>Ga0247722_10000140_pt1 | contig 44397 bp, 54 predicted proteins | sample MSEWelMarce3H_FC_FD_189094 | JGI IMG/M metagenome (GOLD analysis project Ga0247722, IMG submission 189094) | Subsurface sediment microbial communities from gas well in West Virginia, United States - MSEEL Well Study Marcellus 3H_FC | ecosystem: Environmental > Terrestrial > Deep subsurface >... | reverse complement strand
AGCTGCGGCAGACGCTGCCCTAGGAGACGCCGCGCTAACAGTTCTGCGTCTAGGAGAAGTGCCATTAGAAGATGTCGCCTCATGAGACTTTGCCTTAGCAGTTCTGCGTGTCCCTAATACCATTTTCCCTAACGCTCGTGTTTTTAGTTTTGAATTGTGTGGGTTGGCGGCTGCAGCGGCAGCGGCTTCTGTGGCTGCGTTCAGTTTTTGCTGGGATTCTGCTTTTAAGGATGCCTGTTTTTGTTGAGATGCTGCAAACTCAGCATTCTGTCGTCGTTTTATTTCGTCCTGTTCCTCTTTCAATAATTCAATGATAGCAAGCGCCTTATCATATGCATCAGACTTCCTTTCTTTTTTATGGATAGTGCTTCTATTCAGAGCATTTGATATATCGTCTTTCATTTCATCACAGTCATTATTTTGAATAATAACAGGATTGGTCATACTCCACGGTGTAGTATTGCTATTTATGTTATTTCCATCTGTCAATAAATATCTAATACACCGATTCCAATACGCAATAAATCGGCGGTAAATATATTCGTGAAGCAGAGATAATGTTACATTTTTAGTCTTGAAAGTGTGATGAAAATCTTGGTCTGATAATGTAAATGTACCATTTGAATGTGCTATTAATTCTCTATATGGTGGTTTATTATTTAAACCTTCAATGTGATCGATTTTATAATGAAACGGACCACTGCTATGACCGCCCGCTGGATAAGCGCCGCATGCATATGCGGCTCGAGTTTTACCCATAATGTACAGTGGCGTAGAGGTGTGTAATGAAATATGAAATAAAGTCATACCATACCCTTTCATAGAGGGTATCCCATAAGCGCATATCATGTCTTCACATTTAAGATAGTCATTCTTATTCTTGTTAAATGCGCTATATAGAATAGTTTTACCAGGAAAAACAGTAGTAAGCATCGCTTCAAATACACCATGCTGAGCATGAAGATCATTTGCTGGAAATCCTTCTAAAATAGCTTTAACATACTTTTTCCATTTATCTCCAATTGCATTATAAAATCTTTCATTATTTTCTTTTAGGGTACGACAATCCCTATTGAATCTGTCCTTTGGTGTGAGTGGTTCCTTACATTCAATTTCTGTACCTGTTGTATCTGTTATATGAGATACACACTCTGTCTGACATAATTCTGTTGTGTCTGCCTCTAGGCTGGGTTCTACATTTGCCGCTGCTGCAGATGCCGATGCTGGAGCAGATGCCGCTGCCGATGCTGGAGCAGATGCTGACGCGGATGCTGACGCAGATGCTGTCTCATTTCCTAGAGACATCGCCAACATCGCCGCAGCTAATGCTGCATTTTGCTGCACCGTTATTGGTTGTTGTGGTGCTGCCGCCTTCCCCTTTTTCGGCATTTCTTACTTTATACCAATAATAAAAATAACAACCAGTAGAGATGAGACGAACACGCAAACAAGGAGGAAATCGCCCCTTACCACTACAATATTTTGGGTCTGCAGCACCGGTGTCGGCTTCGGCAGGAGTTGACCGATTGGATGTTAATGCAAGCATGGTACGCCCTGCGATCGGCGGAAAACGTAGTAAGCGTAGCACGAAGAAGCGGGGAGGCTTTTACCCGTCTGTCATGGGTAATTTTGTACCAGCTGCATCAAAGTATATCACGCCTCTTGCGCTATTTGCAGGATATAAGTTGTTGAAGAAGTCACAGAATACAAAGAAACAGCGCCGTTCCCGTAGCAAACGAAGTAAGCGTAGTTAATGCGTTTAAATCCAATACTGGTCTCCTTCCGGATACCGGAGAAATACGAATCGATGAGTAGTCTAAAGCCAACGTGGAGAATTACACACAATGAGTGTCACACAAGGAGCGCGCCCAAACGCAAATGGTAATCTGTTTGAAATTCGTACCGTCCAGTCTGCAGCTTTCCGTACCTTGATCGAAGCTCTTAAGGAGATTCTAACGGAAGCCAACTTGGAATTTGATTCAACGGGTATCAAAGTAATTGATGTGGATGAGACTCATACTGTGCTGACGTATCTACGTCTTCATGCCGATCGATTCGAGTATTTCTACTGCCCTGCCAAGTATGTATTGGGTATTAATATGATTTACCTGTTCAAGCTTATCAAGACCCTATCAAACAATGACAGCCTGACGCTGTTTCTGCCGGCCAATAACCCAAATAAGCTGGGGATTCGTGCGGAGAATGCGGAGAAGGGTACGACGAATACGTGGATGATGAAGCTCTTTGATACGAACGTGGAGAACATTGAGTTTCCGAATATTTCATTTACATCCATCATTCATATGCCGTCAGCAGATTTCCAGAAGATTTGCCGTGATTTCAACCAGTTGGCGGAGAAGCTGGAGATTACGAGTTCGAATGCAGACCTGATCTTCCGTTGTGTGGGAGATTTCGTGGATGGTGAGACGGTAATCATGTCAAATAATCAGGGTGGGATTGAGGTGGAACGTAATACAACGGAGATTGTGCAGGGAATGTTCGAGCTGAAGTATCTGGTTCTATTTACGAAATGCACGAATCTATGCACGAGTACGCAGATCCATTTGAAGAACGATTATCCGCTTGTTTTGCGTTATATGGTGGCGAATTTGGGCGAGGTGCGTCTTGTGCTTGCGCCGCAGAAGCAGAAGACGGAGACGGCGCGTCCGCAAAAGCTTTAGAGTGGAGACAGCGCCCTGTGACGCCGTCCCCACACCCCTCGTCAGATGTACTAACTTGATATCTTTAGAATAATGAAAAGTAAAACAATAAAAAGATAAGATACTATCTTTTTATCGGTTTGTAATAAATACGGTTTTTAATACATCAAGCGAGGGGTGCGGGGACGGAACGTCTCCGTCTTACATTTTCTTCTGGAGAAATGGTGTATAAATGATTTCAGACTCGCGAATATTACTGACGGTATGAAGATTCGACGGCTGACTATATTTCTGAGCGTCTGCATTCCAGACTTTAATGATATTAAATCCCCGTTTCGGGCTAATGGACAACCCATTGATTTTATTTTCAGGCGAGGATACGACATTTAGCATCGATGCAATCACATATGTGACATACACATCTGCTGCATCTTTCTTTTGGCAACGAAAGGAGTAACATCCGCCGCGAATATGATGATGACTCTCCCACAAGGGCGGAGCAGGGTCGCGCATCAAGAAGAACATTCCTTCTGAAAACGACTCTGTTTTCAGGACTTCCATAATAGACCAGAATTGGTGCCAGGTTTTCATGGAACCCAAATTAATGAAGGTATTTAATGTCCATTTGGTCTCTTCGGGAGAGTGGAAATAGATGGTCCAAGGCCCTGTCGGAATCAAAGAGGTCATCTTTGAATCGTCCAATGGAGTGGCCATGATGAAGAACAAGAAGGTTCTAAGCTTAGTGTGGGGTGCATATCTTTAAACCGTTCGCATCCTTCAATTTTAGGATCTTCTAACATGGATGGTAATATGCATAGGCATTTGAAAGTTCATGAGATGAATTGACTCGTTTAGCAACTTGATGATATACTTTTTGGTCACGAATGACAAGGCAATGATTATCCGCTCCAAGACTTAGCAGTTGTTCATCGCCATTGTGATCAATGACATGAAATTGAACAATTGCATCCGATGGAAACCAATGATTTGTCTGCGCACACCAACATAAAAACAAATAGGTAAGACTTGGCGTGTTATTTCCATGTGCATATAGACGAAACGCTGATAAAAATGAATCAATGTCATATTCTGTATCGCCTTGTTGTTCAATGACTGTAATTTTTGCGGATAACCATGAAAGTTTGCAAATAGTATCTGCAGGCTGATACATAGAGGTCATCATATGATTGGAATAAATCCATAGCGGATTAATCTTATTTTTGATATGGGAGATAGGGAGAGGAAGCGAATGCCCCTTTATAAATACCCATGTACGAGTTAATCCGCTATAGTATACACGGGCATGGTGATATCCTTCCGCTAGTTGCGTACGAAGTTGTTGATAGGTATTATCGACCCAATTCCACAATTGAAGTGCTTTTGTCAAAAAATAGGAATACATCTAGTGATAGTATCATATGGAATTATTTAAGTCGATAGAACGCAACAGATTGTGATTTTTCTTTCCAGATACCAATGGGCTGGTCAGTTGGCTGACCTTCTTCATCGATTCCATAGATGAACCCCTCTCCATCTTTGTAATACGATGTTTCTTTGTATGTAATTTCCTCCAATTCGACACCCTCTTCCTCTACTTCTTCCTCTTCTGCCTCCTCTACTTCTTCCTCTTCTGCCTCCTCTACCTCCTCTACCTCCTCTACTTCTTCCTCCTGTTCCTCCTCTGCTTCTTCCTCCTGTTCCTCCTCTGCTTCTTCCTCTACCACTTCAATTGCTTCTACTTTTCGAACCACTTCTACTTCAGGGACTGCTTCTACCTCCTTTACTGGTTCTACTTTTTGAACCTCTTCTTTCATCAATTCGACAGGAGGAACAGATGACACCGACACAATTGCTGTGCTAGGTGAACTGGGTGGAGTTTTTGTCATGACGGGTGTATGGCTATCTACTTCGATTTCTTCCTTATGAATCACATAAATAGGCTCTACTGGTTCAATGATTGTATTTTCCAGACAAGTGCTGGTAGAATCGATCAACCAAGGATCATCATGTTCCTCTTCAAATTGAATGTCGCGAGTACCTTCCAGAACATCCAGACGATCCACCAGATGATTAAGCGCCAATTGTTGAACTTCGTATTGTTTGGAGAGTTGGGCGATAGATGATGATATATCGCGCAAGGTAGCCTCCAAACGTTCATTCGAAGAATTGGATGCGGTAGGCGACTCGCCAGCGGGAGGATGTAAGCTATTCAACCAGTGTTCCAACTGGCGGAATTCCTTTTGAACATTCGTCAAGCAGGCTTGAATGAGAGTGGATGAAATGGACATGATTGCGGTATCTATTTACTGCGATAATCGCGTCATCAATTTTATGAAGATCTGATTTTAAGGTTGAGGCATGCGTCGAGAGTCGATTCCCATGCCTTAAGAGGTTTTGTTCTACGAAGTCGAAGAACTTCTTCCGCTTTTTGAAGACGATCCTTCACCGTCTCATTTACATTCTTGGTCAGACTCGCATCATAAAAATCAATTGGCTTGGTATCCATTGTTGCAAGAATGCTTACCATGGGAGGAAGATGAATATCGACACGCACTTTATGAGAACGAATGAGACCGCGATAATCTTGAATGGAAAGAGACCCGCCGAACAATTGAAGAATAGAGCGAGGGGGCGCTGGATGAATATTGTTATCACATACTTCACCATATACACGATAGAGGAGAGCCAATTGTTCCCAACGCGTATGAGCATCTTGACGCATATCAAAAAGATAGGCTGCCGCACATTCTGGGCTGCAGAAATTACCCATCACGATCAAATGATCCCCTGTATCTCGAACAGGCAAGACCACTGGTCGATGGGAAAAAGAATGGCAACACCAAAAACACGCAGCGGTGCTATGCGATGGAATGGTTTTCACTTCAGAGGAGTCCTTAAATTGAACTAGAAGTGGTGATTTTAATGTATAATAATCGATTTCTGTTTCGGCGACCACATGGGCAGTTGTCTCTTTTTTAGAATCGATGGCGGATTCTAGACGAAGCTCTGCATTGCGAAGCTCTACATTGCGAAGGTCGCCCTTGTGAAGCTCAGCAGGCTGTTCCCCCTTCGTTATATTCTCTTGAAGTTGTTCTACCTCATCTGCAAATGGATTATTCGCATAACTATCATAAGGCTGTGCATCCGTAGGAGGCAATGGATCATACATAATCGGCATATCATTCATGATTACATTCTTGCTTTGAATGGGAAGATGAACAATCAGAGGACGACGGATACCGGAAAGAAGAGAGCCTTCAATCCCCTCAGGGGTAATAATAGCAACAACAGGAAATTGCTTTTTTTTGCTCGTCTTTTTTACGACTGTAACATCTTCTGTTGGATTCTCTGTTTTCACACTTGCACGTTTTCCTCGACCTCGGCCACTCATACTGTCATTGGAACGCGTTCGTTTATTTAGGTTGTTTTATGGGGAAACCGCTTTCAGCGTCTTCCCCATACCCCACCTCTCTACTTATATAACAATTGCCCACACCTTCACCAATAATATATCAGGCGAGGGGTTCACGAAGTAAAGGAGGCGCTTGTGCCCCCACTTTACTGAGGCGAGCTGTATAGCGACTTCCATACAAAGTTATGAGAGTAATGATAGACAAGAGCGAATACGACCGCATGGAACATCGCTTTAGCGACGAATGATGCCCCTGGTGGTAAGGAGAGGAGGATACCTGGCGTCAGGACAAAGAAGAGCACGGCCGTAAAGAGTGACATCATTGGGTGAAACATGATGATATACTTAGTATATAGAAAAAAGAAAGAAGGGATTTAAGCATATCGATAAAAGATAAGATAAGATGTCGGTCGATACATCGTTCTGGTGTGAGCGGGTACGAACCTGTTTCTCTATGTTTTCAAAAAATCCATCTACCCTACAACATTTACTGCTATTTGGTCCTCCTGGATCTGGAAAAACAACGAGCGCCGCATGGCTGGTCGAAAAAATATGGGGAAATCGTAAGTCACTCATGTGTATTTCGATGAATGCAGCCGATGAGCGCAGTTTAGAGTCGATTCGTCAGAAAGTATTCCCTTTTTTGCGAGTCGATTGGAGAACGGAACAAGAAACGGCGCCCCGTTTTTTGATTCTAGACGAATGTGAAACATTAACGGAAGCGGCACAGTTATCTCTTCAAACGATGTTGAACACGGATCCCACAGATATATGTGTCATTCTGATTTGCAATTCTCAAAGTAGAATCCATCCCAAGCTACGACAACGTCTTCTTAAGATACGATATGATCCACCGAATCGAAACAATGACGTAACGGACATGGTAACAGCGATGACACGTGGCGATTTACGACAATGTGCTCGAAAATCGGAAATGGAACAACGATTATGGAGATATATGAACGGACATCCGTCTGAGATCGTACAATGGATTCAAGAGGATACTACCGATATTCAAATGATCTTAACGGAACTCTTATTGTTATTGGATATGTTTCAAATCATCGATCGTTCATTGATGGATCGAATGAACTTGATCTATTCACTTCTTATTGATAGTACCACCTTACATGATATCATGGAGAAACAACTTATTACATTTATTGGAGAATGTAAGCAAAAAATTGATGACACAATGCTCAAAACATAAAGCACAACTAAATATGGCAGCTGCTTCATTTACAAAATCCAAATTACGAGTATCCACAATGGTCATCACGGCCAATTGGGGTACTCCCATCCAATTAAACTCGCTTTTCGAATCAATGCGCCATGTGATTCTTCCCATATGGTATCCCGACGAGGGTGTTCTTAAATTTGAGCATAATAACATGGTGCTTGGTTCAAGTTATAAAGATATCTTTACAAACCGCAAGATTACGTCAAAGTCGTTCTTTAATCAATCGACACTGGTTCTACGTCGAAAGACTGCAGATGGATGGAAGGAAGTCAATGTAAAATTATTTGCGAATGGAGGTATTCAAATGACGGGTGTGACGTCGGAACCATTTGCATACCAGGCGATTGAATGGCTCCTTCAATTGATTCTATCACTTCCCGTTTCTCCTTTCACCTCACCTGCATCCATTCAACGATTTTCCGTTCAGCTTATTAATACAGATTATGCACTCAACAAATTCATCAATCAAGACGCACTTCATAAACTCTTGATTAATGAATATAATCTCTTCAGTATGCTCGAAAAAACAATTTACCAAGGCGTGAATACTAAATTCTTCTATAACCAGCGAAATCCAGGTGTTGGTATTTGTCAATGTAAGACGTTCTGTAAAGGACAAGGTACAGGCGAGGGAGAGGGAGAATGCAAACGCATCACTATGAGCATCTTTCGGACAGGGCGAATCATTATTACGGGTGCAAGACAACTTGGACAGATTGAGGCTGCCTACGACTTTCTCAACGCAGTTCTGGACAAACATCATGCAGCAGTGTTATATGAACCGAATACGGCATAACTTGAATTGCGTTCAATGGTACATTAAGGATTTGTATTTTATTGACAGATTTAGAACATGTCCACCCCGGCTTCGAATACTGTTGTAACTCCCGCCGCCGCACCAGAGGTTCTACCGGCTTCTCAGACTCTGGCACAGGCTGCTAAAATTGCGATTGAGCAGGATCGTGCTATTATGCTTGACTATTATCGCCAAACATGCGCAGGTACCGCATTTTTGGGTGAGGATCCGACGACTACGGAGCGTATTTTGGTTAAGTCAAAGGACGAATTTACTTCGTTGATCAAGAAATTGTATAAGGTTGGAGATGATTTCATCATTGTGACCGAGAATTCATTGTACATCGTGTCAGGCAAGATTCAGAAGCGCAAGGTGAACTTGGCCTCCCTTCAGGAGGCATATGATGCATCTTTGTAATCGTAAATAGTAGAGATGAACAGGATTATTCAAATTATTATTGAAATTATCATATTAAGTATCATTTTAACGGTATCCTCCATATGGATAGATATTTATAGAAAGGGATTACTGGGTTCATATCTTTTAGATCATATTGTAGCGTTACCGTTTGCAATTCTCATTGCTGGATTTGTATATCAACGATTTTATAAAAATTGAACATAAGAACAGCTTTTATGAAAGCTACACTCCATGTCATCGATATGGGGCATTTTCGGATGTTCCAATAAGATTTCGGAGAGAGACCTCCAAGATCTAGTTCTTGTACCTATCTTACAAGAACTAGGCCATACACCTGATAAGATACTCATTCCTTCAGAGGGAAACACGTCTATTTATCTACAAGATTGGGCGGATTCGCTTCGTATTAAAACACAGGTCTTTCAGTCAGATTGGGCAAAAAATGGACGCATTGCGCAAATTCTTCGAGATGATCGAATGCGAAAAGAATGTACTCATATGCTTGTGTTTCTCCCTCCTCGTTCCGAACGTCTCGAAAAAATGGCTGAAAAAATGGCTAAAAAAGGAAAAGTGGTATTTACATCATCAACAGACCTGACCCTGACGCAGCTTGTTTTGCCGCCTGAGATTGTTTCGCCGCCGGCTTTAGTGCGCGCTCGCAAATCAAATACAGAAACAGGGCAGCAGTTGCTGAAATTCCAAAGTTAATCAGTTTGGCGAGCAATACGGCGAGAACTAATCCACCGGTAATCTTGGTCGTGGCAAACATATAGATGGCGCTCAGAACGGAAAGACCAGCCAATACAGAGAAGATAACGAAGAAAACGTAAAAATAGCCGCAAAGTGTGCTGTCAGCAATGGCGTCGGTCCAATCGGGCGAAGAAGAGCTCATTTTCTACTATATACCCGGAATTCGATTCGGAGTCACCAATATAAACCATGTCTGTCACACCTTGTTGCGTACCGAATCTCTCAAATCCTAACCCCAATACAACCAACTTTGATAACAGTACTGTTACCGTGTCAATCTTGTATGTTCTGTATCTGATTTTTATTCTGCAGCTGCAGGTATAACGCGTCCGAACGCCCCACCGATCTTCCAATCATACCAACAAATGATGAGTTGGAAACAAGCACAGAACCGACGATAATTTTCAAAGGACTAGATAGAAATGGTGTCCCGGAAGTCACATCGTAAACATAAGTCGCATCGTCGCCGACACAGTCGTAAGGAAGGTGGTGGTATGCTACATGGCGCGGCACTCTCAGAGTCGCTTGCTGGTAATTGGTCATCAAAGATGGCTATGGGCCATGGCGGAGATTATTTGAAGATCCACCAGGGTCAGCATGGTGGAGCGTTGGCGGGCGCGTCTCTTTCTGAGATGGGCAATGCCCTTCCGTCAGCGATGCGCGGCCCGGCAATGCTTGGGGGTCTGGATAGAGCCTTTAATGGTATTGCTGGTCTGAAAGACCAGGCGGGTGGTAAGCGTCGTAAGCATAGCCGTCGTAAGCACAGCAGACGCAAGCACGGTGGCAGTTGTCGCGCGTATGGCGGCAGTCGTCGTCGTAAGAACGGTGGAAGCCGTCGTAAGAGCTCAAAGAAGAACGGTGGAAGCCGTCGTAAGCGTAGCACCCGTCGTAAGCGAAGCAGCCGTCGTAAGCACGGTGGCGCGCTAGGATATGCCCCCGTCTCGGCTGCATCTATGCTGCTTGATGCAGGTGGTTATGCCAAGGCGGGTCTGAACCCTGATTCGGGTGTCGAGTTTGCCGCTGCTGCCGCTCGTCAGCGCATGTAAGCACTTTTTTGAACATAAAATTGACATGTACTGATTCATGATGGAAACATCATAAAATGAGTACCTTTACGATTTATACAGATCTATGGGAGAAAGAGAAAGAAAGGTGTCTCGAAGAAGTGCTACAGAAAGCAAAAGTAGGTGATCGAATTCTTTATCAAGGACCCAATCAAATGGATCAAACATGGTATCGTATCGTTGAAGAAAATGGAGAAAGAGCATTGAATCTTATCAGTGCATCTTATGACGAGTATTAAAGTTGCAAGAAGGCATCCTTCTGAATCGCATCATCGGCACATTCTACCACGCGCACACGTTCCTTAAAAATAGGAGTAAGAAGTTCAACTGCATGTGCAGCAAACGAAGAACGATCCATTGTAGAGATAGTGACATCAATTCGCAAAAAGAGATCACCATATGATCCAATATTACCAGACAACGGCATACCAAATCCACGAATACAATAGGTATCATTCTGAAACGAACCTGCGGGGATCTTAATAAACAGACCCTCGTCATATCCTGGATGATTTTCTATTTTTACGACACAGCCGATCAATGATTCCGAAAGAGACAGTGTGATTTTGGTTTCTAGATGTTGAAATCGATCGCCAATGCGCTTAAATGACTTGAATGCTGGATCGTTTGGATCCTCTTGAAGCATGATATGGGCATCACCTGGACGCTCAAACGCAGGATGATCGGAACATACTTCTGAAAAATGGAAACTCTCTTCTGCGCGAGTTCCAGGAGCAATATTCACAGATAGCTTACGAGAATCATTAATGAACCCTGATCCAGAGCATGGGATACATACTTCAATCACACGTTCCCCCTTGGCCTGACAGTCGAGACACGGACCTGTTGTATGCATCGCCATCGGTCCCATTTGAACAATCTGTGTAACTGCGCCCTGACCATTACATTTACGACATATTTCCTTGGTTTTTGCACCACTGTGATCGCATCCGGTACAAAAGGATTGACGATTAATGTTAATATCGAAGCGATGTCCAAGATAAAACTGCTCTAAGGTAATAGGAATTGTTTGAATAGTAGGATTGGGTTTCTTTTGTTTGCGAATGGGGCCGCGCTGACCGACGGGTGGATTTCCAAACATATTTCCAAATAGGTCATTCATATTGAATTCAAATGGAAATCCACCTGGCATACCATGCGGCATACCGTGTGGCATTCCGCCAGGGAATGGAAATCCACCACCTTGTGGTCCGCGTTCCATCATTTGTTCGTCGGTCATTCCCGTTTCATCATAGATTCGTCGTTTCTTTTCATCTGTTAAGATATCACTCGCTTTGGTAATTTCCTTGAATTTTTCTGCATCTCCGCCCTTGTCAGGGTGATGAATGCGTGCTAGCTTCAAGTATGCTTTTTTAATAGCAGTGCAGGTATCACTCTTGGATACACCTAGGGTATCGTATAATGACGTAGCAGACATACCTTTCGGTTTATCTTGTAGTAATAACATCCGTTTAGGCCCGTATCGAGCAATCTAAAGTCTAACATCGAAGGACGAATAATGACCTCATTAGTTGGTCAAGATTCGGTCTGGAAAGAATGTATTCAGCAAGTTGATTCACCGAGCCACATTTTTCTTACGGGAACAGCTGGGTGTGGAAAAACAACATTGATACGTGAATGGTTACAATCGTATGCTACAACAAAACGGCGACCCACGCCTCATCTTTGGGGAGTAGAATCCATCGACGAATGCCTTTTATTAGGGCCCGATCAAGATCGTGGTATTCAGACCATTCGAGGACAGGTAAGCCTTTTTATTCGACAAATGTCGCAAGGGAAGGGAATATTTAGATGGGTAATTGTGGACGACGTCGATACGTTTCCCCACATTTCACAACAGGCATTGAGACGTCCCATGGAATCGTATTCTCATATCACCCGTTTTATTTTTATTGGTACATCGGAGGAAGATTTGATCCCTGCATTACGGTCACGATGTATCCACATTTCAATGAATTCACTTGATACCATTCTATATCGGTCTCATTTCCTAAACAGTGTAGGGATGCCTGCTCCAGAACAATTTACAGATGAAATGTGGAGTTGGGTGATTAATTTAGCAGGGAACAACAGTAGCGATTTAATACGTCTTTTAAAATTAATTCGTGATGTCCATTATACAAGTAAAGAGACAGTTACCATTCAACGTGTGCGTATGCTATGTTCTTCCCCCATTTATATGGATTTCATCCCATTATTAAACACAATGTCATTAAATGATTCAGTGGGTGCGATAAAGAGTTTGATCCATATTTGGAAAAGAGGGTACGCATATGAGGATATTTTAGAAAGTTTCCAGACCATTAACCAATTATTTGGAAATAATCAATTTAGCGACAATATTATGATTCATAAATTTTTGATTAATTCTTGGATTTCGTATTGTAAAGGAAATACAAGCATGTTGGCACTGCAAAATGTAATTGATAAAACATTGCGGGAGACGACATCCTCAATTACAATCGAATAATTACTTCCTAGATTTTTCTAGTAAATACTTCACGGCCAGATCAGACTCCATGATCTGTGACTCGCTCATTCGCAAAAACCACCCAAATATCTCACGATCCCGTAATTCCTTCCATGGAAACGGGATATAGGTTGTATAATCACAGAGGTCAAACGGTATCTTGCCATCTGTGGAGGCCAACAAATCTTCTAATTGAATGCGTTTGCCATTCTTCTTGCGCAAACCCTCTGCAGCCGGATCGACAACCAGACCGGTTTGAACGTAATCATTCGAAAAGCGTACAAAATCCCACTTCGCATCGCCACGAATCTGATCACCACCACGTTTCTTCGCCACACGTTCATAGCATACAGCAGCCCATTCCTTGAACATTGGATGGCCAGCCTTCGGAGTCCAAATGGCACGGAATCCAGGGACGTTGGTTCCAGCCGAGCCGGCATACGTTTCGTCAAGATCGGTTCCAAAAAAGACAGTCTTATCTTCTGGTAACTTGCCAAAGGGTTTGAGACACACACAATATGGTTCCAGCCATAGACCACCGTGTTTAGCAAGAATAGCTGTGCGAAGATAATTCAGTTCTGCCTCATTGACAGGTGAGATCGGATCACGTAATCCGGGAGGAAGGTGGTCCCATCCTCCTAATAATTCGGCAGCACCAGCTAATCCACCGATCACTTCAATGCGATACAGATCTTTGTTTTTATGAACAATCGATTCATAGCACAGATTGAGGAATGGAATGTTTAAAGCACGTGTTGAACGTGCTCCAAAATCAGACCATTCGCGCGAATGGACATCGGATGTGTCATAATAGAGCCAGATCACAGGCTTATCCATCCCGCGCTGCAATAAATGCTTGTCAAGAAATGGATTGTGTTTCACAAGATCTTTAGAATAAAGGAAGGCATAGATAAATGCCACCGTCAATAATAAGACGAGAATCAAAAGAAGAATTTCAAATGGACCCATGTCACCCTATCACATCATTTGAATTCTTTTACGAAGGATTCGTCTGAACTTTCCTCCTTTTGTTCGCTTTGCACACTCTGTACGCTGCTTGCGCTACGTAATGCCCAGACACTGGAAGATGTCCCTTTAAAATACGCCTCAATCTTTTGTTTATGGGCAGTCTCTTCTTCCTGTTTTCGCTTTTCGTACGCCGCAATCGCTTCTAGATCACGATCTAGCTCAGAGACATATACCATATCACGCTCCTTGAGAATATCCTCAAACGTTCTTTGTTTCTCTTCATAAACCGGTACTTTATCATACACCGTATTCTCAGAAGTGTATGCTGCTTGTAGATCGGTATATTCAGGTCGTTCTTCAGGATCGGATGTAAATGATTGGCCAGTAGAGGGGATCAGTGCTGCGCCACGGGCTGAACCGGATACAAATCCCATTTGATCAGGGTGAAGGATCAGGGTGGTAGGCTCTGGTTTCCCCTGTTTCACATTGGATTCAAAGGTACGATTCCAATCAACTGGGTCTTTTGGTAAGACACTAGGAGAATCTTCCTCCTTCGCATCATCCTGTTTCAACCACTCTTCGTACCCCCTCTCATTCTCACGTACATGAACCTTTTCGAATTGATCGTTAAATTCCTTTCGAAATTCTTCATTTTGGTTGGAATCGAGATGATCAAACACTTCACTGACGAGATTATTTAATTCGTTCGTAAATTGATCATCACGTGCTTGTCGGACATCAAATACATTGAGGACCTGAAATCCAGATCGCCCACCTGTCATACGCTTGATCGTCGTGGAAAGATGGACATAGGCAGCCAAGATCGATTCAAAATCCTCCTCCGAGCCACCCTTATCGGGATGCGAATTGATCACTGCCGTCTTAAAGGCACGTTTCAAAGATTCGGAATTCACATCATCCATAGAGGAAAACCCTAGTTTTTCTAGAGCGAGATCCATACTACCTGCTGGTAAGGATTCGCAGTTTAAGTAGGATACCAGGATAGAATGTCCGACCCGAAATGGATTATGTTGAATAACACAACCGTTCCCATTTCATCCATTGAGAGTATTGTTATGAATGGAGAGGAGGGAGAATACTATTTCACAGTACAATGTACTAATCAAAAAGTATACATCGTTCTTTTCGAATCGAATGGTGGAAAATGGCTCTATATGGTATGCCAGGAGGGATGGGAGGAAGCGAAACGGGGAGGTGAACGATATGCATCGAAATGAATGCGCTAGTACCCAATCTTCTTTTGATTGAGATCCACTCCATCCGTGATAACCATCTGTTTCATGCGATCATGATATTGCTGGTTTTTCATATGCATTTCCGCCCGTTTGCGCTCCCGCATTTCATCTGCTACCGACTGACGTTGTTCGAATTCACGAATACTATGAAGCTCAGATTGATTAAACTGTTCAGGTGCTTTCTCACGGGATGCACGATATTGTTCAAAGGTTCGATCATGAACGGCGACATTGGCCACTTTATCGGAAATGGTGGATTCCGATGTATAGGCACCACGTAAATCGGTGAATTGAAATCGTGAATTGGGTGCAGCCGTGTAGGTATCAGGACGTTCTCCCACCAAATCTACGCCACTAGTGGGATTGAGTGTAAGCGCCATTTGACCTGGATGGACCATGAGCGCCGAGCTCTGCTTGGGACCTTTCCGTGCTTCATCCTCAAACATGCGGTTAAACACATCACGATTAAATTCTCCTTTGAACTTCTGCCCGCCGCCATTTCCACCATTGGAGTCTTTGAGCCAATCGCCATAGCCATCCGAATCCGGATCAGGCATATGGGTTTGTTCAAACAGTTTATTGAAGGCGTTCATATCGAGATTCTTGGCGTTGAGACGTACAGGTTCGCCGCCATAATCCCACTTCTTGGCTTCCGTATCACGACTTTGTTGTGCTTGTGACATATGCGACGCATCGACTCGAGCACCTGTTTCTCGTTTTCCGCCTTTCATGAATTTCAGAATTTCAGCCAAGTAGGCGTAGGCGCGCGTAACGGCCTCGAAGTATTCTTCGGAACCACCCTTATCAGGATGAGAGCGAAGCGCCATTTTCTTGTAGGCAATTTTGAGAGTTTCTTCTGTAAGAGCAACCTCTTCTTGGATGTTTAATACTTCAAGACATGATGCAAAGTAAGAAATCGCCTTTTGTTTTGGGGTATCGGTAATCACTTTCCAGGTGGGTTCGTTCGACGTATGGGTAACAATTTGCTGAGAGCTTTTATTATGCTGAGGCGGTTGATACGTTGATGCATTGGGGGCATTTAGCATAGAAGGATGTGTTGCCCCAATCCCGCCCACAAAGTTGTGCTGTAGACTACGAGGAACTGCGATCCCTTGCTGTTGTGAATGCTGTACAGGTGCTTGTTGATGAGATGGCTCTCCCGGAAGTACAGATGGTTGCCCTCCCGATTGAACAGTAGAAAGATAATGAAGAAGATAGCTATAGATCCCACATCGCTTAGCAGAATTAACATATTCCATGGAGGCCAAACAGGTTTGAATGACTTGAATGCGTTTTAATGGATCTCGAATTTGAATCATATTCGAATACATACGAACATGAACGGGATCGACCGCGGACTGGTTGTTCCCCATCTATCATTCTTAGTAAAAACCATTAGATCATTTGTTACGCAAATAGTAGTATCATGTTTAATATAATCCCTCTTGCGATGGCCACAGGTATGGCGTCCATTGACGCTATTGTGATGGCGGGACTCAAGAAATATGACATAGGTACAATCACATGGAGAGGAATTGTTCCTATTTCGATGTTAATATACTCATTACAGCCGTATCTATTCTTACAAGCACTTCAATACGAATCAATGACCGTAATGAATATCTTATGGGATGTCATCAGTGATATTTTGGTAACAATAATGGGAATATTCTATTTTAAAGAGCAAATCTCTTCTATGAAACAAGTAGGTCTCGCATTTGCGTTTATTGCGATTGTGCTCATGTCATATGACGAGTTATCTTCCGAATCATTTTCTAAAAAGAAGTAGAGATGTCAGTCCTAGAAGAAATCAAACTTGCTGGAAAGAATAAAATTGCGGAGATGGCGGCGGAGGCGTCGAACACCATCAAGGAAGAAGCGGTTGATGCTGCCATGCGCGCAGTAGGCGAAGATTCTACGGTAAAACTCGATAAAGAGGGGGAACGTATTGTATCGCTTGTTTATGACGAAGCCAAGGCCGAGGCAGAACCGATTTTAAAGGATGCAAATCTATCAGTCTCTGTCAAGGTCACCAAACTTCTGGCGGCACTGATGAAGATCATGGAGAAGACGAAGGTCGATGGATCAAAAATTCCAGGCTTGAAGAAAAAGGCAGTCGTGCTTTATTTATTGAGACAGCTGATGAAGGACGTTGTTGCCGATCTTCCAGTGCAGTCCTATCTGATTTCGAAAGCAGAAGCGATTGGCGAAAGTCTATTGGAAACTCTTGCGGATATTTCTCGCAATGTGAATATCCCAGAGGTAGCAGCGTCATGTTGCGTGAGCCTGTTTTCTGCGCTCACCAAATAAAATTGATAAACGTATTCTCATAAAATAAATCATACACGATGAATCTCTATCGATATATCCATGATGTGCCCTCTATGCCCGTATTGAAATATAGAAAAGAATTGCCGACACTTCCAAATACTTCTTTCACAGAGGTATTCTGTATATCACATTATTCTGATATTTCGCTTAATAAAGCCGAAGATGCATGGAATCAACATCAATGTCTCGTGTTTGAACTATTTTACACTGAAATAAAAAGCATCTATTACGTCCTTTTACCCAATACCGTCGAATTGTCATCAACGGACTACAAGCAGATCTCAATGGATGATCAGTATGATGATAACAGACATATTTATGATTACTATCTAAAGACGACCTTTCCGTTATTCTTAACGCGATTTCAGAAACGAATTCGTACGCGTCAGTATTTGAACAAGGTACAGCGTTCTATCCCCTTTCCGCCGACCGAACTTGCCTATCATCAACAACTTGTAGAAAAAGTTTCTATTTATTCACTCATGGATGAATACGAGCTTCCACTGATTCGAACATATCTATACGAATCACTGGATATTGTGAAAGAAGAAAAAGAATATCACCCTGATGGAGTGAAAATGCTAGAACTCAAGGAAGGGTTCGAGGAGCTGGCATTACTCACAAAGTCGTTTTAGCTCATAAATACTAGGGAGTGGGATCATCGATTCGCATTCCCAGAAAAACCGCTTCCCCATAGACTCAAAAGAATACACAGATGGATAGAATTGAGGAGCAAGGGATGGAAACTTACGCTCTTTACAGGGAGGAATCAATGACCAGCTTTCGAGTGGAAGAACCAGCGCCAATTGCTCAACGGGTCGAATATCCTGTGCTCGAACCAACACATTTGCAGGAAAAACAGGAAGAGGAGCGACACGCAATGATTCCCACAAGGGAGGAAGAGAAAAAGGATAATACCAATTAAAACAGACATCTTCTAACTTTCCAGTATAATATGCCCATATCCATTGAATTCCGTACAAATATTGCTCCACAGAGCGCGAATAATGAGAGAAAAGCCCTTTGTATTTTTCTTTCCAGTTTGGCGCCAATGCACGTTTTTGCGAATCCAATAGGACCTCTTCTTCGATATGATGCAAGGGCCAGTTATTCTGGCCTAGGTCTGTTTCTTGAGCGCCTCGACTGAAATATTGTTTTTTACCAATGTATTTTTGAATACGCGTTTCTTCATTACTAGATAGCGTTCGAAAGAGACATTGTAGCCCTTCTAGTGAGACCTCACTGTCTCTGACAAGAGGTGTCTGTTTAGGATCTCGAAGAATGGAAAGAAGCTCGGTGTGACCATCATCACGCATCTTCAGACCGAGGGATGAAGGTAGAAAATCGTTACCGAGAATGGACATGGCGAAGCAATAATCCATAAGAAACGAACGTTTATCGTGTGCCTCGCTCGTCAGCCAGTCTCGTAAGACATCGATTGAAAACCATTCCATTTGTTCTTCTCCTTCTGAATCGTATGCAATCTTGCCCATCTCGATCTCTTCACGAAAGAGCCAGATAGGCTGCATAGTCTGCCCCAACAGAGATAATACAATCAGGTCGGCGTCCAATCCATACACTGCAGTAGGTCCATTATGCTGTCCGGTCCGCCACGCAGACATAATTTTATGTTCTCCTTCGCCAGGCTCGTCACTGGAACTCAATCGCCACGTTCCTTTTCCTCTTTCTTTGATCATTTTCTCAAGACCGGCATGAAGTTTTTTCATAAAGAGAGTTCCAGGTGTAATGGCGTTGGTATCCCATTTTACTTCTCCCTTTTTTTCTTGCTGTTGGAGCCATACGGATTTAAAGCGACGAAGCCGTTGTTGACGCATTTTGGCCATGGGAACCACCCCATCAATCGCTAAGAATATACCTACTTTTGGATCCACTTGACGAATAATCTTTACACAATAACGTACAATACATTCGATAAATTGTGCCTCCCATTCATCTTTTTGATGATCGCCAGGATAGACTGGTGTGTCAGCACGATGAAGACAATGATAAATCAGACAATTGAAATCCATAAAGAGCCAATCGATCCCGATGGAGGGATGACTTCGGCGAATGAGACTCGGAAGAACAGTTACTAGTTTTTTATAATAAGATGGGATACCCATATTATTATAAAATACGTGTTTATGCTTTATATCATCCGGTGAATATCACCCATATTTATGTACTATGAATAGAGATGGGAACACCAATCGCACCAAACGCTGGACAAAAGGGTTTATTTGATTGGGTTCCAAAAGTAAACGACTTTCTGGGTGAAACGATATTTCGAACCGTTGCTGAAATGTATAATTTGATGCCCGATTCAGTATTATTTGGTTCTTTTATCATGTACTTTTTAACCCAAAATCTAGCATACGGTGTCTTTTCCGCATTTATTATTGAATTAACACTAAGTCATCGTTTGATTGCATGGATGTCAGTACAGATGTTCGGCCCCCCGGACATACAGAAGCCAATTGCCTGTCGTGCAGGGTACAAAACACCTCAAATGGATATCAGTCGTATGTTTAATCATGACCCGTATCCGTCCTATGGTATTTTCTCTATGGTTTCGATGGCGAGTTATCTAGGCTTTGCCACACACGCGTGTTCGACGGCATTAGAATCCATGGGACAAAATTGGAGAACACGTAGTACGATTGCCTATGTATTCATGGGATTGGTTGTAAGTACTTTTATTCTTGCTCGTATCTTTCTATCAGGATGCGATGATACTGTTGGAGAAATTATTATTGCAGCGGCTCTGGCGATTATTGTTGGATATCTCTTTTTCTACATTAACAAGACATTATTTGGTATGGAATCCATGAATTTCCTCGGCATACCTGTTCTAACATCAAAGGGTACAGACGCTAATGGAAATCCAGCGGACGTGTATGTATGCGCCTCTGTGTAATCGCTGTGTAATCGCTGTGTAATCGATGTGTAATACAAATAAAATAATATGTAAATAGAATGGATTCCTTACGAGAGATTATATCAGACCTTCATGTTTTCATGTACGGTGGTATGAGAGCTCTACCTATTACTCTCGCAGGAACCATCGTCATTTTGGGACTCTTTACAGCCAATTATGCGATGATGTTTTTCCTAGCAGGCTTTATCATTATTACCCCGATGTTATCGGCCATACTAAATAAAATAGTAGATGCATTAGTATTATTCTTAGCCAATAATGGCGGTTATAATATCAATTTCTTTAAAACAAAGACATCCGATATCTGCAACGTTGTAATTCCCTATTCGACGCTAACGAAACCATCAAAAGCCGAAGATCAAAATATATTATGTACCACGTCATTTGCTATGATATGTTTCTTTTTGGGATACATGCTGACAAATGCAGTGTCAATCTATGGACGCAAATCAGATCCTAGTGCGGATCCGACCAAGGTATCGAATCGTAAATCGCATGCTGTCCTTTCAATTGCGTCCATTTCAGTCTTTGCTATGATTGTAATTCTATTTCGTCTGTATGCAGATTGTGAGCCTGCTTACGTGGGCATCATATCAGGAATTATTATTTTTGGACTACTTGGAAAGGGATGGTATCATATGTTAGGTGACCATAACGAAGGACGATTAGCAGATCTATTTGGTATTTCAAATCGTATTCTTCCTTCTAGCGCGACAAACGACCAGCCAGTTGCTTGTGTTCTGGACCCGAACGCATAACATGCATTCGCATGCTTAGAAAAAATCATAGTATCGCATTAGTTCTTCAAAAAAACGTATCGTACGCTGAATGTCTTCTCGTGTGGACCAACCCAGACGAAGAGCCATCATCATTTGTTTTACCACAGTGGGATAATGTATGCTAAACTGAAATGGTTTTGCATAGATTTCTTCCATCTGTTCTACGGAAAGAGGGGTAGGTTTGTTATTTCGCTGATTGACTTCCGAATGAAGACGATAGAGCCATAGTCGAATGCCCTCTTTTGTTAATACAATTGGGTATTTCGTGAGATAGGATGTATAATGCTTTTTACATAGAGGGCAAGGCAGAGAATACTGCAAACTACGAAGAAGGCCTGTCCATACCCGTTTCTCTTCATCGGGAAGTCGCTTGGAGAGAGGGTTACCAAATCGTTCTGCCGAGGAATGAAGAAGAAACCACAATTCAGGCCCCCATATATGATTCTGCGGCGAATCCATTGTTATCCGATTAGAAAATCTTTCGATCAACTATTTCGCGTCATAATGAGAACTTCATTGGTTTTTGAGCCAGGTTTTGTAGAATGAATCGCACGCCGACAGACGAGTACAAACGTAGAATAAGGAGGGGGGAAGGCATCGCGTACAAATGGAACATCTGCATTACTCATCATCCATGAACATCCTGCTGCGGCAAGTGCTTGACATCGAGTAAACAACAACTCATGTTGTGCCTCATCAAATCCGTCATTCGTATAAGAAACAAAGGAACGATTGTTTTCGGGTGCATAGGGTGGATCAAGATAGACAAAATCGGCAGGTTGAACCGGGTGCAATGAATCCATAAATGGATAGACGCGAAATACAACCCCTTGTATCAGTCGAGAGACGGAACGAATATGTTCATCATCAATGACATTGATTTGAGCATAGTTTCCATAGGGAACATTGAAACCATGAGGGCCTTCGCGATAGATTCCTCGGAAGCATGTTTTATTGAGAAAGAGAAGCATCGCAGAACCCTGTGGGGTCATGCGTTGTTCTTTAGAAAGTGAATTGAATTGTGATCGGATCCAAAAATAATAGGATTCGCGAGAGGTCAATGCCTCTTGAAGAGTTGTAGAGGCACGATTCACACCTGTATCAGCACAGCTGTTCATTTCTTCGACTAACCGATGAACTTCAGTGATCAGTGTATCAGGTTCGCGTTGGATCGTTTGATACAGACCGATCAGATTCGAATTCAGATCGCTAGCGTACACTGTACCGGATATTGTGATTTTACCTGCCTGGCGATAAGATAAGAGACCTAATAATACACTTCCTCCGCCCAAAAATGGTTCATGATAATTTTGTATGGTGGAAGGGAATCGAGAGAGGACTGCCTCGAGGATCTGTGTTTTGCCTCCGACCCATTTGAGGAAGGGTTTTACGACATGGATCGACATGTATTTCATGCAAAGATTATAGACGGATCACAAAAACACGACTTACAGACATATCTTTTTTATATGATGAAAGAGAAGGATGGAAGAATCGGAACCGGACTTTTCTGTTGAAGTAGAAAGCCTCGAGGAAGAACCCGATGATACGATGCCAAAAATTATACCGAGAAATGTTCCACTTGTGGCAAAGCCTGTTCCACTTGTGGCAAAGCCTGTTCCACTTGTGGCAAATCCTGTTCCACTTGTGACAAAGCCTGTTCCACTTGTGACAAAGCCTGTTCCACTTGTGACAAAGCCTGTAGAAACCCCTGACGAAACATCATTCATAAAAGATAGTATAGACCAAAAACCGACTGCAAGTCATTTGGTAGAGACGATCGAGATCGAAAATCCAACTCCGATTTTTAGTCATATTGACCCCTACCCATTAACGAGCCCCAAGCAGCATCATTTTTACTTGAAACATAAGACCGATCGCAATCAATTGATCGATATGTGGAATCAGATCGGTATTACGGCAGAACTCAACGAATCGGGTAAAAATAACGTCGATGTGACCCTGACGCGTCAGGGTCAGCTGGTTGGTAAGATCCAATTTTTACATTTTGATCGCCGTGATCGAGGTCCGGATAATAGGTCCAAACATTATGTAAAATTATATCTATATCAATTCGACGATTCCTCCATGTTTGAAAAAGCAAAACAGATCTTGAGAGACTTTTTTGGTCAGATCCGATCTCGCTCTCTTCATTCATCGCCGAAGGTACGCCGATCGCCAAAGCGTACATCTCGTACAAAAAGAACACATCGTAAGAAAGCACGTTCTACCAGAAAACATAAAAAGCCAGTACAAAAATAAGAACAAGAAAATTTGATCTCACCGATGCCCATTTGTAAAAGGTAACTCATGTCACTTGAATATAAAGTTCCACGAATTTTATGGGAGAATTTCGAGTCAGTTCTTCTCGCTCAATCAAAACGCTACATCGCGGAGTTGGCCAAACGCCTCCATGTATCAGAAAAAGAGCTCATTAAAAAAGTACTACCCACAACGGATTCATTAAAAGTAATGATTCAGGATTCACATAGTGATTCAAATCAATGTACTGCATACGTTCAACATGATCATTTAACCGTGTTTTGTCGAAAACCAGTGGCATATCAATCTAGCTTTTGTCCTGTTCATCGAAATCATCGAATGATGGTCATGGAGGGAACTCAGCCCACTGCGATTCAAAAAGTAAAAGACGTACCATCTTTGCCTCCTATGTGGCAAATCGACCAGACTTTGATTAATTCGCAAGGAAACATGATTGGGAAAATAAACAAAGAGGAACAGAAGATAAAGATGTTTGTGGTGGAGGAGTGCCTAAACCAAAATCAAGTAGAGAAGTAAATGGCTGAAGAAAATGCGGAGGAAGAAAACGTGGAGCCGGCCACTTTTTTCCAACTACAGGATGAAGATGGTGTAGATGACTCTGATATGAATACATATCGAACACATGATAATCATTCATTTGAAAAACGTAGGAAAACAGATACAGGATATATTGTGATTAGACCAAAAAAAACATATAGTTGTTTATTGCAATTATCAACAGGGTATATTTTGAGATTTAAAAAGCATGATGGCTGTAATTTATTGTTACCTCAATGGTTTGAATCAAATGAATTTGTACGAAAAATCGTATCACGTAGCCTGCGTTCGGTGGCACTAAGACTTCGTTATTTGTCGAATATTATAGAGGAAGAGGAGGGATATGACGACGATGGAAACATGACATATTATGATCTCAAGGAGCAAGTAATGGAATCCTTTATTGTGGAGACGCGTCTTCGTAATGCCATGCGAAATGTCTTAACGCGTTGGCGAAACTATCATATCGATAAACGACATCAGGATGTCATAGATCCTATTACATTATCAGAACCCGAAAAACAGATTGTATTATATGATTGGAGTATGAAAAGGAAATTTGTATTTGACGCTAAAAGTTTAGCGATTCATATTGAAACAGCATTATTATACAACGAGGATGGATTTGCGATACCATGTTATCCACGTAATCCATGGACCAATCTTGATTTCACCTATCGACAGCTCGTTTCCATTTATGAACAATTGAAAATACATGGCGAACTTCGTTGGGGATTTCTTACGTTGCGCCAACACAATTTTAATAAAAGCACGTGGCACAAATATCATCATTCCTCGATTACATTAAAAGCGGTACAGACCAGTTTGGTCCAATTGGATTCGGCAAATGCGAGAGATTTATTGGAAGATTTTATTATTATGAAGATCAATGAAATAGAAGATGCAACACCCTTTCTAGTGAATGTATATCGTACTGCGATTGCACATACACCTCGACACTGGATCATCGAACAGTGGAAACGGGCTGCATTTCTTCATTATGAAAGTCATCATTTTGGATTGAACCGCATAATGCCTATTAATGCGATACGTGATGTATTATTTAAAAAACAGCCATTATTGATACATGATTTAATAAAAAAAGGCCATCTTCATTAAATTTGACGTGTCATGAGAGTCTATAAAACATCACGATGGGCAATTGTTTATGTAGCGACAGTGATATCCCTCATGTGGATCCCGTAACAGATATTTCCATTTATCAAAACTGTACAGACGAAAATACTCCCTATGTTTCTTATGAAAACATACGAAAGAAAGTGAAAGTAGTACGTGTTGTGGATGGCGATACAGTGGATATTGCCATGGTGAGCGATGATACTCATAAAATTTTCAAATACCGTGTTCGATTATATGGAATTGATACACCTGAGAAGAAACCACTGAAAAGTAATCCAAATCGTGAGAAAGAAATGGAAGCCGCCAAGAAATCGAGTCAGGCCTTACACCAGAAAATGGAAGAAAATCAATATTTAGTTACCATTCTCTTGTATAAACCAGATAAATATGGGCGTCTATTGGGGACATTGTATGATTCGAAGGGAGAAGACATCAATCAATGGATGGTGAATCAAGGATTTGCTACGTCCTATTTTGGAAAAACAAAGAAGCCGTTTACAGGTAGTTCAGTGGATGACATTTATTATATCGATGATTAGATACACACTCGGCGGCGAATAGGTCGTAGCAATAGCGTTGTTATCTCTCCAGGTTCAGGAAACCATCGAATGACATCAAGTGGATCGCATCCATCTTTTTTTTCTAAGAATGCTTGTACCACAGGACTGGCGTTCCACATAAGTCGAGCCATACCAAAACGACGTGAATAGACTGCTAATCGAACGGTCTGGGTGGGGCTCAATAGACCATCCCCGTGAGATTTTTGTTTCTCAGCTTTGGTCCATTCGTCAGGAATATCATCTACCAGATAGCGATCATAGAATGCCTCACGCGCATCATCTGAGCGCCATTTGTCATCGAGTTGATATTCTGCAATGGCCTCTTCCCAAAAGGGGCATCCAATGAATCCTTTTTCTAATGCACCCAGATAAGGCACGGTTGATTCAGACCATTTCATATGACCTCTCCTACACCGACCGTATAAACATGCGCTGGGAATGGTATATCGCCTATGTTGTTTTCGTCCAAGTTCAGCCTCCCATTCGCAAAGTGTTGTTTGAAGACGGGGTTCAATGATAGAGGGAAGGGCCGTCCAGCTTTTTTCTTGTTGTTCTCCATTCAAGCAGACAGACAACACGGCAAGACATCGAATGATACTATCATATTCATCTGAGCGATACCCGAGGAGTGATTCGTATTGTTTCAAGACAGTAAAATAGGACAGATAGCGATCCGCATACATGGGACAATTATGCACGACATACCATCGAATGAGTTCCCATACGCGTGTGTCTGATAGATGACGAGACATCCACCATGCACTATATGCTTTTCCTTGAAAGATAGCGCGAAACATATAGATTTCATGTTCATTATGAGACGGAAGATAGGGTGGAGTTTTGAGCGTGACACGATCGGGTGCAGCGCCGGCTGCTGTGAGAGCTAGAATATTCCAGAGGGAATGATCTCGTTGCGTATGTGGTACCCAGCTGAGTTGATAGGAGGCTAGAAGAATGTCTTCTTCTGTTACTTCGTCTGAAGAGAGACGCTGAGCAACGGACATCCATGAGAGACAAAATGGACCTTTGTTCCAGAGCCATGCTTCAAAGAGGGTAGATATCGTTTCTGCTACACACCCGCTACGAAGCAATTCATAACACCAGAATATGGTTTCATGCCGATCATTTCGTGTAGAACTATACTGTAAAGCAGCATGAACTTCGTCGAGAGAATAGAAATGACGTGATAATGTCATGGTTACATCATATGATATGAAAAAGAAATATCAAATTTATTTACGACGGTATAGCAAATGAACTTGCGGGATGAAGTGGATTTACAAACGGGCGATCTTCTCCTGTTTCGAGGAACAAGTTGGATGTCATGGCTGGTAGAATGGTTTGGTGTAAGCAGATATAGTCATGTAGGGATCGTTGTGAAGAACCCTTCTTTTCTCGACCCGGATTTGGAAAATGGAGTCTATATTCTCGAATCCTCTTGGAATAATACACCTGATGTGGAAGACCATCAAATGAAGTTTGGTGTTCAACTTCATTTACTGGACGATGTCCTCAAAGAATACACCAGAGGGTCTGTTATGACTCGAAAGGTAAATTGCGAACGCAATACATCATTCTATCAAAAGTTAATAGAACTTCATAAAGAGATTCATGGTAAACCATACGACGTGACTCCGTGGGATTGGCTCTGTGCCAAATATAATATGATCTGTCCGCTTCCTTCCGATCCGGCATACAAAACAACAAAGCGATTTTGGTGTTCTGCGCTAGTGTCCTATTTGTACTGTCAATTGGGAATCATGGAAAAAGATGTCAATTGGTCGTTGGTGGCGCCTCGAGAGTTCAGTTCGACGGAGGCGAAATGGGTACGGTTTCTTTGCCCGATTGATAAGGAAAAAACACTTTATTAGAATGTGTAACGAATTGCGCTATTTTAAGAAGTTAGCCAAGTAGAGATGGCCCATTCCGAAAATGCAAATGAAATTTTGCCAGGATTGTGGCTGGGGAATGCGAAAGCATCCGTGGATGAAAACTTTATTCATCGAAACAACATTCGAGTCGTATTTAATTGTACCAAGAATCTACCCTTCTCCCCTATGATTCCGAACAAATATCGGATTCCCGTGGATGATAATTTGGAAGAAGAGGAGATTCGAAACATGGAGTTATGGTCCAGTGAAATTGCATTTAAGATTATGGCGGAGTACAAAGAGGGTCATGTGATCTTAGTTCATTGTATGGCGGGTATGCAACGATCTGCTGCGGCGGTTGCGATGATGATGATTGTCTATTTACAACTTCGTGCGACCCCCATAATGAAAATGATTCGAGAAAAACGTCCGATTGCTTTTTATCCGAATGCGAATTTTGGTCGTTCGATTCATTATTTTGATCAAAAATTTCACAACGAGATTCTTCCAGAGATGAAAAAAATACCAACAGGATATAAGTCCGACTAGGATGGAACATATTATTGTGATTCCTAAACTTCCTCCCCCTCCATCGTCTATGTCCAACATGATATGCTGTAATGTATATCATGACCGAGATGAATTTGAACGTGTATTACTAGGATTAGAACTATCAAACATTCAAAAACAAATCATCTTATCCCGATATGTTCATATTTTGGATCATCTTCAAAAGCGAGTCCGTACCTATAATCGTGTTTTTTATCTAGGTCATACCATTATTACGGTTGGTTCTCTGTTTGTACCAGCCTTGTTATCGATCCAAAATTCAAGCACGCTAGAGAGTGCCCATTCTTCGGCAAACATTTACTGGGCGACCTTCATTATTTCACTATTGGTCACCACATTTAATGGGATTTTAACTCTGTTTAAGATCGATAAAAAATATTATTTTTTGAATACAACGCTGGAGAGAATGCGGACAGAAGGATGGCAGTATTTAGGATTAACAGGTCGATATTCAGGACATCTGATTAATAATCAAGTACCGACCCATCAGAACCAATTTGTATATTTCACGCACCAGATTGAAAAGATTAAAATGAAGCAAATTGAGGAAGAGTATTATAAATCTGATGAAAAAGCAACACAGGCTCCACAACAGGGAAATGCAACAACTACTACAACGACTGCTGCCCACGATCTATACCCCCCATCTCCCAATCAACCAATTCAATCGATGGAACAACAAGTCCCAGAACCAGTGAAAGAAGCGGTTAATTCACTTATTCGCTCTCATGCATCAGCTGCCGATCCAAAATATGTTACAGAGTAATAGAATAATGGGTCGCGCGCGATGTCAATGTGATCCAAAATGCCTGAACCCGCCACTGGAAGGGTCGGCTTTTTGTGCGAATCACCAGTCATGTACTGCAATTTCACCCCTGTCTGGTTATGAACCTGCGTACGATCCAGATCAATGGAATAAACACAAGGGTGTAAAAGAAGCACATAATTGTTTTGCATATGCTTATCGGTTTATGGATATGCCTAATACGCCCAAATGTACCAATGACTCATGCCCCATTTCATTTCCTCAACCCGGTCGCGCGAGCGGATATCCAAAATGGTCAAAGATCAAAGGAAAACGGTGTCCTGATATCATTGCACGAGCATTGGGTGATGTGCCAGGAAGTGTGCGAGTACCCTTTACACAACGGTGCGCAAAGGGGATGCGTAAAGTAGCCTTCATTGCGGATCGGAAGGAAGATTATCATGTTCTAGGTGAGGATAATACAGGTGACTGGTCTCATAAACCAGGCGGCACCGATGTAACAAATGTGGATGCGAGCAAACGTCCGATTATCAATCCTGAGTTAGCAAACTTTGATTACCCTGATTCGGGATTGAATTATAACGATTTTTGCGGATACTTATGTATTCCAGCAGCTAAGAAGCATCGTTTGAGACGTTCTGGAGGGAAGCAAAGTAGAAAAAAGCGACGCACACAAAAGCAGCGACGCACACAAAAGCGACGCATTCATAACTAATTATTTGCGTAACAGATATCGCGCATAGGCAAACATTTGTCGCATTGCAATTTGTAATGCAGGATTAAATTCTAAAAAGATGGAATCCAGCCATTCACAAATTGCATGTTGTTTTTTTAGGGCAGCGTGGAGATATACTTTTTGAAAGATATAATCCCAGGCGAGTTCTCTTCCAAAATCAGTATTGTCGCGATAGTCTTCCCATGCAATCTCTAATGCTGTTAGATTTCCATCGTTAATGAGCGGTTTGATTTCTCGAATTAATTCATCTTCGATGGACATTAAAATTTGATTCTATACTATCTGTCGATATAGATTGATATTTATATCGACATGATTTTCTACCTTTATTCACGTCTATCGATTGCTGCAGGGATTGCATATGGTACGGTGAGATACATTATCAGCGATAATCAGAAACATGTATATACTAAACGACATGATACGATTACATACCGGTCCCCACTTTCTTCAACCACTCTTTCCCGTAACGCTGAATAATAAAATGATTTGGATTCCATTGATAAAGGGCTTGCACACAATCGATCCGCTCTAATGGGCTAACCGCACACATCTTTCGTAAAATCGGATAGAGTTTTGCCTTATGAGATTCAATCGAAAATGCGGTGGAGATCGACCATTTAATAATCTGAAAAACAATGTTAATACCGATTCCCCAACTATCATACTTTGTCCAATAGGATTTGAACCATGCTTCGGAATCTCCGTCTTTTACCGATTTACTTTTCTGGTAAAAACGATACAAACTCGTCTTCATCTGTTGTGAAGTAATGCCTAGCAGAGTTTGTATTTTTTTAAGAATGTCTTTTTTCGTTAAAATCGATTCGATAACACGTGGTCCATCATGACCGTGTGCGATCGCATTGACAATAGTTGCATCAGGTGGCTCTTGTCCTACATGAACGGTATGCTGGTGAGATAAATCATCATCAGTTACATCTTCTTTGGCGAAAACAGCTAGATTAAAATCAATGATACGAGGAACATTATGATGATCGACTAGAATGTTTCCTTGATGAAGGTCGCGATGCACCACTCCAAATAGATTTAATAAAGCGCCTGCTTCCAATAAATGGGAGAAGAACTTGATCGGATCAAGTGTTTTAAAGTTTACACGAAACGCATCAATCGGTACGCCATGGTACGTCATGGCTAAAATTCGAAATTCGGTTAAAGGATTCTCTTTTAAGACAGGGCAATTTGCAAGATCCTTTTCTGTCTGTGTTTTCGCAGGTTCGCACATGGATTCCGATACCGCAAAGTAATTTTTCCAGAGAGGGATTTGTTGGATCAATAATGAAATCTTAAATTCTACTTGTGCATAGTCGGTACGGATGAGCTTACTGATGGGAGGATGTTCTTTGTCCTCTTGATGTTCGTTGGGGATCTTGTTTTTACAATGTAAGGAGGAGGTAAAAACGCACCCATACAATCCATGATCGATTAATTTACCACCAAATTGCGTTGCCTCTTGCATGGCTTCTAGATGGTTCGAAGAAACGTTTTTGGTGAGTTTTTTACACTTCGTATCTTCACTTCGTATCTTCACTTCGTATCTTCACTTCGTATCTTCACTTCGTATCTTCACTTCGTATCTTCACTTCGTATCTTCACTTCGTATCTTCACTTCGTATCCGCGAATCTTGTTCGTTGCTTTTACCTCACGATACGATAGTATGTATGGAGGATATCTCTGTATCGGGTTGATTCTACTTATCGCTATTGCGATTGTAGAAGTGTGGAATCCAACCCTTCTCAATGAAGGATTTACGAATCTGGTTTCCGTCGGAGATAGTGCCTTTTGGACTCGATGGATGCCTCGACGCGGAGATGTCGGTATAAGTCCTACGGATGAACAAAACGGCTATACACGAGATATTCGCTATGTAGCGATGTATGCAGATGTTCAACGTCTGGGCCAAGACCACGATTTTTGCAGAATGGTTGTACCGACAGGAGGGACCGATAAGGATTTATTTTTTGCATGTGCATTGGGTGGGACGGAAGGCCTCACAACGGTTCAGTATCGAACTCCCGCGGTAAAAGATGGGTTTGAAATCAGTCGAGACGATTATATGAATGATGTGTTAAAAGAGGGTCGGGTGGGTTATTGTCGAATTCTAAAAACAGGGTCTGATATCTTTGAGGCAAAATGTAATCCTGCAGGCGATTATTCGTTTCGATCAAATATGATCGTGGATGGAAATCCACCGGATGATATTAAGATCTTATTATCATTTTATCGTGGAATTGTGTTTTGGTTGCGTTTTCGCGATGATTTGGTTGATTATGCAAAGAATCTGACAGTTACAACCGCAGGTCAAATCGAGATCGATCCTGTTCCTAAACCGATCACGGAAGGACTTGAGTTCAATGGTGTGGATCAATTTCTACGTATTGGAGACGGAAGCAATCTAGAATTTGGAAATGTGATTCAACTACGTTATGTTCGAGCGTTCTCTTTTTGGGTATATTTTGAGGAATTTACGAATAATGCAAAGATTTTCGATTTCGGAAACGGTGCGGGAATGGATAATGTATTTTGTGGAATTGTGGGAAGAGGAAACGCGTCAGCACAGCAAACAGATACTCTGCCCAGTTGTATCGAAGAATCGCAAAAGACAGTACCCGATACACCATCTGGTGCCCAATGTACTTATGAGCAAAGTCCGCAAACGGCTATGCTAACATCAAGTGCAAATGTGAATGTCTATAGCTGTCCTTCTCCTGAACTCACGGGACGAATCATGCCGCCACTTCAACCCATCAATGTTTCAGAAGGTGAAGCAACCACTGCTGATTTGTTATATGAAATATGGGATAATAAACAGCGAAAAGTACATATTCAAGTAAAGAATCTATTTCCTTTACGTAAATGGGTTCATATTGTGATTACGACCAATGGCGGCGATCCATGGAAGCCGGCTCTAAAAATATATAAGAATGGAGAAAGCGTTTATAATGAGCCCTCGGCCTTTTTGCCGCAAACCAATGAAACAAAAAATAATTACATTGGTAAATCGAATTGGTCCAATGCAACGAGCCCCTATCAGAATGCAGACGAATTATTTAAGGGAAAAATGTTTGATGTACGTGCATATCAAGAACCGATGAACAAAAAGAGGATTGAAGACACGGTTGCCTGGGGTAAAGCACTGCTAGGCTTGGATAAAGACGCAGACGAAAGCGCATACTAAAGCCTCATAACTGTTACCATAGTACATGACGAAGTTTGATAAGTGGATCGAGCGTATCACCAATCAGCCCAATTATGAAATCATGGAAAAGGAATTGACATCCGTGATCGAATCCGTTCCTGATAAACATTATTTGGCGATTTATATCAAACCATACCTACAACATATCAATAACTCAAGTTTCAACACATTGTATCGATATTTGGAAAGTCCTGAAAATTGCGCGGTTCATTTTCCGTCCGCGATTCGTCAAGTCATTATTGATTGTAAAAGCAATGAAAATGTAAAGGATCTGGTAAAACGAATGATTCACGATTTTGATTATTAGGAAATAAACAAAAGTTCATATGCATTCTTTTTGTACCATGACGCAAGTTGTTCCATGATTTGTGCTTGAACATCCGCCTCTGTACCCTTTGCCAGGAGATGAATCCATGATTTCCAATCACTTATGTGACAAAGGTGTTGAAACTCTCCGTCTATTGTCAATTCTTGTTGGAATTCTACAACACAACAGTCTTTCGGGAGGGCCCACAACTTAGCCCATCGTGTATGAGTGCGTGGGCCACCAAGAAGGATACACATGGATGCACCTATAATAGAACTATATACACCAGGATTCTTTTCTGAAACAACGCTCACCGTCCAATCTGGATCCTGAGCTTTGAGAAATGGTGTAACAAATTCATAGATAAATCGAGGGGTAATCACGGAATCAGTTACCACAACACATCGTTGGCCCGTCGGCGATGGATTCCATGATGGGAGACGACTACGTAGTGCAGTGATATCTTCTCGTCCTAGTTCGCATGACAACGGTCCAGGTACCATGCCTACTACATCTTCGGCCCAGCATCCTGTTTGCTCATTAAATGGAACGCCATCAAATGACACATTCAGTGATTTCAAATGGGATTCAAATCCGTTCGGAATCCAAATCGATGTATCTGGATAGGTTTCTAATAGACGATATGCACGCGATAGATAATGAAGGATGTAGGTATCGGGGTGGGAAAAGATCGAAGTATCAGAAAAAGGGAGCGCCATCATTCGAGGACGGGTTTGAAGCGGGGTAAAAATATCTACATTGGCCTGATTCCAATATTGAAATCGTTCCTCATTCTGATGCTTTCCAGTATAGATTGTGTAAGTATCATATACGAGTCCATTGGGTGTTACCGATGCGTTTTTCCACGAATACACAGGGATTGCTGGCTCGAAATAAAAATTTTCAACAGACGGTTCCCATTTGTATCGCCCCGCTTTCTCCAACATGGTACAATAGGTAATTTCATTCGACAAGGATGAACTTCGTACTTCAAATGATACCAGTTCATTGCAGAAAGATTGAGGAGATTTTGGAGGGACTTGTTCTTGTGCAGTATCCAGAAGATGAGTAGGATCAATGTGAATATAGAGATCGTTGGAAACGAAGTCTTTGATCGAATAGTCTCGAATGGTTGAGTTGTGAAGATGAAAGGATTGAATACTAAGGGATGGATTACAAATAAGAAATCGCTGACGAAGCATGTGTGCTGCAAAGGCATTATCACATCCCGCTTTTCCAAACGGGAATCCGAATACAGTGGGCTCCCATTTGCGAGTACGAACGGAATCGGACAAGAGAATCCATGTATCTTGTGAATCGGGACGAGGGCCAAAGAGGGTAGGTTCGCCGCCATCACCAGGATCGTCCCAGCGAAGCAGGGCAAGCATTCGATCTTTCATATCGAGCTTCCACAAATTCAACAAGGTAGAATCGAAATAAATATCAGCATTTGCGATAATGGTATATACATGATCGGGAACCAATTGTTTGACATAGGCGAGTACATCATAATAAGTCAGTCTTTTTCCAATGATAATCTGTTTGATTTTATGAGAGCCAGGGATAGATTTCCATTCACGAGACAGATCTGTTTCATTGATCAGGACAATCGTATCAATGTAGAGAGATGCGCAATTTTTGATCAGACATTCTCGGATTTCATTTGCACGTTTCTTTTGAGGGTGAATAAAGTATTGGGTAATCAACCATGAACTGGCGGGGACAACACCCTTTACAGATTGAAGATGGGAACGAAAACGCTCGGTACGGGTTTCTACTACATCGACCAGACGATTGTACCTAGACATGATCGCAAAAATCGAAATCGCATCCTCTACTGTTTGATCCCATGGTGTCATGAAGAAGGGATATTGATCCAATATATCATCAAGACACATGATATTGTCGAAATTTTCTGACCAGTAGTCTTCTGATTTGAGGGAAAGAATGGCGCGTGAAAGAAGAACCAATCGAATATCTTTGGCCACTGTGTAAAGGTCTTCTAGAAAGGTGTCTGTTTCTCCTTCTACTGCGATAAGTACTACTCCGACAAGGCGTGATTCGTTCTCATACCATCGATGGTAATCTGAGAGGCTGCTTACGATGGCATCCCATCGAGACCATGTAATGGAAGGGTCTTGGTGTTGGAGCCAAATAAGGGTACGCTGATCGCGCCGAATAGGCGTGGTGAGCGTCAGAAGTTTGGGCGGCATCTTTTTAAAAAACGGTGGATTCACTTTATACCCTTCAATAATAGAAGAAGATGTCTGTACAGGGATTACCAGAGATAAGAAATGGATGCCCGTTGCCTCCTTACAACACTTTGAATTTTAATAGCGATAGCCCTGTGATTTTTAGCACGCTTCAGAGTTTTGCAAAGAACTCGCCGAATTATCCGCTACCGGTTGGATCGAATGCACGCCTCATCGCAGAAAATCAGGCAAATGTTTCATACTTTAATGCTGTTAATATGCAGACGATTGACATTCGGAGCACAGTAAGAGGTAGTGGTGCAAATCTACCTTATCCTCAATTCAAATCGGAGGGAGAGCGTTTGAAATATGTTCAAGGAAAAACATCGACGGCTGCGAGATCGGTTCTTGTTCCAAATCAGAATCCGGTAGCGCCGGCGGGTGTCCCATTGAGTACAATTTACCAGATCATCAATTCTTAAAAAAATTGATGGATGTTTTACATCTGATATGAATCAACCATGAAGTATTCCAAGAACGATTTGATCTGTGCTTATCCTGATCCGACACGTGATGCTCATTATGCGTGTTTGGCGTTGGAAGATAATGGGAAGGTAATCCAAGTCTATCCGACGCCCGATGGCTGTGACTACGAGAATGTGATCGAGTGGAGAGACTCGATTCCGCAGAGCTCAACGATCATTCCACAACTCAAGATTCGATCCTATAAGGATGCATTCGGTTTGTAAATCATATCATAAGAAAATCAACAAGAATAAAAAGATATTTTTGTTGTTTTTATTATAACATTATAAAGCGCCACACTGTTCTTTGAACTCCTCAATGACTTGACATAGTGCCTGGATATCTTCTTTAGACACTCGGAGGATTCTTGGTTCGAGTGGAAGGCTTTCTTGGATTTCTTGCGGCTTTGCGTGGCTTTTGAGGTTTGACGACGGCGTCACGGAGCGCGTCGCGGGCATGGCTGACGAGACCGGCTCGAAAGGCGACAAGGCGAGGTTCGACGCGCTCCCTCCAATTGGGATAGTAGTCAATCTCGTTGGCGTCGGCGCGATAGGTTCCGATGGGGATACAGTGCTCGCTGGGCTGGCCGGCATGGAGTTCGAGCGTATGGACCGTTGTTCCGTTGATGAAATAGGGGATTCCGTGGATGTGTTTGAGCTCATAGGTCATGATGTTGATTATATATGGATCACTGATTTGATTCAAATTTTATCGATAAAAAATTGAAACCCATCGAGTGGGATGTGGATTGCAGCCAAGCCCTCCACGATGAATATCTTTGTCCTCCATTGGAAACCACGAAAAGCTGCCCGTTGGCATCTTGATAAGCATGTGATTAAAATGATCCTCGAAACGTGTCAGCTCTTATACACAGCACACTGGGTTCACTTCTATCCTGGGTTGAAACAGTATAAATCGGCAGTTGCTCTCTCCAAGGCTCAAAAGCAATTATCTATTCCTGAATACATGCTCTCTGCGCCGATGTGTCAAACGACAAAGGAACCTACGTATCGTCCGTGTCATATCTTTCACCCGTGTGCGAAATGGGCTCGGGCTTGTAATGGAAATTATCGGTGGCTCGCTACGCTGGGGCGTGAATTGGCACGTGAGTATCGCTTTCGATTTCATAAAGAGCATTCATGCGAAGCACATGTGGAATGGTTGTATGCCAATATGCCGCCAACCATTCAACGTTATCCGAGACGCCCTTTTGTCATGGCTATGGCGCCTGAATATCAGATTTCAAAGAATCCAATTGTATCCTATCGTAACTATTACCGGACTGCCAAGAAAGGGCTCCTAAAATATACAGGACGTCATCCGCCACATTGGTTAGCGGTGTCCTCCGCCACTCGGTCCTCCGCCACTGTGCCCTCCGCTTCCATGACCTCCTGACGATGCATTATGTCCTCCATACCCTCTTGACGGCGCACTCGCATTTGCATAACGGCTTGCTCCGCCCCATGGTCGTGATTCTTGATGAGGGGCGGGTCCTTTGTGATGTACTGTGCCTTTGGCGTATGAACCATCGTAGCCACCACTGCTCGTACCCCTTCTCGTACCATAATTCCAATAAGGCCACCAATTATAGGAAGTAATGGGCCAGGACCACCACGATATAGGCGCAGGCTCTTCATATACAACAACGGTTCTGTGCGTTGATATGAACAAATAGATTAATATCGCAAAAGCAACAAAAAATAAAATGAATATCATTTCTATTTTTTACAGAGGTAATTAATATAAGTTGTGTCAATAACCCCACCATCCCACGCTCCATACTTTCTTCTCAGGAATACCTGAGTCATCATAAATGTTTTGGATGGTCGGGACAGGATCATACCCTTCTCGTAATTCAACGCCTGGGTAATATCCCTTGCTTCCTCTCTCTCCTCCCTCTGGATTCGGGCCACCGCTTCCTGATTTCTTCGCCTGATAGGGGACATGCTGAGGCCAGAATGTATCCTGACCATGTTTGGTAGGATCAGGATGTATCATTCCTAATTTATTGTATCCCCATGTAGGGTGCATCGAGCGCTCACCAGGAAATAATAGTTGTGTGACAGGAGAACCATATAACGCAGATCCAGCAACATAATGAACCGAATAAAAATAATAAAGCGCAAGATAAATAAGAACCACAACAGCCAAACCGTAGAGAATCTTCATGGTGTTCTACTAAGAGTGATTAAAAGTCGGCATCCAATGCAAAGCTCATCTGTTCTTCCGTTTTTCCAACACCCGATTTGGCGTAGGATGTTACTCGTTTCTCAAAGAAGTTATCCTTTCCCTCTAAAGAGATACGTTCCATGAAATCAAATGGGTTTGTGGTAGAATAGATTTTACCATATCCAAGTTGGCTGCACAAACGATCTGCTACAAATTCGATGTAAGAAGACATGAGTGTGGAGTTCATACCAATCAGACTACAAGGGAGCGATTCGGTAATAAACTCTTTTTCGATCTTAACTGCCTCGCGGATGATCTTGTGGGCCTTTTCTTTTGTTAGTTTGCGCTCGATTTCTTCGTAGAGAGCACAGGCAAAATCCGTGTGAAGTCCCTCGTCGCGTGCAATGAATTCGTTAGAGGTCGTCAGGCCAGGCATCATACCGCGTTCTTTGAGCCAATAAATGGCGCAGAACGAGCCGCTAAAGAAGATACCCTCAACGACTGCAAAGGCAACAAGACGCGTTGCAAAGTCCTCGTCTGTGGTTGCAATCCACTTTCGAGCCCATTCCGCCTTCTTCTTGACACATGGAATCGTCTGAATGGCTTGAAACAAATGGAGTTTTTCCGATTTATCTTCGATGTAGGTGTCAATGAGAAGAGAATACGTTTCACTGTGAATGGCCTCCATCATCAGCTGAACGGAATAGAATTGTCGTGCTTCACTTGTTTGAACTTCATTCATAAATCGCGCAGCGATGTTTTCTTGAATGATACCATCGGAACCGGCAAAGAAGGCCAGGACGTTTTTAATGAAGTATTGCTCGTTGGGAGTTAGTTTTACCCAATCTTTCATATCTTTTGCCAAATCGATCTCTTCGGTGGTCCAAAAGACAGAGACGTGTTGTTTGTATTTCTCAAAGAGTTTTGGTTTCATAATGGGGAAGAGCGTAAAACGGTTTGGATTCTCCTTCAAAATTGGCTCCACAAAATCATCGTCTAGCGCCAAATCATCGACTGTTGCAATAACAGCCTGTTTAGCCTGTAAAGATGGAGACGCATAGGGCATTGATGGAGCAATAGAAGCAATGATGGAGGAGTCCATTCCGAATACGATATTAAAACCGGAGAAAGATTTCGCCATGATAGTCGATCGCTCTCTTGTGTGTATTTTTCATCAAATTTATAATATATCTAACTTAAATCATAAGAGTAGTTCATATTATATCATAATAATGATTCGCCGCGTATGTTCGCTTGGATCATTTTGTCATACAGCGTCTCATCTAGAACGCTATCATATGCGTAATTGTGCTTATCCATTCGATTGGACACTATCAAGTCCTCAAATGATCATAGATTGTCTACGCGACGATTTTCGTACATTTCTTGATCCTACACATCATGTAACAGTGGAACCTGGTATTTCTTCCAATCATCTCGTATATGGATCTATGGTATGGGGAAAAAATTTCGATGGTATTTTTAATCAACATCTGACCTTTGCTCATAAAGATGTGACTATCGCCGATCATTATGCATATTATCAACGATGTGTGCAACGATTTCGCGACTTACTTGCAACACCTGAACCGAAACTATTTATCCTTATTGCTCAAGATATGGAATATAACTCGAAGGAGATCCATGAATTGCGTGATATGTTACGCCAACGAACTCGTAATTCCCATTTATTGTGCATATCGTTATTCAATGAGAATGAATCACGATATACGTTTGATCAAGAAGATGGAATTAAATATTTGAAAATCTATACCTATAGTCGTTCGGATGGTCGTGGATTTGCGAAGGCGCATGATAATGAATATCTTCATTATCTGATCAATTGTTTGTATACATTTACGTAAATTTTTGAAGAAGTTGCGCACTTTGGTATAAACTTGCAGCGAGAGGATTTACATCATGTGTATATTTTATGTATCGCAATTCAGGTAGATAGTTACGTAGGATCGAAGAAAACTGTTGTGACGAAATGATGGGTTCCAGAGAGGGTAGATTATTAATGGCGATCAGATCAATGGAATTTTCGATCCGACGAACCGGTTTATTTTTTGTTGTATAGGAGGAATAAAGAGGTAGAGTATTGCGAGGGTTTCCCATATCACATGTGATATCACAAACGATCGATAATTTATGCGGTGAGGATAGATCGCTCGACGTTAAAAAGGGATCGATATGGATCGACGGATCATCAGGAAGGCGAATGGCATGGATCAAAATATCGTGATTCAAGATCACTGAACGATTGGGAATGGTTGTGCTCGTCCAGATCGTAGTGGGGATATGAAATTGATCTAGAATTTCTTTCGCGCGCTTTCCTACGATTCCATAACCGATCAAAAGAACTCGAGGGCGCGAAATCATGGTAGATAAGATCGATTGATATTTTTCCTCCTTAAAAGCAGGCAAGACACGTAGATTGTTTTGTCGCAAATGATACGCCATTAAGGCAAGATAGCATCCTATCTTTCCTGATTGCGCACAAAAAGAGATCACCCGTTTTTGATCGCGATCGACCATATATTCATAATCAATAAATGTACAACCCTTTAGAAGTGCAAGTGTTTCCTTTGACCCCTCTTGATTCTTATAACAATGTGCGAAATGAAGAAGGGTTTGTGTAGGCGTAGCAGCATACTCGATCTCTTTTAGACCGATGACATAGGAATGTGTTGTGGTTTTCCAATATCCTGCATCAACAATGGTTGCTCCCACCTTTTGATAAGCTATATCTGAATAGCATCGTGCAGTGGATGACTCCACTTTCACATTGTATAATGACAAAAGAGCTGGAATATCGTCTGGAATAATGGGTGTTCTACATTCAAATGGGCTGCGTTCAGATCGGATCACTAATTCAGGCTTTCCAAAAACATCTCGATGCAACAATTCAAATGCTATTCGATTATAGTTTACGATCAATGGTCGGATCATATATGGAGACATCTTTTGGATCAGATCAGAAGTATGATAAAGATCATAGAGTTGATCGCTGATCGAAGATAAAAGCGCATGCGCAGTGTGAGGGCATTCTACGACCGACAATCCAAGATCGATCAGAATCACATTACATTCTTCGATAGGGATCAAATAGGTAAATCCCTTTTGAACACAGTTTTTGATCAGATGGTTGTACCGTGATTTATCAATGGTCGTTGCACCGCGTGTTAGGGAATGTTGCGCCAATAATACAATAAAATTCATGACATCGCCAAGATACTCTTCGGGAAACCATTCGAAAAACCGCAGTTCAATTCCATGATTTTTAAACTTATTGAAATTTAAGTCATATCCAATTTGTTGATTAGGGAGATAGGGCGTATCATGTAGTTGATTATACCAGAACGCTGGATCCGAGGGCTTATCCATCACAAGTAATTTTCCATTAATAGGAATGGTCGCATCATAGGTTTGAAGAGAAATATATCGACTCATACTAATTCTCAAACTTCCAATCGAATAGGCAGGATCCACGACAGAAAAAACATCTGGTGTTCCGTAACATGCAACAAGTAGGGGCTCTACCATCTGAATGTACTCCATGAGAGTCAAATGATCTTTTGCAAAGCGATTTTTATCGATAATGATACCGTCCCGCAATAGAGTGGGCAATGTGAGATTGATATGAATCGTTCCATTATTACAAACAAGTAGATTCGATTTACCCGTTGTGAGAAAGGTAACAAGCCCGTAGTTGTGATCAGGAAACATCACCTTGCCAATATTCCATTTTTCAAAAAAAGGGAAGACCTCGTTTCGAAATCGTCGTTTTAATTGGGTAAATTCATCGATACATGCGGGCACGGTCGTATTCTTAAATCGTTGTGTAATGAATTCAATCGAATCTCCATCGAATACGACTGATTTATCATAGACCGACTTATAAAATGGACATTCGCGCAATAAGACATGGTGAATCGATTCAGTGAATTTGGGGTTTGGCGTAGATTCTGCATCATAGAATGAACTATGTTGTAGATGGATATCTGTCTTTTGGAAGGTATGGGAATTGACATAGACAGGATAGGTTAGGTTGGTGGAGGCGCGCAGTGTATCTAATGACGTATTCAGTGGATCAGGTTTGAAATTTTTATAGTAATCGACGCTATAACGTTCCCTCTTTGGTTTTAGTGTAGCAAATGATGATGAGGATTGAAGCGCTTGGAGCATCAAATACGACTCATTTTCAATCCCGAGCGCCCAAAATTCAGTAGGCTCCTTCATATTCGAATAGACGTCCATGTATTTCATATGTTTGTCGTCGATGATGTCGTTAAATAAGTAGGATACGTTTCTTGGAGAAGCACGTTTATTGGCGTCGGTTGGAGTCGGAGGAATAGAAACGATAGGGTCCATCCTGTCCTCTACTTTAGATACAAAACAACCCATGAGAGTCGTACTATCCTAGGAGCTTTTAAAATAAATGACTGAACATCTTTATATAGTCCGTTTATTAAAAGCTTTTTTCAAGCTTTTATTACGAAGTGCCTTTTTGCAAACTTTTTCCCAAAAAGTTTATATGTAATCACATACCACCGCAAGTTCCGTTCCATCCTCTTGTTGTACCACACGAAAGGGCTTACCACACCCAACAATCACATGTTGTTCCACAAGTCGGTCACATTCTTCTTTGGGAGCGTGAGGAGGAATAGGCATACCATTGGAGATGTAGGCCCCGTGACGGAAGATACGACAATTCAGTTCGTTTCGCTGGACAATAATGGAGCCTTGACAGTGCGGGCAACTAAATAGATGAAAGTCAGATGATTCCATTATCATAGCATAATATTTATTTCGTGAGCTTTTTTATAAACAGCTCTAAGTAGAATCATGACATCTACATTGCGCGTGAATGCGGCCAATACGGCGCGTACCAAACCGACGACAGGCGATACGAAAATGTCGTTTGTGAATGTGGATCATTTGGGGTGGCTGATATGTAAGAATAATGATGACCCTTACAATCCAGATCTTCCACGAGCCCTTGATACCACCACATACAATTTATTATTTCAGGTGATTGGATATACATTTGGAGGCAGTGGTAATACGTTTCATCTACCGCATGTTACGGGCCGTGTAATGGGAACAGTTGGTAAAGTAATCGATACAAATGGTCGTCCAGCTACCTATGTAGCATCAACCAATAATGGAAAAGTTGGTGAAATCGATCATAAATTGACCGTTCCTGAAATGCCAGCACACAATCATAATGAGGCAACAGATTCGCCTGGTGTGAATACTGTATTAGATGGAACGACATCATCAAACGTTCATGATCACGGTGGTTCTACTGGTTCCGCATCATCCTCAACTGGATCAGTAGAGGTTATTACGGTCCCAGAGTTTGGTACCAATGTCGCGACTTCTTCAGGAACACATAGTCATACAATTTCAAGTGTTACTCACAGTCATACCATCTCATCCAACGGTGGTAACGAATATCATAACAATATGCAGCCGACTCTCTTCTACGGCAATACCTTTATCTATTGCGGTATCCCTATGATGGGTGAGTTCCCGTTCAAGACAGGTCTAGCGCCGGTTCTCATTTAGGGGGACGCAAGCGTTTCTCTAAAGAATCTGCATCCTGCGGATGCTTTACCTCCCTTACCCCCTGTTCTGAAAGATTTACTAAAAATAATGATATCATATTATTTATTTTAGGATGAACCAGGTTCCACTTCCTCTTTTACAACATGTACTGCTACAACTGCTCTTGATTTCTCCGCTCTGACCTCTTTTACATCAGGAGACGCTTGTGTTGCCGCTGACAACCTTCGGATTTCATCGCGTATTTCCTCTTTCATCTGCGCAACCGCGAGTCCCTTATAAAATGTCTTGACCGTCGGGTGAGCGCGGAATGCAGCCGGGTCAAAGTCATGCACAAACAGCCCCTCCAGTGTTCTCGCACGGGACAGTGCGACATACGCCTGACCATACTCGAAATTACCAGACCCAATATCAACGAGCGCACAATCAAGTGAGGACCCTTGACACTTGTGTGTTGTAACAGCCCACGCCAATCGCAACGGAATCTGCGTACGTGACACGAATGGATAGTCCTCGATGGGCCATGAGTGAGTCCCAATCACCCTGCGAATTCCATTGACAAATTCCACAATGGGCAGATTGGTTGCCGCGCAAAATCCAACTAGAACACCACGAGAACCATTGACGAGTCCCGCACCAGGATCCACGTTCGCAATAAGCATGACCTGTGAATCTAGAACCAGCTCGAGCTGAACGGTATAAGCTGCATCGGTATCGAAACGGGTGAGCGCTTGTTGGAAACCCTCATCCGATTCGACAAACCCAGCAGGCATTTTACCGTCGTACGCAAGACGCGCCTTGTATGTTTCTCGTTTCCCTTTCAGAGCTTTCAGATTTGATTCATTG
>Ga0247722_10000139_pt1 | contig 44539 bp, 37 predicted proteins | sample MSEWelMarce3H_FC_FD_189094 | JGI IMG/M metagenome (GOLD analysis project Ga0247722, IMG submission 189094) | Subsurface sediment microbial communities from gas well in West Virginia, United States - MSEEL Well Study Marcellus 3H_FC | ecosystem: Environmental > Terrestrial > Deep subsurface >... | reverse complement strand
GAATAAAATATACCCTGAAAAAACGAACAATTAAATAAAAGATTGTAATGAAAAGCCCGACACTTGTGGGAACGCCCAAAAAAAAAGAATAAAAGTAGAATAAAAATTGAGGCAACTAAAAATCGAAACGCAATTGAATGGAAATGCTTTTTTGGTTGGCTTCGGGTTTGTTTTTTAGTTCATTATTGAGGTTATGCACTGAAATTCCGAGTAAACGAACCGAGTTTTTCATGCGTTCTTGATACAAAAGTTCTTTGGCGATGTCGAAAATAATGTGTTTGTCGTTGGTAAAATAAGGCATTGATTTACTTCGGGTTTGCAATGAAAAATCGGAATATTTGATTTTAAGCGTGATTGTTTTACCAGCGATTTTGTGTTTTTGGAGTCTATTTTGGAGTTCATCAGCGATATTTTGAAGGCGTTGTTCCATATAAATTTCGGAGGACAGGTTTTCATTAAAAGTTCGTTCGGCACCGATTGATTTAATGATTCTGTTGGGTTTCACTTCACTTGTATGAATTCCGCGTACAATTTGATAAAAATGCAGACCGCTGTTACCGAAGTTGGTCTCAAGAAATTCTAATGATTTGTTTTTCAAGTCTTTACCTGTAAAAATTCCGAATTGATACATTTTTTCAGTTGTTACTTTTCCAATTCCATAAAATTTTTTGATGTCTAAATCTTCCAAAAAAGCAGCTACATCTTCAGGATTTACGGTTTTTTGACCATTCGGTTTATTATAATCTGATGCAATTTTAGCCACAAATTTATTAACAGAAATACCCGCAGAAGCCGTTAAACCCACCTCATCAAGAATTCTTTTTCGAATTTCGGCGGCAATGAGCGAGGCACTTGGGTTTCCTTTTTTATTTTGCGTTACATCAAGGTAAGCTTCATCAAGGGAAAGTGGCTCCACTAAATCCGTGTAATCCAAGAAAATAGCTCTAATTTTTTTTGAAATTTCTTTATACCGTTCAAAACGGGGCGGAACGAAAATTAAAGTGGGGCATAATTTTTTGGCTAAACTGCCACTAATTGCACTTCTAACACCAAATTTTCGGGCTTCATAACTCGCTGCTGAAACCACGCCTCGGATTTCATTACCGCCAACAGCGAGTGGTTTTCCTTTCAATTCCGGGAAATCCATTTGTTCCACAGACGCATAAAAAGCGTCCATATCAATGTGAATTATTTTGCGTAGCCCTTGCAAATCCATAAATTATTTAGTTGGAAAGAAAAAACTAAAAGGGTGTTTTAGAAATTGTTTTTTAATAGATGAAAAAATAGGTCGCAACTCCGTAACCGCGATATTTCTAGCACGAAAAGCAAGCCCTAAAGACAAGCTGAAGCTGACCAAAAAGTTGACTAAACCGATAATTCCGATTCCAAAAATACCCCAGAAAAGCATCGTATTATCAACCTTAAACCCAGCACCATATAAAGCTAAAGCGAGGTTGCCACTAGCAAAAGTGATGTGTCGAATGTCTAAGTTGAGTCCTAAAAAAAGACCTAAAGAAGCAGTACTCCCGAGGAAAATTCCGAACCAAAAATTAGAAACAATTCCGGGCCAATTTTTTTCATGCCAAGCAGCAATAGTTCGTGTTTTACCCTTTCCGAAAGTCATTTTTAGCCAAGGATGTTCTTGAATTCTGTATTTCACTTCATAATGTTTGTCTCTATTTGCAATGCTTCCCGAGATAATTCCAGATAAAAACAGGAAAATACCAGCGATGGCAGCATGCAAAATCGACAAAGACGCAATTGGGTTTAAATCTGTAATTAATTTTGTCCATTTTTCAGAGGCAATATTCGTTGAAAAAGCACTATCAATCAACCAAATTCCGAGCAAAGAAACGGGAAAAGCCATTACCACATTACCCACAAAAGCAATAAATTGGGAACGAAACAAACGGGCAAAAAGCTTCGCAAAGGTTTTGTGTTTGTCCGCAGCCGAAATCCCTTGTTTTTTCAAACCTTCTTCCAAAGCGGTGATTAAAGCAGCAGCCGTCATTGCGGGTTGTTTGGTAGCCAACGTAAATCCTAACAAGAAAATAATTATAAAACCAAAAGAATAATTAAAGCTATACAAAAATGCATGTCCAAAATGACTTGTTTCAATTTTAGAAAACAAGATTTTGATGATACATAAAATACCAACAATAAATCCACCACCTAAAGAAGCATAAAGCATTCTAAAATATTCTGTTTTGCTCTCGGTGATGTATTTTTCGCCTGTTTTTGCTGTATGTTGCGTGATTTCATAAGACAATAACTGCGTGCTTTCGTTAATTAATTTGCGAACATTTGTTTTTTGGCAATTGTATTTTATCAATTTCAGAGCCAGTTCGATGCTTTTTGATTGCTCATCAGCGGGTGCATCAACCACCAAAAAAGGCATCAAAATTTCAATTCGATACAATTGTTGTTTAATCCGAAGTAAATTTTGATTCACATTTAATGAAATTCCGTATTTTGAAGAATTTTGGAATGCTTTTTCAACAAATTCTACACATTGCTTAAAAAGCACTTGAAGTTGTTTATAGTGCTGATTGTCAGATGTTGTGAAATTTGGCTGTGCTTCGTTTCTAATTTTATTTTGAATAATTGTCAAGGCTGCTTCAAAAGCTTCAAAAGGGCTTTCTAGCTTGTTATATTCTGGTACCATTTTAATTACATCTTGCTCCAAAGCCTTTCCGGTGCCTCTTTGTGAAAGTAAATTCAAGGCTTGCAACACTTCATACAAAGGTGTGTTTTCGGCTGAAGAAACGTAAATAGACGAAAATGAAAGCACTTCAAAAAGTTGTTCTAAATGTGTATTTGGAATTTTATAAATCCAAATAGGATCAGAATCATGATGAAAAATTTGATTCAAAACATATTGCAAGGAATCTTTTTGGGCTTGATAAGGCAATATTTTAGCAAAAATTCGCTTTTTGACCTCATAGAAGAAATCATTTTGATGCAAAATTCCAGCATCTGTTAAAATTGTTTCAAAATTTTTATTGGCTAAAATCGTTTCTAAATATCCTATAAAATTGTTCCGTACGATTTCGTTTTCTCTAAAAAATTTTATTTTATCTTCGATGGAAACTTCTTGTATTTCTTTGGGTTTTTTAGGTCGAATCGTGTTGATGAGTGCTACCAAAATATCAATAGCATCTTCTTCCAATTTCCAAGTTTGTAAAGACCCAAAATAGGTGTTACAAATTTGTTCGAAGGTATGTTTTGTATTCTGTTTTATTGTACTCATAGAAAAATAATTTGAAAACGTTGTAAATATACGAAATATTAAATAAATTTCATATATTGTAACCATAAAAATTGAATAAATTATGCAAGAGATCGAACGAAAGTTTTTAGTAAAAAACAACGCCTTCCTTTTGGAGAATTCCACGCAAAACAAAATAGCTCAAGGTTATTTAAACTCGAATCCCGATCGAACTGTTAGGGTGCGAATAAATAACGAACAAGGATTTTTAACGATAAAAGGAAAAAGCAACGAAAGTGGCACAACTCGGATGGAATTAGAATATGAAATTCCAGTAACAGAAGCAGTTGAACTACTGAAAATATGCGAAAATGGGACGATAAATAAAACTCGTTACAAAATTCCTTTTGCAGGACATTTGTTTGAAGTAGATGTTTTTCATGAAGATAATGAGGGGCTAATTATCGCAGAAATTGAACTCAACCATGAGGAAGAAACCTTCGAAAAACCAAATTGGCTAGGCAATGAAATCACGGGAGATCTTCGGTATTACAATTCCTATATTAGCCAAAATCCTTTTAAAAATTGGTAATTATTCCGTGATAATTTCAATATCAACTTTGATGTGACCGCCATATTTGTTGGGACAGATCTTCATAAAAGCAGCTTTAGACAAGTCAATATCTCTTCCTTTTGTGAATGGGCCTCGATCGGTTATGGTTACAATTACGGATTTATTAGTGGCAACACTGGTAACCTTAACTTTGGTTCCGAATTTCAAACTTTTGTGTGCAGCAGTCATTTTTTTGTTATCAAAAATTTTGCCGCTTGCGGTTCTTCTTCCTGTAAATTTATCGTGATAATAGGAAGCATGCGCGTTTTTTTTGAAGATTTTTGTGTTTAAGTTGGCTATAGAATCCTCCATTTTTGGAACTTCAATTTTTTTGACGGAATCCAAAAGGGCAATAGTGTCTTTTTTCTTTATAGTATCCAGCACCACTCCTTTTCTATCAAGATGTTTTGTTGTTTGGACAGAAAAGGAGTATATCAGTGCTAGAACTAACACAAATGATACATATTTTAAGGTATTTTTCATTTGTTTTATCAATTTGGCTATTTCTTGAATAACCTGTTTTCATTTATTTTTTTGGGCGTTCCCACAAGGGTCGGGCTTTCCGCTATATCTTTTTGGTTGTGTTTTTCAGTTCAAATTCATCGTAAAAAACAACACCAATTTTCAAAAGAACGAAAAACCAAAAAGGATACCGCTCCTATCCCTAACGCAATCTCGTATCAATAGAACTATTTCTGTTCAAACAAAATTAAGGTATTGATTTCGAACTATTTTTGTATAAAATATTAATTCAACCAAGAACTCCAAGGTAATCTTGAAAGAATCAATACCAAACCAATTGCATAAAACCAAGCAATTTTCTTGAATTTTCCGTTGTTACTTTCTTGTTTTTTGTGTTTCGACCAACCAATAGTAATGAGTACTAATGCAATAACATTGATAAGTGGATGTTCAAGCATTGTTAAACGAAGTTCTGGGTTTTTCATAGCACCTTCAATTGCGAATGCTTTAAAACCTTTTTCGGAAACGAAATAAACAATAAGACCAAGAAGTAACTGCGTGTGGCAAATAATCAGGGTAAATAAAGACAATCTTAAATCCTTATCTTTAAATAAGTTTTTGTTTGCCATACCTATAAAGGCGTTCACGGTCGCCAAAAATAGGAGTCCAAGTGCCAAATAAGCAACATAGGAATGTAGATTAAGAAGAGTTTCGTTCATAGTTTATTAGTTTAATGAAATACAAATATAGTAATTAATCTTAAATAGTCGTTGAAAAACATTTTATTTTGCCAAAAAAAAACCTCTTACGTGTTAAGTAAGAGGTTTTTAAAGCAATTCTAAATGAATTTAGAAGTTATAACGAACTGTAAAATTCCATGTTCTTCCAATACCAAAGAATCCTTGGTTGCCGTCAGCAATACCTTTGTACACTCTACCAGCAGACTGGTATGTTGGACCAGAATTACCGCTAATAAATGCGTCCGTTTTAATATTAGAAGTTAATTCTGATAAATATACCTCATCAAAAACATTACTCATGTTAATTCTAAAATTCACAGAATTCTTTTTAACTTTCCCAACTAACATTTTATAAGAAATTCCGGCATCAACTAAATCATAACTTGGTAATTCTAAATTATCTTTTGCAGCTACATTTGAATATAAATTATCATAATATCTCCAATCGGCGTCGAATGACAAATTTTTAATAAATTCATATCTAACTCCTAATCCTAAAGTAGTCTGTGCAGCATCACCAACTTTTCCACCATCAAGATCTGTTAATGTTACATCCAATGGATTTAAGTTTTCATCTCTTCTTGTACGAACAGCATTACCTTCATATTCCCATTTACCAACTGATGCAAAACCTTTAAAATCTAAATTTGATAAAGGTTTAAATATTGTTTCTAATTCCAAACCTGAATGTACTTGTTTAACCCCTTGATTTTCAGAAAAAACAACATCCCCAGCCAACAAATTAGTCGTTCCAATTGTTGTGTTTGTAGATAATACCGTTGAAGTAGTAACAACTCTATCTTCCCAAGTAGTTCTGTATGCATTAACACTTGCAGACAATATCTTGGATTTGAATGTATATCCTGCTTCTAAACCTAAAACTTTTTCGTTCTCTGTTAATGGATTTAATTGATTTGTAAAATTCAAATAGATATTATCATGATAAGGCTGACGAGAATAATAACCCGCATTTGCATATACTGAATGTTGATCTGCAATTACATAACTACCTCCAGCTTTTACATTATAACCTAAATTATTAACTTTTTCTGATTCTTGGTAAGCTTGTTGATAATCGTAATAATCAAATCTTTGGTGTGATTGATTTGAAATAGCGCCTTGGAAAAAAGCAGATAAATTATCTTTAGAATATTCTAATTGACCAAAAATTCCTCCATAAGAAATCGTTTCACTATAATCATAATCTATTTTTTGTTTGTCATCTGCTGTATTAAAGAAGGCGTCCCAAGGATTAATATTAAACGATTGATTAACTGTATTAGATACTACTGGTAAAGTTGTATTAGGTACGGGAACAACGTGTGTATTATCTCTTAAAGGTCTTGATTCAGTCCAACCATTTAAACCAACAAAATTTGAAATTTGACGGTAATGATCACCATAATAAGTTCTTAAATCCAAACCAAAATTTAATTTTAATTCTTTTGTTAAATCTTTTTTTAGATTAGAAACGATTCCATACCAAGCATGGTTGTTCATCGAAGCACGAATTGCATAATTTGAACCTGTTCCAATACCATCTAAATCTGCTGCATTATTAGCATTAATCAAATCATAATTTATATAAGTGCTTTGATTTGCATTTAAATAGGGATTAAATTCAGTGATGTTTCTTTTACCACTTCCATAATTTCCAGTTCCTCCACCACGACCCCATGATGCGTATAATACTGTTGACAAAGAAGTAGATTCATTAATATTGAAATCCCAATTTATATTGGCTACTGGTTTATGATAAAAATTAGTTCTTTCCGAAATATATTTTCCATTCAAATAACCATAATTATTATTATATTTTCTTCCAAAACCTAAATAATCAGAAATTCTTTTTGTGAAATTTTGATCATGTAGTTGGGGAGCTCCTGTAATCAAAAAGTTGAAATTATGTCTATCATTTGGTTTATATCCAAAAGAGATGAAATAATTTTGTCCTTCCCCTCTTGTCCCTTCATTATAACCATCTCCTTGCCAATGCGACATCATAACACTCATACCAAAACCATTTTTCATAGTACCAGTATTGTATGCAGCAGTTGTTTTTAAATAATCATTATTTGCGACTCCAACTGAAGCGAATCCTCCTTCCAATTTATCGGTTGCTTTTGTAACAAAATTAACGGTTCCTCCAACTGAAGAAATTGCTAATTTTGAAGAACCCAATCCTCTCTGAACTTGAATAAAACTAGCAATATCTGACATTCCAGACCAGTTAGACCAATACATTTTACCATCTTCCATACCATTAATAGGTTGCCCATTTAATAAGAATGCGGTATTGTCTTGTTGAAAACCACGAACAGTAATTCTTGAATCTCCATAACCTCCAGCTTGACCCGCAACATAAACTGATGGTGTGTTTACCATTGCTTGTGTTACGTCAGCAGTTCCAACTTTTGCCTGAATTTCAGCTGCTTTAATTGTAGAAACCGCAACTGGAGTTTTTCTTTCCTTTGCTATATCTATAATTCCTTTACCAACTAAAACCACTTCTTTTAATTGACCCGCATCTGGAGTTACGACAATTTTACCAACGTTTGCAGTGTTACCTGAAACTGTAAAAGAAACTGTTTTGTTTTCAAATCCTAAATAAGAAACTACAATTTCACCTGTTTTTTGTGAAGTCGAAACTTCAAATTTTCCGTCAAAATCTGTAGCTGAACCTGTTTTTGTCCCTTTTACAAGTACACTTGCTCCAGCTAATGGTTGATTGGTTTCACCATCAATTACAGTTCCTGTAACTTTTGATTGTGAAAAAACAGTAAGAGTTGATAAAAATAAAAACCCATACAGCAAAGCATTTTTAAAAATTTTCATTTGTTGTTTTTTTAAAATAATTTGATGCAAATTTCTAATAAGATTTTTATTCTAATGTTAAGCTAATGTTAATAAAATAATTAACTTCTTTTAAATCACAGACTTAAATATTTAACATATTTATTAATAATTTCATAAAAAAGTTAAATAAAACTAAAAAATCCACAATTATTACGTTGCGGATTTGATAATTTAACAGCATCCTGTTATTTTGACCTATATTTATTTAACAAAAAAGTTGTTGAACTATCATGATTCGTGTTTTCTTGACCTTTAATTTCCGCTAAAATAGTGTTTGCAAGTTGCTTTCCTAACTCAACACCCCATTGGTCATAACTGAAAATATTCCAGATAATTCCTTGCACAAAAATTTTATGTTCATAAAGTGCAACTAAAGCTCCTAACGATTCTGGTGTTAATTTATCTATTAATAGGGTATTTGTTGGTTTATTGCCTGAAAAAACTTTAAACGGCGTTAAAAACATTTTTCTATCTTTCGTAATTTCTTGATTTTCAAATTCTTGTAAAACTTGTGCTTCCGCTTTACCCATTAACAAAGCCTCTGTTTGAGCGAAAAAATTAGACATTAATTTATCATGATGGTCTTCATTTCCATATAAAGCACTTTTAAATCCTATAAAATCCGTTGGAATCAGTTTTGTACCTTGGTGAATTAATTGAAAAAAAGCATGTTGAGAATTGGTTCCTGGTTCACCCCAAATAATTGTACCTGTTTGATAACCAACTATTTCACCGTTTCTATCTATACTTTTTCCATTGCTTTCCATAATACCTTGTTGCAAATAAGGAGCAAATTTTTGTAAATATTGCGTATAAGGAATTATTGCTTCGCTTTCCGCACCAAAGAAATTATTGTACCAAACACTCAATAAAGCTAAAATAACTGGAATATTTTCATCAAATGGTGTTTCTTTAAAATGAGTATCCATTTTGTTCGCTCCTATTAATAAGGAATCAAAATTTTCAAAACCAATTCCTAAACTTATTGAAAGACCAACGGCACTCCACAATGAAAAACGACCGCCAACCCAATCCCACATTGGGAAAATGTTATTTGGATCAATGCCAAATTCCGTAACTTTTTGGCTATTTGTGGAAACGGCTACAAAGTGTTTGGCAACATCATCTTGTGTGGCATTTTTCAGAAACCAACTTCGGATTGTTTCAGCATTAGAAAGCGTTTCCTGTGTTGTAAATGTTTTAGAAACAATTACAAAAAGTGTCGTTTCTGGATTTAGTTTTTTAATGATTTCATTCACATGATCCCCATCAACATTGGAAACAAAATGTACATTTAAGTGATTTTTATAAAACTGAAGGGCTTCAACAATCATTGCGGGACCTAAATCAGAGCCACCGATTCCGATATTAACAATATCCGTGAACGTTTTGCCGGTATATCCTTTTTTAGTTCCTGAAACAATTTCAGTTGTAAAAGCCTTTATTTTTTGTTTGACTTCAAAAATTTCTGGAACACAATTTTTTCCATCAACAAGAATTGTATCGTTTTCATTAGCTCTCAAAGCGGTGTGCAAAACGGATCTGTTTTCGGTTTTATTGATGATTTCACCTTCAAAATAACTTGAAATAGCTTCTTTTAAATGGACTTCATTTGCTAATTCTTGAAGTAAATCTAAGGTTTCCTGTGTAATTCTATTTTTTGAAAAATCGACTAAGAAATCATTCCATTGCAAATGCATTTTTTCGGCTCTTTTTGGATCAGATGCAAATAAATCTTGCATTTTAACATTTTTCATGGAATTAAAATGCGTTAGTAAATTTTGCCAAGCAATTGTTTGAGAAGGATTTATACTTTTAAGTGCCATTATTCTTTAAATTTTAAATTGGTTATACTATCTAATTCACGTTTTAGAGGTTCAATACTTTTGAGGTATTTTGATTTTTCATGACTTCCCATTGGTTCCGTATTCGGTAATTTTAGACGTAATGGATCCACTTGAACGCCATTTTTCCAGAACCGATAACAAACGTGTGGACCGGTTGCTAAACCCGTACTTCCAACTTTACCAATAACTTGTCCTTGTGAAACATGCTGTCCGTTTCGTACTAAAATCCGAGACATGTGTAAGTATTGAGTAGCATAAGAGCCGCTGTGTCTGACTTTTACGAAGTTGCCATTTCCGGCGGTATATCCCGTTTTTTCAACAACTCCAGAAGCAGTGGTTTTGATTGGTGTTCCATGTGGAGCGGCATAATCCGTACCGTTGTGGGCTTTAAAACGCATTTGAACTGGATGAAATCTCCTGCCAGAAAATCGAGAAGAAATACGAAAATAATCTAATGGTGCTTTAAGAAACATACTTTTTAAACCCTTTCCATTTTCATCATAATAATCTTCTTTCTTTTGATTTGAATTGACTTTATATGGAAATGCGAATATTTTTTTCCCTTTATGTTCAAAATAAGATGCTTCGATACTTTCAACACCTACATAAATACTGTCTTCAATATACCTTTCATTGATAGTAACAGCAAATTTATCCCCTTTTTGAATTTTAAAAAAGTCGATTGTATAGGCATAAATGTTGGCTAATTTAGGAGCTAATGACGCACTAACGCCGTTATTACTAAGCGTTTCAGAAAGCGAACCATTGATTTCAGCGGCAACAACCCTCCTTTTAATTACGGTTGGTTTTTGTTTATTAAGCACTTGTAAAGAATCCCGAAAATCAATTACGGTGTACTTTATGTTATTTTCAATATAAACTAATGCTTGTAAGGAATTTGGTGCTTTTTTATCTAAAAATAAAATATACGGTTTCCCAACTTTAATTCTTTTCACATTAAATGAATCTTTCACTTTTTGAATAACATCGTGGGATTTAAGACTATCTTTTAATGGAAATTTGCCTAAAATAGCACTAAAAGTATCACCAGTTCTAATGGTGTCTTTTACTACTTTATAGTCATTAAAAGTGAACCCATATTCTTTTATAATGGGTTCACTTTTAGTGTTTTGTTTTATTTTTTTTTCTTCTTTATTCGAATTACAAGCTATAAAAAATGTAATAAGTAAAAATGTTATTAATTTGTATTTCAAGATTTTAATTTTTGTGCTACTGCTATTATTCCCCCCATTTTTCAAATTCTTCTGCTGACCAAAGTTCCGGAAAAAATATTCTTTTTTGATATTTTGGCAACATATATTTTTTCCAATCGCTTCCACCAGTTGCCTCGTGATTTCCGGGAACGCTTTCGATATATTTTTTAGCCGCATTAAAATGTCCCATGACCCAAGTAATATTTACCGTTTTATCATAATGACGCATTGCTGCAACAAGTTCTTGATTTTGTTGATCTTCTAAAGGAAGTTGTTTGAATTTTCTCCAAAGATTTTTAGTATTATAATGTTCCATGTTATCCAGAAACAATTTTTTATATTTCTTTTCAAAAGCCGAAAGAAGGTATGATTTTTCACCTGTATGATAATCTTTTCCTGCAGCTTGCCAATAAAGGTGTTCAAAAGCATGTTCGTAAGGCGTGTTTCGATCAATAGTTGCTCTAAAACGGAAATCGATAAGATTAATTAAGTCGGTTGAAGCAAATTCAATTAATCGGTATTGAGCTGATTGAAAGCCACTTGCGGGTGTTAGTGTATTTCTAAATTTCAAGTATTGTTCCGGTTCCATTCCTTCCTTCATAATATCGAAAGAAGTGGTTAGCATATCAAAATAACGACTAATTCGGTTCAATTTATCCGTAAAAAAAGCAGTAGATGGAGCATCATTATGGCATAATTGTTCCATTTCCCACAGTATCATTTTGAACAAAAGTTCGTTAACTTGATGGTACATGATAAATACCATTTCGTCTGGCAAAGTGGTGCGTTGAATTTGTAAATTCAGCAGTGCATCTGTTTGAATATAATCCCAATAGGTTATAGGATTTGCCCACAACAATCCCTCAAGGTGCGTGCTTGTATTTTGATTTATTGCTTCAAATTTTTGTTGCAAAAGTTGTATTTGTTCTTGTATTTGGGGTGTAATTTCCATTATTTTATTATTTTTAATCCGTTTTTTAATCCTTTATACGCTTCTAGATCCGCCTTTAAAGAACCCACTGCTAAACTAGCCTTTAATCGAAGAGGAATTTTATTAGAATCATCTGATATCCAAACTGTTAAACTCTCTTCTTCTTTAAAAACCCGTCCGGCTTGCACATAAGGTCTAAACATCAAGCTAGAAACTTTTCCAAATTTAGTACTTATTTGTTCTTTTCCTAAATATTTTAACTTAAATTTTGTTGTTTCATCGTCAAAAAACATATCAATTGCAATTGATTCGCCTGTTTTTAATTTATCAATCATAGGATGATTACGCAAATAATAAAAAGAAGATAAAATGTCTTGAATTTCTTCAGATGTATTATAAGATTTTTCGGTTTTGTTTTTATAATCTTTAACTAAAACTGTGTTTTTATTTTGATTAAAGAATCCTTCTTGATTTTTAGTATAACCACCTTCATCAATTTTTCTAACAAACTGATAAGGTTTTCCAGATGCTTTATCCACAAATGTTTCATAATTATCCTCCACTTTGAAGAAGAACTTTGTCATACCAACTGTCCAACCTTTTCCGACAATGTGGTGTACTTTTTTATTTTCTTTTACCGCCTCTTTAATTTCAAGAGTGGCATATCCAGCATTTACAATTCCGTAGTGAATTCTCAATTTAATCCATTCACCAGTTTCAAAGGCATTTTCTTTTTCAACAAAAGCGTTTGTTGTGATAAAAAGCAGCAGAAGTAAACTAATTTTTTTCATTTTGTTATTTTTTTTTATTGGAAAATTATTTCAAAAATCGTCTTTTACAAATTTCTGGCTTCATAAAAAACCACAAAAAAGCATGATTTAAAATTAAAAAGCAATTTTCGTTCCAAAAGTACAAAAACAAAAAAACCCAGTCAAAAAATTAACTGAGTTTTTATGCTATTAACCAACCAAAAAACTATAAATTATGAAAATTTATTGCTAATGAAGCAAACTACCTCTCCATTGCGGTTGCAAATCTATAACTTTTGTTGCATATAATTTAACGAAAAGCTCACTTTAACATATATTTATCAATAATATCAAAACTACAACGTTGTATATTGCTAATATGTTAAAAATTTATAATTTACAAGGTTCCTCTCAACGCTTGTTCTCTTTCAATTGATTCAAATAGTGCTTTGAAATTTCCGGCACCAAATCCTTTTGCACCCATTCTTTGGATGATTTCAAAGAAAAGTGTTGGCCTGTCTTCAACTGGTTTGGTGAAAATTTGCAATAAATAGCCTTCTTCATCGGCATCAATCATAATACCTAATTTTTGAAGTTCGTTTATATCTTCTTTAAATTTAGACATGTGATCTTTCAATCTTTCAGGAATAGCGTCGTAATAGGCTTGTGGTGGTGTGCTCAAAAACTCGATTCCACGGGCACGCATTTCGGCTACTGTTTTAAGAATATCGTCTGTAGCAACGGCAATATGTTGCACTCCTGGACCTTCATAAAAATCTAAATATTCTTCTATTTGAGAACGTTTTTTACCTTCGGCAGGCTCATTAATTGGAAATTTAATTCTTCCGTTTCCATTACTCATTACTTTAGACATCAAGGCAGAATATTCTGTAGTAATTTGTTTGTCGTCAAACGATAAGAAATTCACAAATCCCATTACGTCTTCATACCATTTTACCCAAACATTCATTTCATTCCAACCTACATTTCCAACCATGTGGTCAATAAATTTTAAACCAACTGGAGTTGGGTTATAATCCGATTTGTGTTCAATAAATCCAGGTAAAAAAGCACCTGTATAGTTTTTGCGTTCTACAAACATGTGAACTGTTTCTCCATACGTGTAAATTCCGGCACGAACAACTTCACCAAATTCATCTTTTTCAACGGTTGGTTCCATAAACACTTTAGCACCACGTTTTGTGGTTTCTTCAAAAGATTTTCTAGCATCTTCCACCCAAAGTGCAACAATTTTTACACCATCTCCATGTTTTTTTACGTGTTCGCCAATAGGTGAATTGCTCGTTAAAGCGGTTGTTAATACCAATCGGATTTTATCTTGTTTTAATACGTAGCTTACCGAATCTTTACTTCCTGTTTCCAAACCTTTATAGGCATGGGATTGAAACCCAAAGGCTGTTTTATAGAAATGTGCCGATTGTTTGGCGTTTCCTACATAAAATTCAACATAATCTGTTCCTAAAAGCGGAAGGAAATCTTGTGCTCCTTCAAATATTTTTTCTAAGCCGTATTCGACTGATTTTAATTCTTTACTCATTTTTATATTTTTTGAACGCGGATAACACGGATTTTACGGATATGCGCGAATTTTTAATTTATTACTAATTATTACTGGTTGTTTAGCCCCGATAGAAGTGGAAATCCTTTTCTTTTTTCCTTTAAAAAAGAAAAGATTGCAACGAATAGCGGGATTAGCTCCTAAAAAAAATTAATCTAACCACGATTTAAAATAATCATTATCTGCAATTTTCATGGCTTCTTCGGTTACCATTAAAGGTTTGAAAGTATCCACCATAACGGCAAGTTCTAAAGTTTCTTTCTTTCCAATACTTCTTTCGGCTGCTCCTGGGTGTGGTCCATGTGGAATTCCGGCTGGGTGAAGCGAAATATTCCCTGGTTTTACATCGTTTCTGCTCATAAAATCGCCATCTACATAATATAATACTTCATCAGAATCAATATTACTATGATTATAAGGTGCTGGAATTGAAAGCGGGTGATAATCGTACAATCTTGGTACAAAAGAACAAATTACAAACGCCGATGTTTCAAATGTTTGATGCACAGGCGGTGGCAAGTGAATTCTACCCGTAATCGGTTCAAAATCATGAATTGAAAACGCATACGGATAGTTAAATCCGTCATAACCAACTACATCAAAAGGATGAGAAGCATAAACTAATTCAAAAATTTCGTCTTTCTTTTTTACTTTGATGACAAATTCGCCCGATTCATTATAGGTTTCTAATTCTTCTGGACGACGAATATCGCGTTCACAAAAAGGAGCATGTTCTAATAGTTGACCAAACCAGTTTCTATATTGTTTTGGCGTATAAACAGGTACGTGCGATTCCACAATAAACAAACGATTATCTTCGGTATCGAAATCCATTTTATAAATCATTCCACGAGGCACAACTAAATAATCGCCATAACTGAAATCTAAATTTCCAAGTTGGGTTCTAAGTTTTCCAGTTCCTTTGTGAATGAAAATTACTTCATCAGAATCGGTGTTTTTATAAAAATATTCGGTGGTAGATTTTCTAGGAGCGGCTAAAACAATATGACAATCGGAATTCGTCAATACTATTTTTCTACTTTCTAAATAATCATCTTCGGGAGCTACTTCAAAACCTCTTAATTTATAGGATTGAATATTATTTGCTTTAGCAATTTTTGGAGCTACGCTATATTGCTTTCTAATTTCTTTTACTTGCGTAGGTCGTTGTTCATGATACGAATTGGTTGACATTCCATCAAAACCAACCGTTCCGAACAATTGTTCATAATATAAATCGCCATTTGGTTTTCGAAACTGTGTGTGACGTTTTCGGGGAATTTCTCCTAATTTATGATATATTGGCATTTTTTTTAGTTATAAAGTTTAACAATAAAAAGTTAACAAATGTGTTTTACTTTTGTTAATAATCTAAAAAACGCTTCTCATTCCGGATTTCTCTTGATGAGGAATTTCAGATGTGCTAATAATCCGTTCCAATTTTTCATATTTAACTATTTTAGTTTGTTTCTATGCGTCGCATTCCATTTATTTCTACGATTTTACTACTTATTTTTTCAAGTTTCATTTCGTATTTATAATTGCATCAAGCGAATTTATATCAATTTTGTTTGTTTTAGAAATACAAAGTTACACATTTTTTTTAAAATAACAACTAAAACCAAAAACCTACTGAAAACCAGGTATGATGATCTTTTGTTTCAGGCGACCACGAGTGTTTAATTTCGAGTGGACCGATGATTGTTTCCATTCCATATCCTAATGCAAATCCCGAATATTCTGGTTTTTTCAACCATTGTTTCGTGCCTTCAAAAATTCGATTTCCTAGATTTGCAAAATTTGCTGTTATATTTAAATGGTGTTTTTTATACACTTCATAATCCAAAATTGCTGTGTATTTAACATAACTATCACCTGAAATACTTAAAAAATCGTAACCAAAAAAGGGTTTTATGTTGTTAATTGTTTGAAAACCATAACCACCTAAAATAAAATCAAAGTAAGGAATACTTTTATCGCCAATTGCAAAACCTGCTTCAGCATTCAACTTGATTGTAATGTTTTTATTAATCGTTTTTGCACTCCCGAAGTCGGCTCTGAAAATTGAAAATCGTTGGAAAGAATTTGTATAATCTGAAGAATATAGAAAAGTTTGTAAATCGCTATTAAAATACAATCCATTTTTGGTAAAATATTTTTTATCGAAAGTATCAATTTTAAAAAAAGCATACGCCGATAGATAGCTACTATTATCAAAAATGGGTTTAAAACTACCAACTGTCTTCGATTCAATTCCAAGATATTTATATTCCAAACCGGCACCAATAGCGGCTTTTTGTGCAAAAATTGTTTGCATGTAGATCTGATTACTTACATCTAAAAAATCAATATTAATGGCATTTATTCCTAAATCTGAAAATAATTTCCCGGCATCAAAATCAGTTGAAATGTTTTTATTGAACGTGGTTAATTTTGAATGAAGTCCAAAACTCCAATGAAATCCATTATCGATATAATAATCAAAATTGTAACGAATATTATCCCCTAAAATAAAATCAACTGAAAGCACATCATTTCTAGTTAAAAATCTTTTTTTAGTGTAATTTAAAAGCACGCCACTCTTAAACAAATCGTCATAATGAAGTCCAAATTTTAAATAGGTTTTCACCTTATTTTCATGTAAATTCAAAATAAGATTTTCACCTTTATCCGTTTTTTCAAAACCATAAGAAATACCTCCAAAATTTTGAGTTGCATTCAAATTCAATATCCCATTTTGGAACTTCAGAAAACTAATTTTAGTATTTTTCTTAAATTTCAATTTACCAATAATATAGGAATGCGTATAATTTTTTTGTTTTTCAAGAACAATTTGATCAATATGTATTGAATCTTGAGGAATTATTTGAATTTTGTTTCGGTTTATTGTTTTTTTCAACACTTTTAATTCAGGGATAAATTCTTTTGCTTTTTCAGTTCCTTTGGAGATGATTTTTTTCCCGGAATTGAAATCAACTACAGAAAAACCATTAATATTAGGCTTAATATAGATTGAAGTTGCACATTTTTTACCTTCCATTTGATGAATCATCGAAAAATTGTTGATTTGAGTCAAAACGCCCGTTACTTCATTTAACAATTCTCTTGATTTTAAATCATCTTGTACATCTACGCCAATAACATAAGAAATCCCTTTGTTTTTTAATTCCTCAACAGGATAATTATCAACAACGCCTCCATCAATAAGAACTTTTTTATCAATTTGAATTGGATTATAAAGTGTTGGTAATGCACCACTTGCCATCATTGCTTGCGCTAAAATCCCGTTTTCAAGAACTACTTTTTCACCTGTTTCAACATCAGTGGCAATACATAAAAAAGGAATTGGTAAATGTTCAAAATTCCGAATATTACTTACATGTTTCGTTAATTTTGTTAGTAAATTAAAATTATAAAGTCCTTTTGATAAACCAGATGGCAAACCAATTTTGAAATTATTAAAGGGAAGTGAAAGCGCATAAAGTTCATCATTTCGTTTTTCATAAAATGTTTTTGAAGCTCTAGGTGTATAATCCTGAAGCAGAGCATCAACATCAATATTTGAAAAAATAGAGTCCAATTCTTTTCCGCTGTATCCAGAGGCATAAAGTCCGCCAATAATCGCACCCATACTTGTTCCTGCAATATAATCTATCTGAATATCAAGTGAATCAATTATTTTTAATACCCCAATATGTGCTAATCCTTTTGCCCCACCACCACTTAAAACCAAACCCACTTTCGGGTGTTTTTTTGGCTCATAGCTTTCTTGTCCAATACTAATTTGGATTGCAAAAAAAAGCAGGAGAAGAAGTGCTATTTTATTCATTTGTTTTTGATTCTATTTTATTTTTGTAAAAGTCGGTAATTTTTTTGGTTTTTGAAAGTCCTACCACCTCTGAAATTTCAATTTCTGTTGCATTTTGCAATCTTTTAACACTTTTGAATTTTTTTAACAATAAAATCATTGTTTTTTCACCAATTCCAGGAATACTTTCAAGACTATTGCTTAGTGCTGCTTTACTTCTTTTATCACGATGATGCGTAATGCCGAATCGATGTGCTTCATTACGTAAAAATTGAATTACTTTTAATGTTTCTGATTTTTTATCCAAATATAAAGGAGCGGAATCTCCGGGATAAAAAAGTTCTTCAAGCCTTTTTGCAATTCCAATAATGGCAATTTTCCCTCTTAAACCTAGATCATCAATGCTTTTCAATGCCGATGAAAGTTGTCCTTTTCCACCGTCAATAATGATAAGCTGGGGTAAAGTTTGGTTTTCATCAAGCATTCTTTTATAGCGTCGATACACTACTTCCTCCATCGAAGCGAAATCATTTGGTCCTTCCACCGTTTTGATATTGAAATGACGGTAGTCTTTCTTACTTGGTTTTCCATCTTTAAACACCACACAAGCCGCAACCGGATTTGTACCTTGAATATTAGAGTTATCAAAACATTCAATGTGCCTTGGTTCAACTGTTAATCGTAAATCTTTTTGCATTTGAGCCATAATACGATTCGTATGTCGTTCTGGATCAACAATTTGTATTTGTTTCAACTGATCCATTCTGTAAAATTTGGCATTGCGTTCTGATAAATCCAAAATTTGCTTTTTATCTCCTAACTGTGGCACCGTAACTTTGATTGAATTCCCCAAATCTAAAGGAAAAGGTACAACAATTTCCCGTGCATTCAATTGAAAACGTTCCCGAAGTTCAACTACAGCTAATTCCAATAATTCTTCATCAGATTCATCTAGTTTTTTCTTTAATTCTAAAGTATGAGAACGAACAATAGCCCCGTGAGCAATTTGCAAAAAATTCACATAAGCCATTACTTCATCTGAAACAATAGAAAAAACATCGATATTCGTAATTTTAGGGTTTAAAATGGTAGAACGCGATTGATAATTTTCAAGAATATCAATTTTTTCTTTAATTTTATGAGCTTCTTCAAATTGCAAATTAGAAGCAAATTTGGTCATTAAAGCCTTAAAATCTTTTAAACTTTCTTTGAAATTTCCTTTTAAAATTTGTCTAATTTTCTCGACTTCATTTTGATAATTTTCTAGTGTTTCATAGCCTTCACAAGCACCTCTACAATTTCCGATATGGTATTCCAAACAAACTTTATATTTAGCAGAAGCGATATTATGAGCCGATAAATCATAACTACAAGTTCGAAGTGGATAAAGTTCTTTAATCAATTCCAAAATAGTTTGTACGGTTTTAAAACTAGTATAAGGTCCAAAATATTCAGAACCATCTTTAATCATTTTTCGGGTTGAAAATATTTTTGGAAAACGCTCATTTTTAATACAAATCCAAGGATAACTTTTATCATCTCTAAGTAAAACATTATATCTTGGTTGTAAATTTTTTATTAAATTATTCTCTAATAATAAAGCATCCGTTTCCGATGGCACCACAATATGTTTTATGGAAACAATTTTTTTTACTAAAACAGACGTTTTATAATTATCATGATTTTTAGTAAAATAAGATTGAACTCTTTTTTTTAGATTTTTAGCTTTACCAACATATAAAATTTTATCTTCTTTATCAAAATACTGATAAACACCCGGATTATCAGGTAAAGTTTGAATTTGAAGTTCCAAAGGAGTTGGCATAATAAAAAGATTAAAAATGATAAATTTGGTAACAAAAGTAATAAATTTAAAAAATAAATACGATTAGAAAAACAATTTTCGTAATTTTAACCTTTTGAATTAAAATTTTATGAAACAATCACAACCATTTACGCTACTTAAGGAAACTGTTTTACCGGGTGAAAGCAAGACTATAAACATGGAAATTGCGAAATTACACACCATGAATAAATTAAGAATACCTGTAATTATAGAGCATTCTAAGTATGAAGGGCCTGTGGTTTTATTCACGGCTTGTTTGCATGGTGATGAAATTAACGGAACTGAAATAATAAGACAACTAATTGTAAATGAAATAAATAAACCAAAAACAGGAACAATAATTTGTATTCCAATTATAAATATTTTAGGATTTGTGAACCAAAGCAGAGCCTTTCCTGATGGTCGGGATTTGAATAGGGTATTTCCTGGTAGTAAAAATGGTTCATTAGCGAGTCGATTTGCCTATTATATTCTAACCGAGATTATGCCTAAAGTTGATTACGCAATTGATTTTCATGCGGGAGGTGCAAGTAGATTTAATGCTCCACAAATTAGAATTGTTCCCAATAATCAGGATTTGAAACAACTTTCAACTGTTTTTAATGCTCCTTTCACTTTATATTCAAAAAATATTGCGGGCTCATTTAGAAACTCCTGTGATAAATTAGCGGTAAAAATGTTGCTTTTTGAAGGCGGAAAGTCGTTGGATTTGAATGATAAAATAACAGAAATTGCAGTTGAAGGCACAAAACGTTTTTTGGCACATTTAGAAATGTTAAATACTGAAAAATCTGTGAACACCGCAGTTGAAAATACAATAACGATCTCAAAATCAACATGGATACGGGCCAAACACTCCGGAATGTTTCATGGAAAAATTGAAATTGGATCTTGGGTAAAGAAAGGGCAATTATTGGCCACTATATCAGATCCTTACGGAAAAATTGAGCGTAAAATGAAGGCTACTAATAATGGCTATATTATTAACGTGAATGAAGCAGCAATTGTATATCAAGGTGATGCTATTTTTCATATTTCAACAGAAATTTCTCATGACTAAAAAAGAAGCAAGAGCTCTATACAAATCCAAAAGAAGCCTTTTAACGGCATTGGAAATAGAAGAAAAAAGTTTGAAAATAGCGAATAATTTACTCCAATTACCTATTTGGAATTTAGTGTATTATCATTTATTTTTAACTATTGAAGGATTAAAAGAAATAGACACCTCTTTTATATTGCATATTTTAGCTGGAAAAGATAAGGAAATTATTGTTTCAAAAAGTGATTTTCAGACCCTAGAAATGACCCATTATTTACTTACGGATAATACAAAAATTAAAGTAAACCCGTATGGAATTCCAGAACCTGTAACAGGAATTGAAGTTTCCGATTCAAAAATTGAAGTTGTTTTTGTGCCGCTTCTTGCTTTTGATAAAATTGGAAATCGGGTTGGATATGGCAAAGGATTCTATGATTCATTTTTATCTAAATGCAATCCTGAAACAATAAAAATCGGGCTTTCATTTTTTGCTGCAGAAGAACAAATAGAAGATTATTCCTCCACTGATATTTCATTAGATTATTGTGTAACCCCTTCAGAAATTTATAAATTTTAACCCAAATTAAGACCATTTGTATCGCTAAATAATAACGACATCGGAACATAATTTGGGTTAAAATAAAATATTAAACTATTAAAATTCAGCGTTTTGAGGTGTTCTTGGAAAAGGAATTACATCTCTAATGTTTGTCATTCCCGTAACAAAAAGCACCAATCTTTCAAAACCAAGTCCAAAACCAGAATGCACTGCTGAACCGAATTTTCGAGTATCCAAATACCACCATAATTCTTCTTCTTCAATACCTAATACTTTCATTTTTTCTACTAAAACCTCATAGCGTTCTTCTCTTTGAGAACCACCTACAATTTCACCAATTCCTGGAAATAAAATGTCCATTGCTCTCACGGTTTCCTTTCCTGGCTCAGTATTATCGTTTAAACGCATATAAAATGCTTTAATTTTTGCAGGATAATCGAATAAAATTACAGGGCATTTGAAATGTTTTTCAACTAAAAAGCGTTCGTGTTCACTTTGTAAATCAGCACCCCATTCGTTAATTAAATATTGGAATTTTTTCTTCTTATTAGGAGTGGAATCTCTCAAAATTTCGATTGCTTCCGTATAAGAAACTCGTTTGAAATTATTATCTAATACAAAATTTAATTTTTCAAGAAGTTTCATTTCGCTTCGTTCGGCTTGCGGTTTTGATTTTTCTTCTTCAAGCAATCGATCTTCTAGGAATTTCAAATCATCAGCACACTTTTGAACCGTGTATTTGATCACATATTTGATAAAATCTTCGGCTAAATCCATATTATCTGCCAAATCATTGAAAGCAACTTCAGGCTCAATCATCCAAAACTCTGCTAAATGGCGTGAAGTATTTGAATTTTCAGCTCTAAAAGTTGGTCCAAAAGTATAAATTTGTCCTAATGCCATTGCAAAAGTTTCGCCTTCAAGCTGTCCTGAAACCGTCAAATTTGTTTCTTTTCCAAAAAAATCTTCTTTATAATTTACTTTTCCATCTTCAGTTCTTGGTGTATTATCAAATGGTAAAGCGGTAACTTTGAACATTTCACCTGCTCCTTCCGCATCAGAACCTGTTATTATAGGTGTATTCACATAGAAAAAACCTTTTTCTTGAAAATAGCTATGAACAGCAAAAGCAAGCGTTGAACGCACTCTCATAATAGCACCAAAAGTATTGGTTCTAACTCTTAAATGTGCATTTTCTCTCAAAAATTCTAACGAATGTTTTTTAGGTTGCATTGGGAATTTCTCTGCATCACTATCTCCAAGAATTTCAATGTTAGAAACCTGAATTTCAACCTTTTGTCCTGCTCCTCTGCTTTCTGCTAAAGTTCCTTTTACACAAATTGCTGCACCTGTAGTGATTCTTTTCAAAGTTTCTTCGGGCGTGTTTTCAAAATCTACAACACATTGAATGTTATGTAAAGTTGAACCATCATTTAGTGCAATAAATTGGTTGTTTCTAAAAGTTCGTACCCAGCCTTTAGCTGTAACTTCTTGCAAGGTTGTACTATTATTTAATAGGTCTATAATCTTTGAGTGTTTCATTTCTTATCGTTATTAAAGGTGCAAATATACTATTTCTTGTTTAAATTTTCACTATTTTCATCTTCGGCTAAAATATCAATTGTGGGTTCTAAAAATTCTTTTTCATTTGCAATGGTTTTTTCCAATGTTAATAATAATGCGGGTAATAAAATTAAATTTGAAATCATTGCGAATAATAAAGTTGTTGCTACCAAACCACCAAGAGCTACAGTACCACCAAAACTAGAAAGTGTAAATACCGAAAAACCAAAGAACAAGACAACAGAAGTATAAAACATACTAATTCCTGCTTCCTGAAGTGTTGCAAATACGGATTTCTTAATTCTCCAATTATTCGCCTTTAATTCCTGCCGGTACTTGGCTAAGAAGTGAATCGTATCATCAACTGAAATTCCGAAGGCAATACTAAATACTAAAATCGTTGATGGTTTAATTGGAATTCCTAAAAAGCCCATTAAACCAGCCGTCATTACTAAAGGTAAAATATTAGGCAATAGCGAAACAAGTATCATTTTGAAAGACCTAAACATATAAGCCATTAATAAAGAAATCAATAAGACTGCAAACAATAAGGATTCCACTAAATTATCAATTAAATAATGGGTTCCTTTTTCAAAAACATAAGCCTTTCCTGTCAAAGAAACCGTATAACGCTCTTTTGGAAAAACTTGATTGATTTTCTCTTGCAATCGGTCTTCAATTTTTTTCATATTATCCGTGCCAATATCCCTCATGAATGTGGTTATTCTTGCATATTGACCCGTGCTATCTACATAGCTTTTAAGGGAGTTTTGGTTTTCTTTATCGGTTGAATTTTTTATATACGAAAGAATAAATGCCTCCTCTTGTTTCGTTGGTAGTTCATAAAATTCTGGATTTCCATTATAAAACGTTTGTTTGGCATATTTCACTAAATTAACTACTGAAACAGGTTTTGACAGCTCCGGAATTTCCTCAATTGTTTGTTGAAGTTCATTAATTTTCTTGAGCGTTGTTGATTTCAATACTCCTTTCGGTTTTTTGGTATCAATAACAATTTCTAAAGGCATTACACCATCAAATTCTTGTTCATAAAACAAAATATCTTTGAAGAAACCTGCTTTTTTTGGCATATCTTCAATAATACTTCCCGATACTTTTATTTGATAAATTCCAATTACTCCAATCAAAAGTAATGAAATCGCAATTGAAAAAAGAGCAATTCTGTGGTTTTTTATAACTCGTTCTATCCAATTTATAAACGATGCCATATAGTTTTTTTCAAGATGAGCCAGATGTTTCTCTTTAGGCATCGGCATATAACTATATAAAATTGGAATAATAATTAGACATAAGAAAAACAAAAAAACAATATTTAAAGAGGCAACAATTCCAAACTCTTTTAATAGTGTACTATCCGTGAAAATAAAAGTTCCAAAACCAGCTGCTGTAGTTAAATTTGTCATTAATGTAGCGTTCCCTACTTTAGAAATTACCCTTTGCAATGATTTTGCTTTATTGCCATGATTTTTTATTTCTTGTTGGTATTTATTGATTAAGAAAATACAGTTTGGAATACCAATAACAATAATAAGTGGTGGAATTATCGCTGTTAAAACAGTAATTTCGTAGTTTAATAATCCAAGAGTTCCAAAAGACCACATCACACCAATAATTACAATTACCATTGAAATAAATGTAGCTCTAAAACTTCTAAAAAAGAAAAAGAAAAGCAGGGACGTAATTCCTAAAGCAGCACCAATAAACAAGCCTATTTCATCAACAATATTATTTGCATTAAAAGTTCGAATATAAGGCATACCAGAAACGCGAAGGTCAAGACCGGTTTCTTTTTCGAAAGCTTGAATTTTAGCATCGCTAAGGTATTTTTCAATAAAGTCTTTTCGTATTGGTGTATTAATAATGTTCTTATCTAAATAAATGGCGAACCGAATAGCACCACTTTCTTTATTAAAAAGCATGCCTTCATAAAAAGGTAAATTCGTATAAAAAAGGTCTTTTTTGGCTTTAAGATACGAGTCAGAAAGACTATCCGTATTAATAAAAGGGACTAACTTAAATTTTTGAGCCAACGTATCTTTTTCTAAAACTTTCAAATTTTCGATGGAAAGAGTGAAGGCTACGGCTTTATCTTTTTGGATATTTTGAATAAATTTTTGCCATGCAATTATATTTTTCTGTGTAAAAAATTGATCATCTTTGAAACCAATAACCACAAGATTTCCTTCTTCCCCAAATTTATCTAAAAAAGATTGATAGTCCTTATTTACATGATGATTATCCGGCAACAAGTTCGCTTCTGTAAAAGTAAACCGCATATTTTGCCATTGAAAACCCATGAAAATCGTAAATAAAACTAGAAGGGCTAGTAAAAAAATTCGATTTCTTAAAATTTTGCTGGCGATAAAATCCCAAAAACTAGTGTTGAACCACTTTAACATCTCTCAAAAATTAGTGTGCAAAGGTATAAATTATAACTTAAAAACAACTTAATGAAATTAAAAAAAAAATTTGAATGTTTTAATTAGTATGCCTACTTTTGCACCTTAAATTACACAACGAAATGAATTCACCAAAAAAAATTACTGCTGCTTTATTATCTGTCTTTGACAAAACCGGACTTGAGCCTATTGTGAAAGCACTTCATCAAAACAATGTAACCTTATTTTCAACAGGAGGAACAGAAACTTTCATAAAAGAATTAGGAATTCCTGTAACTGCTGTTGAAGACATCACTTCATATCCCTCTATACTTGGAGGACGCGTAAAAACCCTTCATCCAAAAATTTTTGGCGGCATCTTAAATCGTCAAGATCATGAAGGAGATGTTCAACAAATGGAGGAATACCAAATCCCACAAATTGATTTAGTAATTGTAGATTTATATCCTTTCGAAAAAACGGTGGCTTCAGGAGCTTCAGATGCGGAAATTATTGAGAAAATAGATATTGGAGGCATATCATTAATTCGTGCTGCAGCCAAAAATTTCAAGGATACCGTTATTGTTTCATCTGTTGATCAATATACAACTTTTCTTAATTTGTATGCTGAACAAAACGGAAATACAACTCTAGAAAACAGAAAATCATTTGCAACAAAAGCATTCAACGTTTCCTCGCATTATGATGCAGCTATTTTTAATTATTTCAACAAAGTGCAAGAGGAAGTCGTGTTTAAATTAAGTGAACAAAATGGTCAAGCACTTCGATATGGTGAAAATCCACATCAAAAAGGATTTTTCTATGGCGATTTTAACAAAATGTTTACAAAAATTCACGGAAAAGAGTTGTCCTATAATAATTTATTAGACGTTGATGCTGCCGTAAATTTAATGAATGAATTTTCAAACGACAATCCTACTTTTGCCATTTTAAAACACAATAATGCCTGCGGAATTGCAACAAGAGCAAGCATGAAAGAAGCGTATCTTGACGCATTAGCTGGTGATCCAACGTCTGCTTTTGGTGGTGTTTTAATTGCCAACGGAACTATTGACAAAACAACCGCCGAAGAAATTAACAAATTGTTTTGTGAAGTCGTAATTGCTAAAAATTATGACAATGAAGCCCTAGAAATTTTGGAAGAAAAGAAAAACAGAATTATCTTAGTTCAAAACGAAATAGCCTTGCCTCAAACCACTGTTAGAACCTGCTTAAACGGCGTTTTGGTACAAGATAAAGATTTTATTACTGACACAAGAGAACATCTAAAAACCGTTACCATTACAAGTCCTACAGAAGAAGAAATTGAAGACTTATTATTTGCTTCTAAAATTTGTAAACATACCAAATCTAATACAATCGTTTTTGCTAAAAACAAACAACTTTGTGCTTCCGGAACTGGACAAACCTCAAGAGTTGATGCCTTAAAACAAGCTATTGAAAAAGCAACTTCATTTGAATTCGATTTGACAGGTGCGGTGATGGCTAGCGATGCCTTTTTTCCTTTTCCCGATTGTGTGGAAATTGCAAATAAAGCAGGGATTACAGCCGTTATCCAACCAGGAGGTTCCATAAAAGACGAATTGAGTATTGCCTATTGTAATGACAATAACTTAGCAATGGTATTTACAGGAATTCGCCATTTTAAACATTAATCACTATAAAATTACTGAAAATATACCTAAATAGAAGCCTTTGTTAATGTAGAAAAAAGATAACAATCAACACTAACAAAGGTTAATTTTAGGTCGCTTTAAAGTGGAAATCAAATAAACATAAAAAAATATAGTGTATTGTGATTTTATTTTAAAATATTAAAATTAAATTTAATACATTTGCGAGTTGAATACAGACAAAGAAAAAAAAAACTAATACCCTTTCATAAATTATGGGATTTTTTGATTTCATGACCGAGGATATCGCAATTGACCTTGGTACAGCAAACACCTTAATTATCCACAACGACAAAGTTGTAGTGGACAGTCCTTCTATAGTAGCTAGAGACAGAGTAACCGGAAAAATTATCGCAGTTGGGAAAGAAGCCAACATGATGCAAGGTAAAACTCATGAAAACATTAAAACCATTCGCCCTCTGAAAGATGGTGTTATTGCAGATTTTGATGCTTCTGAACAAATGATAAAAATGTTTATCAAAAGTATTCCTGCACTTAAAAAAAGGTTATTTACTCCTGCTTTACGCATGATTATTTGCATTCCATCAGGCATTACTGAAGTGGAAATGAGAGCCGTAAAAGAATCCGCAGAACGTGTAAATGGAAAAGAAGTTTACCTAATTCATGAACCAATGGCAGCTGCAATAGGTATTGGAGTTGATATTATGCAACCAAAAGGAAATATGATTGTTGATATAGGTGGTGGAACAACCGAAATTGCCGTAATTGCTCTAGGTGGAATTGTGTGTGATAAATCCGTGAAAATTGCAGGTGATGTTTTTACAAATGATATCATTTATTATATGCGAACGCAACATAATTTATTTGTAGGAGAAACAACTGCTGAAAAAATTAAAATTCAAATTGGTGCTGCTATTGAAGAACTTGATAATGCTCCAGAAGATATGTCTGTTCAAGGTAGAGATTTATTAACTGGAAAACCAAAACAAGTTGAAGTTTCGTATCGAGAAATAGCAAAAGCGCTAGACAAATCTATACAAAGAGTTGAAGACGCAGTAATGGAAACTTTATCGCAAACGCCTCCAGAATTAGCCGCTGATATTTACAATACCGGAATCTATTTAGCAGGTGGTGGATCCATGTTGAGAGGTTTAGACAAACGAATTTCCTTAAAAACTGATTTACCAGTTTATATTGCTGAAGACCCATTACGTGCGGTTGTTAGAGGCACCGGAATGGCTCTAAAAAACATTGATAAATACAAAGGAATCTTGATTAAATAAAATAATTCATGCAGCACATTCTAAGTTTAATAATAAAAAATAGTTATAAAATGCTGTTTTTGCTGCTTTTAGGTATTTCACTTTATCTAGCAATAAAATCACATTCCTATCATAGAAGTGAATATGTAAATTCAGCAAACGCCGTAACAGGTGCTGTTTATTCAAAAATTAATGATGTAGAAGAATATCTAAACTTAAAAGAAAAAAACAGAGATTTAGCATCTGAAAACGCATTGTTAAAGGAATTATTATTTAACAAAAGAGATACTTTATTAACGTCCAAAACGGTTTTTAAAAAAGATCTCAATAATTATAAAGTGGTCGTAGCCAAAGTGGTAAACAATTCTTTTAACAAAAGAGAAAATTACATTACCATAAATGCAGGAATTCGTTCAGGAATCAAACAAGATATGGGGGTTGTTAACGAAAAAGGAATTGTTGGCCTAGTTGAAAAAACAGCCGCAAACTTTTCAACCATTCAAAGTGTTTTGAATATTAAATCAAAAATTAATGCTAAAATCAAAAATTCTGAACATTTTGGTTCCCTAATTTGGGATGGAAAAAATGTAGGTTTTGTTCAATTAGTCGATGTGCCTCGTTTGGCAACTTTGAAAAAAGGAGATTCAATAGTTACAGGTGGAAATTCTGATATCTTTCCAGAAAATATTCCAGTTGGCAAAATTGATAAAATTTTTATTGATAAAAAAACAAATTATTACACTATAAATGTACGATTATTTAATGATATGACAGCAATTGGATATGTATATATCATTGAAAACAAACGAAAAAAAGAAAAGGAACAACTGGAATTGCAAACTTCAACAAAAAAATAAGTGAACTCGAATATCAAAAATAGTCTGGTTTTTGTGGTGTTTCTACTACTACAAATCTTCATATTCAATAAAATCAATTTATTTGGCTATTTGAATCCCTACCCTTATTTGTTTTTTATTTTGCTTTATCCTGTAAATAACAACAAATCGGTATTACTAATCAGTAGTTTCACATTAGGAATTATACTCGATATGTTTGCAAATTCTGGAGGAATTCACGCACTTGCATCAGTTGTATTAGCCTATTTTAGACCTAATTTATTCAAATTTGCCTTTGGAGTAAGTTATGAATACAACACCGTTAAATTTGCCGATAAAATTTCACCCGAACGAATAACTTTATTATTATTAACCATTTTTATTCATCATTTTATACTATTCTTCTTTGAATTTTTTAGAGTTGATTTAATCGTAACTATAATTTTAAGAACATTATTAAACACATTGATCACTTTTTTGTTTTCAATTCTGATTCTTTATTTAATAAAACCAAATAAGAAATGAGAAAATATGTTTTGCCTTCGTTAATTATTGCAGCTTCAATTCTTTTGATTACAAAACTGTTCTACTTACAAGTAATTGATGAAACGCTAAAATTAAAAGCCGAAAATAATGCCATTAAAAAAATATTTAACTTTCCTGAAAGGGGTTATATTTATGATAGAAATGGCAAATTATTAGTTGCAAATCAACCTTCTTATGATATTATGGTGGTCCCAAGAGAAATAAAAAACATCGATACCACTGAATTTTGCAATTTATTACACATCTCAAAAAAAGATTTTATCCGAATTATAAAAAAAGCTACTATTTATAGCCCAAGACTTCCTTCTGTTTTTTTATCGCAACTAAACAAAGCAGAATATGCCGCTTTCCAAGAAAAAGAACGTAAATTTGAAGGCTTTTATGCTCAAAAAAGAGCTCTGAGAGACTATCAAGTGAAAGAATGTGCCAATATTTTTGGTTTTATAACACAAGTAAATGAAGCCATAATTGATAAAAATCCATACTATAATCCAGGTGATTTAATTGGAAAACAAGGCGTTGAACAAGAATACGAACAAGAATTAAGAGGCGTAAAAGGGGTTAAATATCTATTAAGAGATAAACATAATAAAATAATTGGGCCTTATAAAAACGGGGCGTTTGACACAATTGCACAACAAGGAAAGGATTTAACCTTAACTATAGACCATGAATTACAAAAATATGGAACGGAATTAATGATCAACAAAAGAGGTGGAATCGTAGCAATTGAACCAAAATCTGGAGAAATTTTAGCCTTAGTTACCGCGCCAACGTATGATCCGGCAATGCTTGTTGGAAGACAAAAATCACGAAATTATACCAATTTATACAATGATTCTTTAGCAAAACCTTTATATGATAGAGGTTTACAAGCAACATACCCTCCCGGATCACCTTTCAAAATCATAACAGGATTAATCGGACTTCATGAACAAGTCATTAATGAACAAAGTGTCGTGATTTGCAGACACGGATACTCCTACGGTAGAGGGGCGTTCATGGGTTGTCATTGCGGTCAACACACCTTACAATTAAATTTAGGAGTCGCAAAATCATGTAATTCCTATTTTGCAAATACCTTTAAACAAGCAATCGATAAATATAAAAATCCTTCTAAAAGTGTTGATATTTGGTCCAATCATGTGAAAAGTTTTGGATTAGGAAAATTCTTAGGTACCGATATGCCAATTGGAGCTAAAGGGCTTGTTCCGAATGGTGCAACTTACCAAAAAATATATCCAAATGGTGGGTGGAGAAGCAATACCATCATCTCAAACTCCATTGGGCAAGGCGAACTTTCAACTTCAACAATTCAATTAGCAAATATGATGGCGGTGGTAGCAAATAGAGGCTATTATTACACTCCTCACATCGTTAAGAAAATTAAAGGGCAACAATTAGATAAAAAATTTACAACAAAAAACAATTCAACTATTGATCCTAATTATTTCCCACCAATAATTCAAGGTTTGGCTGATGTTTATAATTTCGGGACAGCAAGCTCATTGAAAGTCAAGGATTTACAAATTTGTGGAAAAACAGGAACAGCTGAAAACAAAATAAGAGTCGCAGGAAAAACCTATCAACTCCAAGATCATTCCATTTTTGTGGCTTTCGCTCCGAAAGATAATCCAACAATTGCTGTTGCTGTTGTTGTGGAACATGGGCATTGGGGAAATTCTTGGGCTGGACCTATTGCAACGCTTTTAATTGAAAAGTATGTGAATGGCAAAATTACACGAACCGATCTTGAAAACAAAATGCTAAACAGCAGTTTACAAGCGGAATACGATAAAGTTACGGCAATTATGTTACAAAAATTTCCAAAGAAAAAAGTAGAAACAAATTCCGAAAATGTAGTGAAAAACAGCATTGGTGAAGCCAAAAAAGAAGACGAATTACAACTAAAATGAAAAATCAACTATTAGGTAGTATCGACTGGATAACAATTATTCTTTACATATTGTTAGTAACAATGGGGTGGATGAATATCTATTCCGCAACACTTCCCTATGAAGAAACTTCTGTTTTTGATAGCACACAAATTTATGGAAGACAATTGCTTTTTATCGCTTTTACTATTCCAATTATTTTAATAATTCTATTCAGCGATGCAAAAATGTATGAACGTTTTTCGTTTATTTTTTATGCAATTGGAATTATTTTACTTCTAGGATTATTTGTTTTTGGGGTTACTAAAAAAGGGCAAACCAATTGGTACCAATTTGGTAGTTTTGGACTGCAACCTTCTGAGTTTGTGAAAATTGCAACAGCCTTATTATTAGCAAAATATCTCAGTTTCTCTCAAGTTAATTTGAAAAACACAAAACACCAATTACTAGCTTTTTCGATAATTTTAATCCCCGTTTTTTTAATATTATTGCAACCCGATGCGGGAAGTGCCATGATTTTTATTGCCTTAATTTTTGTACTAAACAGAGAAGGTTTACCAAGTTGGTATTTACTATCGGGTGTCTTGACAATCGTCTTGTTTTTTGCAGCTTTACTGATTAAACCTTATTATATTGTTTTACTTTTAATCACAATTGGTAGTATTCATTTTATTTTATCAAAAAAGAATTATCGAAATCCAATCAATCATATTTTAATCGTAATGGTTTTCTCAATGTTCACTTATTCAGTAAGTTACGTTTATGATTCTGTTTTGGAACCACATCAAAAAGACCGTATCGAAGTTTTATTGGGCAGAAATGTAAACTTGAAAAAAGAAGGCTATAACCTAAATCAATCCATGATTGCAATCGGCTCCGGCGGAACCACAGGAAAAGGGTATCTCGAAGGAACGCAAACAAAAGGGGGGTTTGTTCCGGAACAACACACGGATTATATCTTTACAACCGTAGGTGAAGAATGGGGATTCGCTGGCAGCGTAACTGTAATTCTACTTTTTTCAACCCTTTTTTTAAGAATCATCTATCTAGCCGAAAGACAAAAAACAAAATTTAGCCGCATTTATGGCTATTGTGTTGCAACTTATTTATTTACACATTTCTTCGTAAATATCGCAATGTTAATCAAATTATTCCCTACAATTGGCGTACCCCTACCCTATTTCTCTTATGGTGGGTCGAGTTTGTGGGCTTTCACTATATTATTATTTATTTTCGTAAAATTAGATGCCAACAAAATAAACGAATGGTAGTTAAAAACTCCAATCTTTATAGGAATCGTTTCGCTCTAATCGGTTTTCAACAGCATCTTCTAATTTTGGAAAAAAATCAATACCGGTTTTTTGCTCAATCTCATCAACTGTGGTTACAAATTCATATAAAGGACGATTTGAAACTTTATGTGGCAACAAAAAAGCAATCATCTTTGAACCATCTTTTGTGAATAAAATTTTATAAAAATATTTCGGAACTGCAACGTCTTCTCGACCAATTGTCTTTAAATCAGTGTCTAAAACACCTCCTGTAACAACATAAATTCCACCATATTTTGATGCCCAATAGCGGGTTTTCTCTTCCAAGGTGTTCCAAATTCCCGAATTAAAATCATGCTTTTGTGGCGAAATATTTGATGTGTAAAAAGTGGACTTATAATCTTCATAACTCGATTTTCTATCGCCCGCCGGACACAAATGACCTTTATCATATCCCGAATTTTTGTAATTTCGCCAATCCGCGGAATGCGTTGTAACTAACGGATCTTCATTGAAAAAAGGACGCTCATAATGCCGAGATGAAAACGAATTTGAATCCAAAAAATAAGCAACCCACTCACTTTGCTCATGTTTTTCACTATACGAAAAAACATATTGCTTTCGCTTATAAACCGAATTTGTAGTGGAACTCGGAAGAAAATCAAAACTTTTAGAATTGAAAACAAATGATTGCTCGTCTTTTGTATCCTTCTTATTCTCAATAACTTGAGAATCTTTACAAGAAAAAAACAAACCGAAAATAACTAAAAAAAAATACTTTTTCATCTATGTAATGGGTATTAAATGCCTTCGAAATTACATAATAAAATCGAAATTTTTAACGAATTTTGGAAGGGTTACTACTTTTTAAACGATAAGAAATAATTTCAATCGAATTCAAATCCAATCGGGCTAAATTAATAAGAAATATTCAATAAATAAAATAATAAGACACTTTTTTTGGGCGTTCCCACAAGGGTCGGGCTGTCCACTATATCTCCCGATTCAAAAAAACTAAGGCTACGCCTCTCGTTTTTCTTCATCGGGAGGATGCCGTTCCCATCCCTAACGCAAACCCCGTTTCAATAGAAAATCAATCTTCATCACGAAAAAAATGAAATTTTATTGTTTCTTACCTCCTAAAACAACTACAATTTCACCTTTTGCAGGTTTGTTTTCAAAATAAGTCAATACTTCTTCAACCGTTCCTCTAATCGTTTCTTCATGTAATTTCGATAATTCTCTTGATACGGAAATAGCCCGTTCTGCACCAAAATAAGTCTTAAATTCCGCTAAAGTTTTATTCAATTTATGGGGCGAAACATAAAAAATTATGGTTCTTGTTTCTTCTTGCAACGCTAAAAATCGGGTTTGTCTTCCTTTTTTATCTGGCAAAAAACCTTCAAACACAAATTTATCATTTGGCAAACCACTAGAAACCAACGCCGGAACAAAAGCTGTGGCTCCAGGCAAACATTCAATCGGAATTTGATGCTCCACACACGCACGCGTCAATAAAAATCCTGGATCAGAAATTGCCGGTGTGCCAGCATCACTAATCAAAGCAATCGTTTCTCCAGCCTGCAAACGCTTAATAATGTTTTCAACTGTTTTGTGTTCATTATGTTGATGATGACTGTGCATGTGTGTTGAAATTTCATAATGTTTCAACAATTTACCGCTTGTTCGGGTATCTTCTGCTAATATCAAATCCACTTCCTGAAGCACTTTTATCGCCCGAAAAGTCATATCTTCTAAATTGCCAATTGGGGTCGGAACAATATATAATTTACTCATTTATAATTGTTTACAAAAATTTCTTAGCCACAATTTCCATAAATCTAGCTTCATATTCTTCACAACCTTCCCAATTGTTATAATCAGGTTTCACAAAAGAATCTACAAAAGACTTTGCCTCCTCAAAACTATCAAATGTATTCAATTGTGAAACAACACGATTAAAATCATTCGGATTTCCATTAAATAATTTCTTCTCAAAACCAATTCTATCATTCAATCCAAAGGAAATAATTTTGTTCAAAATATCATTTAAAGAAGTCAATCGCTCTTCTTTTTGAACCATTTCAACCGTAGCTTTCACCTCATTTTCTAATGCTGAAGCGTTTTTTTCTTCTTCTGAGTTCAAATTTATCGGTGTTGCAGCTTCAAAAAGCGTTTGATGAACTACTTCCTGCTCTTTCATAACGGGTTCAACTTTCACAAAATCCATTTTTGAATAATCATGAGCCGTTAAATCTTCAATTGGTAACGACGCAACCTTTGAAACTTCAATGGTTTCCTTCAAAGTATCTGATCCAAATAAATCCGAAAGAGGTTCTTCCTCGTCCAAATCGTCTTCTTCTAAAACCAACTCTGCAATAATTACACGAGGTTCTTCAACTGCAATACGCTCATCTTCAATAACTTCATCAGAAACAGCTGGATTTTCAATCAATTCATTAGCAACAACCTCGTTTTCAATAGCTATAGGAGCCGTTTCTTCCACTAATTGATTTGTATCAACTTCATTTTCAACAACTTGACTATCAACTTCAGGAACAGAATTTATTGCTGCAACAACCGGAATTGGAGCATCAAAAACGGTTTTTATACTTGGATCTAATTTTTCTTCTAGAACTTCTTGTGGAATTTCGGACTTGAAATTTTCAAAATTTTCTTCATAGAACCGTAAAATCGTCAATTGATCATACAAATTTTTAGCTTCTTGTTGGAGTTTAATGGTATCTGAAGCGTCTTTTATCTTCAAAATTCGGTGTGCAATGCTGATTAACTCTGCGTTTACTCTTTTCTTCATAATTTTATGCGATATAGTTGAAATTATCAATACTTTTTTAATAATTTTGTTTGCATACAAATGTAAAAGAAAAAAATTATTTTTAATACAAGAATTTGATAAAATGTTTCTCGAAAATACAGTAAATCAACAAGAGCAATTTGGATGGATAGAAGTAATCTGCGGTTCCATGTTTTCGGGAAAAACCGAAGAACTAATTCGACGGCTAAAAAGAGCACAATTTGCCAAACAAAAAGTAGAAATCTTCAAACCAACAGTCGATACAAGATATGATCATGAGATGGTGGTTTCGCATAATAAAAACGAAATTCGATCAACACCCGTTCCGGCAGCAGCAAATATACGAATATTAGCTCAAAACTGTGATGTCGTTGGGATTGATGAAGCCCAATTTTTTGATGAAGAAATTATCGCAGTCTGTAATGATCTAGCAAATTCAGGAATTCGGGTGATTGTTGCAGGTTTAGATATGGACTTTAAAGGAAAACCATTTGGACCAATGCCAGCTTTAATGGCAACTGCTGAATATGTTACAAAAGTACACGCCGTTTGCACAAGAACCGGAAACCTAGCTCACTACAGCTTCCGAAAATCAAACGATGAAAAATTAGTGAAATTAGGCGAAACCGATGATTATGAACCACTTAGCAGAGCTGCCTATTTCAAAGCAATTAACAAACCTAAAGATATCGAATAATTTGAATTTAGAAATTAAAAATTGTGTGGCATTTTGCAATGGAATCTTTCAAGGAATTTCATCAGATTTTTCTATAAAACATATTTCTATAGATAGTCGATCTTTGCAAAACGGAACTTCAACTTTGTTTTTTGCAATAAAAGGTAAAAACCATGATGGCCATTTCTATATTGAAGATTTAATTTCAAAAGGGGTACGCTATTTTGTTGTTGAAAAAATACCGCTACTCCTTAAAGATAAAGCCAATTTTATTGTTGTTGAAAATTCCTTAAAAGCACTTCAACAAATAGCAATACAACACCGGAATCAATTTGATTTTCCGTTTCTTGCCATAACAGGAAGTAATGGAAAAACCATCGTTAAAGAATGGCTGAACTTCATGTTAAGTTCTCATTATAAAGTAGTTAGAAATCCGAAAAGTTATAATTCGCAAGTAGGTGTACCGCTTTCTATTTTAGAAATTGAAGGTGATTTTGATTTTGGAATCTTTGAAGCTGGAATTTCACTTCCAGATGAGATGGAAAATTTGGAATGTATAATTCAACCAAAATATGGTATTTTAACCAATATATCAAATGTTCACGATGAAGGTTTCTTAAATAGAATGCAAAAAATTGAAGAAAAATTAAAATTATTTCAAAATTGCGAAGTTGTTTTCATGGAAAAAGAAGCAACAATTGAAAAATTACTTCCAAAAAACCTAAAAATTATAAGTTGGAGTTTTACCAATAATAAAGCGGATTTTTTAATTACCAAAGAAATACAAAATCAAAATACAAAATTAAAATTTGAAAATTCGGAAATAGAATTTGTGATTAACATACCGTTTACCGATGAACATTCCATAGAAAACGCAATAACTTGCATTCAATTTTTACTGTTTTTAAATTGGAAACCTGAGGAAATTCAAGCAAAAGCAACTCATTTATATCCTGTAGAATTAAGACTTCAAGCAAAAAAAGGAATTCATAATTGTTTGATTATTGATGACAGTTATTCATTGGACATTCCGTCGCTTAAAATCGCCTTGGATTTTTTGGAACAACAACATGTTCATGCTAAAAAAACCATTATTTTATCAGATATTTTTACAGAAAACAAAACGGATTTTGAAAGCTATAAAACCGTAAAACAACTGCTTATAAAAAATAAAATTGATCGTGTAATCACAATTGGAAGTGTAATCGGCTCTTATTTATCTGAATTACAAAATGTTATTTCATTTGAAAGCACCGCCACTTTTTTGCAACAGTTTAATACACAGTCTTTTCAAAATGAAACTGTATTAATTAAAGGAGCAAGAGGTTTTCAGTTTAAGGAAATTGTAGTTTTATTAGAAGAAAAAAATCATGAAACGGTTTTAGAAATTAATCTTGATGCCATCAGTTATAATTTGAATTTTTACAAATCAAAACTACTGCCTGAAACAAAAATTATGGTTATGGTTAAAGCTTTTGGTTATGGAAATGGAGGTTATGAAATTGCAAAATTATTGGAACATCATCAAGTGAATTATTTAGGTGTAGCCTTCGCAGATGAAGGAATTGAACTCCGAAAAGCAGGAATTACTATGCCAATAATGGTTTTAAACCCTGAAAATAGTAGCTTCAAAGCGATGATTGCTTATCAATTAGAACCTGAAATTTATTCCATTACGGGTTTGAAAGCATTTCTAAATAGTGCAAAGCAACAAAACATTGCTAATTATCCAATTCATTTAAAAATGGATACCGGAATGCATCGGTTAGGTTTTGAAAAAGAAGCACTTCCCGAACTTTGTGATCTATTAAAAAACAATAATTTTATAACCGTTAAAAGTGTGTTTTCACATTTAGCAGCAAGTGATGATCTGCAATATGAACCCTTCACTAAAGAACAATTTCGTCGTTTTGATGCTTATTTTGCTGAAATTCAAGCTGTTGTTTCAAAACCAATAATAAGACATATTTTGAATACTTCTGGAATTTTCAATTATCCTGAAAAACAAATGGAAATGGTTCGATTAGGAATTGGACTTTATGGCATTGGAAATTCCGTTGCTGAAAGAGCAAATTTAGAAAATGTAAGTACCTTGAAAACTATAATTTCGCAAATAAAAGTAATTTTACCAGAAGAAAGCATTGGGTATAGTAGAAAATATATTGCCAAAGAAAAAATCATAATTGCAACATTACCAATAGGTTATGCGGACGGAATTAGACGTTCGTGGGGAAATGAAAAGGGATATGTGCTGATAAACAATCAGAAAGCGACAATTTTAGGCTCCATTTGCATGGATATGATGATGGTAAATATCACAAATATCACTTGCAAAGTGGGTGATGAAGTTATTGTTTTTGGGGCTCAATTGCAGGTTACAGAGATCGCAACTGCTATTGGGACAATCTCTTATGAAATTTTAACCGGCATATCGCAACGTGTTAAAAGAATTTTTTATAAAAACTAAAAAGCTTTATTTTTTTTTGTACTTTCGTGCTTTATTAACTAAAATTTTAAAAGTATGCTAAAAGAATTCAAAAGTTTTATTATGACTGGAAATGTAATTGAGTTTGCAGTTGCAGTAATTATGGCTGGAGCCGTTGGTGCGGTTGTTACAGGTTTCGTAAACGATATTGTGATGCCATTAGTGGGTCAATTAACGGGCGGAATTGATTTTGCAGATATGAAACACGTGTTATCACCAGAAGTGGTTGCCGCTGAGGGTGTTGAAGCAAAAGCGGAAGTTGCCGTTCGATACGGAGCTTGGATTAATACCCTAGTAAATTTAGTAATTGTTGGTTTTGTAATGTTTATGATTGTGAAAGCTTACAATAAAATGAAAAAAACCGTTGAAGCTCCTGCACCTGCTGGACCTTCTCAAGAAGAATTATTAGCAGAAATCAGAGATTTGTTAAAAAAATAACAAGCAATTCATTAAAATAAAAAAACCTTTCAAGAATCTTGAAAGGTTTTTATTTGTTGTTCAACTAAAATTAAGCTTCAAATGGAACTATAGAAACATACGATTTGTTTTCCGCTTTTTTCTGAAATTTCACTACGCCATCAACTTTAGCATGCAAAGTATGATCTTTTCCCATGTAAACATTTTCACCTGGGTTGTGTTTTGATCCTCTTTGTCTAACAATGATGTTTCCTGCAATAGCAGCTTGACCACCATAAATCTTTACGCCTAAACGTTTCGATTCTGATTCTCTACCATTCTTCGAACTACCGACACCTTTTTTGTGAGCCATGATGTTAAGATTTTATAAGTTAATACTCATTAAACAGCTCTTCCGCCGTTTAACTCATCTTGTAATTTTTTTAATTCGTCCATTTTGCCATCAGCTGCTAATTGTGCTTGTTGCGCCCAAGTAGTAGGATCTAAATGTTGTACTTTTGATGTTGATGCATCTAAAATTGATTTTACAGCTTCAGCAGATGTTCCTGCTAATTTTGCAAATGTATCAACGCCACCTGCAACTAATGCTTCAGCTGCTTTTGGGCCAATACCTTCAATTAAAGTTAAATCATCACCTTTTTTAGAAGCTTTTGCTTTTGGAGCATCACTTACTAATTTTTCAGCTTTTGGAGCAGCCGCTTTTTTTGGAGCACCACTAGCTAAAATTCCTTCAATCAAAATTTGAGTGAATGATTGTCTATGACCGTTTTTCTTTTTGTAACCTTTTCTTCTTTTCTTTTTGAAAACGATTACTTTGTCTCCTTTTAAGTGTTGTAACACTTTGGCTTCTACTGAAGCACCTTCTACAGCTGGGGCGCCTAGAGTTACTGTGCCGTTATCATCTAACAAAAGAACTTTGTCGAAAGAAACTTTCGAACCCTCTTCTGAAGCCAAACGGTGAACATAAACTTTTTGGTCTTTGCTTACTTTAAATTGTTGCCCTGCTATCTCTACGATTGCGTACATAACAATGAGTTTAGTTAATTTTTTAAGGTTGCAAATATACAACTATTTATCCAAATAACAAATTTTATTCGAAAAATACTGAAATTTCTTTTATCAACGGTAATAGTATTGAAAAATGGGTCTTTTTTGTTTGAAACTTAATTCCTTAATCAACAAAAATCAATCCTTAACACGCGATTGTGTTACTAAATAAACACCCGTGAAAATGAAAATTGCGGCACTAATTTTTACCCAATTCAAATCATCTTTTCCTAAACCAATTGCAAAAATAGTAGCAAAAAATGGCTGTAAATAGATAAAAACAGCAACCGTTGTAGGTTTCAATTGCCGCATGGAAATCAAATTTAATAAATACGTTAAAAAGGTAGAAAAAACAACCACAAACACAATTTTCCAAAGAATAGCTATCGGTAAACTACTAAAATTTATTTGCTCAAACTCGTGCCATCCAAAAGGCAAAACCATCAAAAATCCGAATGTATAAATCCACTTTACAAAACTAAACGCATTGTATTTATCCATTAATTTTTTAACGATAATCAAATAAAAACCATAAGAAATAGCATTCACAAACACCAAAAAATTACCCAAACCCGCTTGGGGTGCATTTACAACTGATTTTCCATATAATATTAAGGTAATCGTACCTATCAAACCTAAAAAAATACCAATCATTTTACGATTTTCCAACCGCTCTTTGCTAATAATAGCGGATAAAATCAATACAATCATCGGGGTTGTAACCATTAAAACAGCTCCCATAATTGGAGAAGTATAACTTAATCCTTTGAAAAATGTAAGCATATTAAAAGCTACACCAAAAAAAGCAGCTGCAATTATTCGAGGAAAATCTGATAAGGCAATAGGCTCTTTTGGTAAAAACAATGAAATCAACCAAAACAAAAGCATTGAACCACCCACTCGCATAACAATAAATCCGAAAGCAGCTACATATTGAGGCATGACATCTTTAGCAATCGTGAATGTTACACCATAAATTAGGGAAACCAATGTTGCCGCAACTAATGCCCAATTCCGCTTATTCATGGCTTAAAACTTGAATTACTTCGTGTATATTTTTAGGACTATTCCCAATATAAATGGCTTGATTAATGATAAAAACAGGACGACTCAAAAAAGTATAATGTTCCAAAAGATACTGTTTATACTCGAGCTCCGTTAGGTTTTTATCTTTTAAATTTAATGATTTATATAATTGTGCTTTTTTACTAAAAAGAGCTTCATAACTTCCTGATAAAGCATATAATTCTTCTAAATCCGTTTCAGTAAGTGGATTTTGACGAATATCAATAAATGTTAAAGTTGCTGTTTTTGGCAATGATTTTATAATTTTTCTACATGTATCACAAGAAGCAAGGTAATAAATTTTATTCATTTGTTTATTTTTTTTATAAAAAGTCATCAATGCCACTAAAAACTTCAACATTTTAGCTAAAAATCTTTTCTTATAAAATTTTATAATTAGAAAAAATGAACGCTATTTAGGCAACTCATGAATTATTTTTTTTGCAAAAATACAGTGTTTTGTGCATTAAAATATAATAATTTTATAATTTTACACCTTTGGAATCGAATAATCTCAAAAATAATTTTAGATTGTAACGCATTCCTTCTAATTTTTAATACGTTACAAATGAAAATTTCTTTATCAATTTGGGAAACAAACCGAAATCTATTTCATAACATTGCTGAACAACATACTGTTAATCAATTAAATACAATTCCACAAGGGCTTTCAACAAATTTAATTTGGAACATCGCACATGTTATCGTTTCACAGCAAAAATTAATTTACACCTTATCCGGTTTGTCAATGCAAATTGACACGGATTTTTTTGAACGCTACCAAAACGGATCAAAACCAACTGGGAATACAAGTGAAGAAGAAATTTTAGTTATCAAAAATTTATTGAAATCAACTGTTAGTAAAACCCGAGAAGATTTTGAGGCAGGACTTTTTAAAAATTTTCAAGCCTATCAAACCAAAACAGGATTTTATTTAGAAAGTTTTGAAGAAGCAATTGCTTTTAATAATTATCATGAAGGCATTCATCTTGGAATGATGTTACAAATAAAAAAATTAATTTAAAATCGTATCTTTACACCTTAAAAATAAATAAAAATGAAATTTAACACCAAAACCATACACGGTGGTCAACACCATGAAAAAATTACTGGAGCAGTAATGCCACCGGTATTTCAAACATCTACTTATGTACAAACGAGTCCTGGAAAACCCGTTGGCGATTATGAATACAGTAGAGCCGCAAACCCAACAAGAACCGCTCTTGAAGATGCACTTGCAAGCATTGAAAATGGAGCTAAAGGTTTGGCATTTTCATCAGGATTAGCCGCAACAGATTGTTTATTACGACTGTTCAAAGCGGGTGATGAAGTAATTGCAATGGACGATTTATATGGCGGCACTTATCGATTATTTACAAAACTTTATAAAGATTCAGGGATCATTTTTCATTTTGTTGATATGAACAATTTGGAAAAATTTGAGTCTTTAATCAATGAAAACACAAAACTGGTTTGGGTAGAAACACCAACAAACCCCTTAATGAAACTTGCTGATATTGAAGCAATTGCAAAAATAACCAAAAAAAACAACTTGCTTTTTGCTGTAGATAACACGTTTGCAACACCTTATCTTCAAAAACCTTTAGATTTAGGGGCTGATGTTGTGATGCATTCCGCAACAAAATACCTAAGTGGACATTCCGACGTAATTGCAGGTGCTCTAATTATAAAAGACAAAACCCTTGCCGAAGAATTACATTTCAAACAATTTGCAACAGGTGCAACATTGGGTCCGATGGATTCCTTTTTAGTATTGAGAGGTATCAAAACACTTCATTTACGCGTGCAAAGACATTGTGAAAATGGTGAAAAAGTGGCACAATTCTTAAACCAACACCCTGCTGTGGAACGCGTTTATTATCCTGGATTAGCTTCTCATACGTATCATGAAATTGCAAAAAAACAAATGAGTGGTTTTGGCGGTATGGTAACTTTTACCTTCAAATCTGGAAAAAAAGAAGAGGCTATTAAATTCCTTGAAAATTTAAAAGTGTTCACATTAGCCGAATCTTTAGGTGGTGTAGAATCGCTAGCAAATCACCCGGCTTTAATGACGCACGCTTCGATTCCAGAAGATAAAAGAAAAGAAGTTGGAATCTCTGATGATTTAGTTCGATTAAGTGTGGGCGTTGAAGATATTGAGGACTTAATTGCCGATTTAGAACAAGCTTTCTCTAAATAATAAACAAAAAAAAGACTGTTTAAGAAGATTTTTGTATGCTAAAATACAAATTAATTCCTCCTAAACAGTCTTTTTTAATTCTATTTCAATTCTAATTTAAATAATAAATATAACCAAAATTTAATTGCGTTAACATGTCTTTTGATTTGTTTTCTGTATATATCGCAGCATCGGGTTTTAAACCATCAACCCAATCCGAGAAATAATATTGAGTTCGAACTTCTGCAAACAAATCCGAATTTCTTGAAAGTTTATATCTTGTACCAATATTTGCAACCGTAGAAAAAGTAGATCCACCACCATCTGACCAAGCTCCATAATATTTTACAGGAGTAGAAATTGGCGTATTTAACTTTCCTAATTCAGAATGTGTATCCGTTTTAAATACCGAAAACTGCATACCTAAACCAACATAAGGCGAAAATGAACCATTCCCATGTGCCATTTCTCTAACCCCTAGAAAATAATACTCCAATTGCATCCCTATGTTTGTAACATCTGATTGTCCTTTCAATGCTTTTAATTGTTGTGCAAGAACACTATTACCATCAGTCCATTTATCGTTGTATTCAAATTTAGTACTGTTATACGATAATTCTGTTCTAACCTTGAAATGATTGTTGAAAAAAGTAGGTGAATTGTAGCAGTTACATTCTGAATTATAGGCAAAATTCATGTAATGAACTATTCCTAATCCAAAACCAGTACTACCAATAGGTGATTTTGTACCAAAATCCGATTGCATCGCATTAATACCAACGAAACCACCAATTTCATGAGAAAAAGAAGATTGTGCAAGCATACTATATGGAATTCCCAAAAGAAATAGTAAACTAATTTTTAAGTTTTTAATCATTTTGTTTTAAATTTAAAATATCCTACAAAGATATAAAAAGAATTTAAACTCAAAAGTTTTTTTTTATTTTTTTTTAAAATGACAATTTAATACACAT
>Ga0247722_10000138_pt1 | contig 44566 bp, 41 predicted proteins | sample MSEWelMarce3H_FC_FD_189094 | JGI IMG/M metagenome (GOLD analysis project Ga0247722, IMG submission 189094) | Subsurface sediment microbial communities from gas well in West Virginia, United States - MSEEL Well Study Marcellus 3H_FC | ecosystem: Environmental > Terrestrial > Deep subsurface >... | reverse complement strand
AAATAATATTTGTTATTATACAATCGGTATATATAGACTAAAATTGAAAAATGAAAATACAACAGATGATAAAATAAGAAAAGATATATATCATAAAGGTCCATTATCAGATAATTATTTTTGGGATTTTTTAGAAATTTATTATGAAGTAAGATAATCGTGAAATAATAATTCATATTCTACCAATAAAGTTAGCCGTCGGTAGTAAATAATAGTAAAATGATTTCGTTGAGAACCATACCTATAATAAATATAAAGACACATATTTTCATAGTTTGAAATAAAATATGTGACTATAACTCGTAACAAAAAATTTAGTTGCTATAGGCAAGGCCGCCCATACCGGACATCACACGAAGAACGTTGTAATTCACGGCATAGACACGCACCTTAGCAGTGTTGGTGCCCTCAACGGTAGCGTTGGAGAGAACGAGCTGCAAAGTAGCGTTATCAATACGAGAGAAGTTGCACGAGCCGGAAGGCTGGTGCTCCTCGGGTCTCAGCGCGAAAGAATACAGGTTGATACCGGTATCAGGGGCGCGAGTGTGGTGCTGCCAAGGCTGCACGAGGTCGAAGTAGGTGCCTTCACGCTCAGAGAAGCGGTCCTGACCGTTAAGCTGGAGCTTAGCAGTAACGACTGGGTTCTCACCCCAGCAGTGCATATCGAGGGAAGACTCGGTGAGGACGAAGGTGCCGGCATCAGAGACACCAGAGGCATAACCGCCCATATTGGAGAAATGGGGGAGGTCGTGAGATGCGCCACTAGTGGTGTCCACATTCCACCAGGTAGTGCCGGTGGTGTAAACATCGTTGGCACCGGCATCGTTGAAGAGACCGGAGGCATCGATGAAAGAGCCGGTGGTTGCAGCAACACTAGCCTGAGAGCCGAAGGCGTGGATGGCGTTAGGAAGAGCATCGACGGCGTCGGTGTAGTTGAAGGGCTGAGCGCCGAGAAGACGGTTGAGGATAGTGCCCTGCTCAAGAGAAGAGCAGTAGTCGACGTTCTTGTCGGGCTGGACAACCCAGATGAGCTCCTTAACGGGGTGGTTAAAGTTGAGCTTGATCTTGTTGGAAGAAGAACCGACGGACTCATCACCAGTGAACTGGAGCTGCTCGATCAGGTACTCGTGGGGGTTCTGAGCCATACGTCTGCGCTCATCGGTGTCCAAGAAGACGTAGTCAACATAGAGAGAAGCAGCGACGAGGGACTGGTTGTAAGCAGCGACGGTCTTGAAAGACGAGTCAGAAGGCAAAGCACCAGAGTTAAGAGTAGAGATAGCAAACAAGCACTCCTCGATGGGGCGGATATCGAGGTTGATCTTAACCTCGTGATATTGAAGAGCGATCAGAGGAAGAGCAAGACCGGGGTTGCGGCAGAACCAGAACTGCAGAGGGACATAAAGAGTCGTCTCGGGGAGAGCGTTACGGGGAGCGCAAACCTGGCGAGGAGCGTTGGCGTCGCAAGGACCATCGATGGCGTTGAACAGAGGGTCAGTGATGAAGGTCAACTGAGTGGTGTTGCCGATCATCTTGAAGTAGCCGCGCTGCTGCTCGGTAGACATAGTAAGCTGGTTCCAGATGTGCATCCAGTCACCATACTGGCGGTCAATACGCTGACCACCGATCTCAACCTCAACCTGAGAAATGAGCTGCTCACCGGGGAAGTCGAGCCAACGGGCATAAACACCCCTGTCACCACTCTTCTTAAGACCCTGTCCGATCTCGGGGAGAGTCACCTGAAGGTAAGTGCGGTAAGCCAAATCACCGTTACGAGAAATGGTGCAGGTCACGCGGCGACCGAAGTCAGCCTGACCGTTAAAAGTCTGCTCGATAGACTCCATAGCGAAGTTAGTGTGACGCTTGTAAGAAACCTTCCAGAAAGTAATCTGGGGGTTACCAGTAAGGTAAACGTCCTGTGCGCCATAGGCGACAAGTTGCATAAGTCCTCCACCCATTGTAAATTGCTTGTTATAATATTGAACAAGAAAAAAAATTTAGAAATTAACACATTATACGAAAAAATATACGTTTTCCTAAATATATGGAAGTTATTTCGTATTTCGTTGAAACAAATGAAATACGAATTAAATAATTATCACTAAAACTCTTTATAACAAATCACATTTACTATAACATTTATACTACTATCTATTTATTTCTAAAGTGTATTATTAACTTTATTCATTTGAAATACGATCACATTTGTCTAGTTCATTATAATAAAGTCCTGTTTCCTCGTTTCCCGCTCCCCGTTTCCCGCTCCCCGTTTTCCGTTCCCGTTTTCACATCAGGTATAAGTAGTCAGTCGTATCTTATGTCGTCATTTAAGTATAAGCCCAATAAAAAAATAGTATTAGATGAAAAAAGTATAACTACACTTGATAGTAAGCACAAAGAAATACAATCTGGATATCAGCATATTCAAGATGTGATTATTCCATCTCTTAAAAAAGAAAAATCAGAGTTAAGGTTGAAACTTCAGGAAATGAAACAGTTATTAAACAATGATAATAATGCTCCACAACCTCCACAACAATCAGTTTCAACCATCGACGAAATAATGGAAATCCGTGATCGGATTAAAGAAATTAACAGTACAATAAAAGATCACGAGCACACCTATAAAAGTTATTATTTGAATAATAGCGAATATATTTTCGAATATTTCGAGAATAAAAAGACAATTACTACTGGTGGTGCTACAAAAACAAAATCATTAAATGCATTTTTTAAATTACCTGAAGCGAAAAAGGCAGAAGAATTACATTTGAATGCTCATAACAACGTGCAAAAATATCTATCAAGTATTGATCATAATTATATCGATATTTCTAAATATGTTTATCCTACTGATATATGTCAATTCTGTTCACAAGGCGAAATGATACCGGTCGAATGTGAAGGTATTATGGTTTGCAATCATTGTGCGAAACACGTGATTTTTCTTATTGATAATGAGAAACCATCGTACAAAGAACCGCCTAAAGAAGCGTGTTTTTATGCATATAAAAGAATCAATCATTTTCGCGAAATTTTGGCGCAATTCCAAGCAAAAGAAACCACGTCCATTCCAGAAAATGTTATCGAAAGTATTAAGCAACAGATTAAAAAGGAGAGAATCGAAATCTCTCAATTCACGGATAAAAAAGCCAAAGAAATTATGAAAAAACTCGGGTTTAATAAATATTATGAACACATTCCATTTATTAAAGATAAATTAGGGATTAAACCTCCAGTTATGACTCCTGATCTGGAAGACCGTTTATGCAATCTGTTTATGGAGATTCAAGGACCCTATGCTAAATTCTGCCCAGACGACCGCGTGAATTTCTTGAATTACTATTATACAGTTTATAAATTATGTGAACTGCTCGAAGAACGTGAATTTCTTCCATATTTTCCAATGTTGAAAGATCGCGAAAAACGTATTGAACAAGACCAAATATGGAAACAAATATGCATCGAGTTAGATTGGGAATTTATACCAACGCCATAATTTTTACCCACGAATCCGGACATAAATCTTTTGTGTTATACGATACGCCTGGACCAAACCAGATATTCGGGTAGCAGACTACTTTCTGCTTGTTCGAATTAAAATATGCACCCCACCAACTAAATGTGCTATTCGCAATAATATTGTGATCGCAAATGCTCATCATCAGTAATTGTTTCCAATCTTCGATCCGAACATCTACAAAGTAATATTTTATATTGTATGTATTAAACTCTTTCTGTAATATTTCTATGTTTTTATACACAGTAATCTTATCACATTCTTCGTAAAATACCAATATTGATAATGGCGTGCTCGCAGTTAATATTGAAATCATATAATTCAATGCATTTCTATAATATACAAGATCTAGTATGGGGTGAATATGCGGGTTTAACACCGAATCGCCGATTCTAAAATGCATACTTATCAATTGTCTAGTTTTTTCTACCGGATTATCCCCTCTTATTTCTCTCAACCATTCTTCGCTACTACACTCATTTTTTATGAGTTCTTGGTTCGCATTCAGTTGAATCATTTCACATATTTCTGTATATTTAGATACAAAGTATTTTTCACTCTGAAAATATCCATATAATCGAAGAGGCTTATCTAATTGACGGGTCGATGTAGGTAATTCATTATATTCAAACGATGTCTCCTTCCATATAGGCAGTTTTTGAAATGCGGCATTTGTTATATCGTTCACATTGGTTATGTATGGATCAAGTGATTTAAATAATGTATCCCATTGAGTTTTTCTAATATGACCTGGATTACCCGGTAATCGGATATACCTCATAAAAAAAAACGTATCATTATTACGTAGTGCAGTAGCTATTGTTGCGAAAATCTGGAATAATTGGTTGCCCAAACCACCCATTATATTCACGGTGATCATATGTAATCGTTCGTTATTCTGTATTGATATTCTAGAATATATTGTTACATTATAATTAATATTTAAATGTAATTCATATTTACATACATAATATATAATTCGTATGGAAAATGAAGTGAAGACAAAACTCACAATTGGTGATGTGATTAAGAACACGATATATATAAATTTAGATTCGCGAGTTGATCGTCGTAAATTGTTTGAAAAACAAGTAGATGATTTACATAATAAATATCCTGCTGATTTCACATTTCAAAATGTGCAACGATTCTCTGCGATAAAAGATCCTGAAAATGGGCTGTTAGGATGTGGTAAAAGTCACGCAGAATGTTTGCGTATTGCTATTGCGAAAAATTGGGATTATGTACTTATTTGTGAAGATGATGCCGAGTTTATACATCCGGAGACATTAGTCAAACAATTGAATATATTTTTAGATAAGTACGGAGAGAATTGGGATGTTATTTTGTTATCTGGAAATAATTACCCACCGTATAAAATAGAAGGTCCCGAGTGTGTTCGAATAGCAAATTGTAATTGCTGTACTAGTTATATTGTACGACGCGAATATCAGAGTGTGCTTCTTAAAAATTTCGAAGAAGGTATATCATTATTCACATATAATCCGCAACATAAATCGAAATATGGATGCGATATTTATTGGAAAAAACTACAAAGTTATGATAGATGGTATTTAATAACTCCGATATGCATCACGCAACGCGCAGATTATAGCGACATAGAACGGCGATTTGTGGATTACAACAATATGATTTTAAATGTCGAAAAGAAACCGGGAAATTGGTGGCGACCAAAATAATCCAACCCGGATTGGTGGCGTCTTAAACATCCACTAAATAATTATATACAATCCACCAAGCAAAATCACGATCACTAGGATAATGCAGCCCAGCCATAATACGCACATTCGCACATTTTGCCGCCATATCCATAATTGCCTTTGTTTTAGCTGGAAATTTGCGCGATAATATTACTGCTAGATAATACGATTGAAGAGCGTGTCCAGATGGATACGATGGCGTGTCTGCTGTTTCCGAAATTAATAAAGTACCACTTTCTGTATTAATAATATCAGGTCGTATTTGCGACGGTCTTGCGCGATTATATATCCATTTAAACATACGTGTTACTGCGATCACGCGTGCATTTGTTATAATATGCCTCATTTCGTCAACAGTCATTTCGTTTGGTGATATAATTGCTTCAAATGCATAAGCTGGACTCGCATCGGTTAATCTGAAAAAAGATACATCACTCGGCATACGCTTTAGAATAAATTCGCGATTAATAATATCAATTTCTAGTTTATTATCTGGATATGATTTTCCTAAACCAAAGCTAATATTTTCACTCAAATTAAAGGAAGGATACCACCAATAAAACCGTTTGCTTTGGACAACTAAAACGATAATATAAATAATGATAAATACGATAATAAACCGTTCTTTATCGGGATCTTGTTCGACAATGTCGTGATAATATGAATTTATTCTATTACGTAATTCAGATACTGCGCCACTTTCTTTTCTATGTTGCACACCAATACCGAATTTTGAGCTTATTTTATTTTTAATTTCATTTAATAATAATAGTCCGTTCATCGAATGAATACAGGTATTTACTATATATTATAGACATAATCGTTAATATATAGGTATAAACATCTACCCACACGTCAAGTTCAAGTGGTTATTGTGAATTTACACGCGAAGAGGTGTAGGGAATCCGACAAGGTTCGCGCCGATACCGAAACCTGCACCGGTTCTAGCAGAAACTGCTAAACTAGGAACATAAGTATCAAGAATACTAAATGTAGCTGCAGCAGTCAAGGCAATTAACGCAACCTCTTCAAACGAGAGAGAGCGTTTAGGAATGGCATACGCGGCGATAGCAACCATAATACCCTCAACTAAATATTTAATGGTTCTCTTGACGAGTTCGCCTAAATCAAAAACACCAGCAGTCATTTGAAATTATTATTATAAATAATAGAAAGAAAATTATTATATTCATTTCATTCATTTCATTCATTTCATTCATTTCATTCATTTCATTCATTATTTGTTCGCGTTTAAAACACTTAAAACTACTATTTTATAGTATATATCACAATTAACCATCAATGTTTCACACGGATTCAGAGTCTGGAAATGCTCCTGCTGGAGTTGAACTTCAAACTGATAACCTCGGTCGTGTTAATCCTAAATATGTCGATCTATTGGAAGAAGACAAGCCTATTGCTGGTCAAAAGTTTGCGTGTCTCTCCTTTGTTTCACCGGAAGCTATTTTAAAGCAAAAGGATCATTTCTTTTTCGAGAAGTTTCTACACTATTGGGATTATCAAAAGTCGATGGAGAAGTTTATTCAGTTTTTGAATTTTGTATCATTTAAGCATCATCTTGAGTTCGAGAAGCTCACAGTTGATTTTCAGGAGTTCGCAAAGGAGGAGAAGGAATTACTTCAAAAGACAAATATTTATGATGAGTATAAGACGTTCCTGGATAAGCACGAAGACGAGTTGGAGAATGAGTTTGGTGATAAGCATCGTTTTCAGACATCGATTCGCGGACTTAAGGTTCGCGGTGTCTTTGGTTCTCAGAAGGAGGCGGAATTGCGCAGTCAAATGTTGCGCGAGGTAGATCCGAACCACGATGTTTTTGTGGGTCCTGTAGGTCTGTGGGTGCCGTTTCATCCTGAGGCATATAAGACTGGTCGTGTTGAATATATGGAAGAGACATTGAATCAGTTGATGGCTGAGAAGAAGAAGAACGAAGAACAAGCGAAGAATGAGTTTGAAAAGCGTGTGAAAGAAACGAAAGCGAAGGCGATTGAGGAGAATAAGAAACTGGCGAAGGAGAGCGGAAATAAGTTAACTCAGATGTTGGCGAAGGATGGAGAAACATTGGTAGACGTGGTTGATAAGGCTAGTATTGTGGGTGAATTGTCTTCGTCTGTTTCTACATTTGGTGGTTCTGACGATTCACAATCGGTGACTATGACTGTTGAAGAGATGCGAAAGGAGTTGTTCGAGAGTGATGATGTGGTGATGGATAAGTATGGCGATCACGGACTTTCTACGCTAACGGAAGTGAAGAAAAAGACAGAATCTGGAATGGATACCGTTGATTAAAATAACGCATTATTCATTATATATCATATTATATATCATTATATTAGGAATATCAAAAATTTAATATAATGTTAGGCGGCGGTATCTATTTTTGTTTGAATAAACGAAAATTAAACAAATGCATTATTGAAGCGATGCTTCGACCGGATACGGTGATAAATCCGCTCACATTTAGTTCGATGGCTGGTTTTATTTTCACATTACATCGTCCTGGTGGTTTAGTCGATGCGAATGGAGATATATTCATTCGAAGCGATAATATCGGCGTATCTGGTAAAAAAAAGATAAGGGCTGGAAGCGGTGGAGTCATCGTTTCTACCTTGGTTATTAAAATTGTGATGAAACAGAACGATCCAAATGACGTAGAGTTAGACGATCTTCAACTTGTCCTACCAACAGATCCAGGATATGATTCAGATGATTCTGATAATGAAATCGAAAAATCTAGTTTAGAAGCATCTGAAATAACAATAGAGCAAAAAAATCATAATGAACTTTACCAAACATTCCATCTCGGAGAAAAAATGGTTCCATCACTTGTTGGTGATTTACTCGAAATGGATGAAACTGATATACAACTTATACTCGACGCGATACAGCAAAAAGCAAGTACTTCAAAACGTGAAAAGGTGATTCGTGTCTTTCAATATTTTGCATCTCAAATTATCGCACATAAAACAACCGTTGTTATGATGTGTATGGAAATGGTAGGTGATGATACCCGATCAAAAACAACCGGCGAAAATACGTATAAAGTTACCTCAAGTATCGCAAATGATACACTAACAGTTGCAGCAGCCCGTGGCGCAGGAGCTATACAGTTATTATGTATGCGAAAGATTAAAAAACAATTGGTTGATGCACACGAAGGAAACTGGTTCATTGATGAGGAAAATAAGGATAATGTTCGAGCGATCGATTTTGGGCGTGTTGCCGATATAAGTGATAAGGATATGATTATTGAAGAAATCTGGAAATATAAGAGATCGCGGCAATCTGCTTTTCATACGAAAACATCACAAGGAACATTTCTCTCGAAAATAACAAGTAAAGCTGTTATAGAAAGCTGTTATGATCGATTTATCGATATCCTGAACTCATCATTACCTTTTTGGGTTGGAAGTGTATCCAGTTCTAGAAAATCGCGCATCGACCGTTTCATAGATAGTCGCGGTTTGGACGATAGCGATATATCTAAACTAAATGTTCGCCGTAATATTCATTATTGTCTTGTATTCGCGAGCCTTATTGATAATGCGATAACATCCAATAGTTATCCTGATTGGGATCAACCACAGATGATATGGGCATATGAAGAAATATGGGGAGTAAATATTGTTCCAGATAAAAATAAAAAAAAACCAATCCATCATATTCATACTCTTGACTTTGATTATGATATATTCAAGGCAAATATGAAAGCGGCAAATATATCGTGTCGGCGGGTGAACAAATCATATGACGAAATTGCTCGTTTGATTTCACTTTATACTTCCACTCCGCTTGGTTCTGCAGCAAAAATAAATATAACACTCGGTGATGCTATGACGCGTAAGAAAAAAACGGCAGTTGCACGCGGTATCACTGCGACAAATATTGGTGAGTTTGTTTGTTTTACTAAATTATATCACGAGGATGATCATGGCGCGGATATAACACCACCAAAAATAAATAGCGACTTAAATGGCGGAAGTAGAACTAATAAATATAGTGGATCCCGATTAAAATCAAAAACCAGACGGAATCGTCGTCGTTAATATCAATGATAATATTACCACTTACTCTTCTTAACATTAATTTTCGGTCCTTTACTTTTCGCAGAAGCGGGATCATACGATTTATCGTCTTCATCGTCAGAACCAAGATTTTTCGAGATTTCCCAAAACTCTTTACTTCCGAGCTTGAACGGTCCGTGTTGTTGCGCTTTATACCAGAAGATTTGGTCTTGCAATTTATTGGACTTCGCATTATTATTAATGACTAGACATTCATAATTCTCGGTACATTGATCCATCACTTGACAGAAACTCTCAAACGTTGGAAACATACCCGCATAATTATCATAAATGCGCTTACGATTCGCGATATACGGTTCTCGCAAAATAAAAACATAATCAATATTTGTTCTCAGATTCGGCGGAATACCGAGTGGATACTGCATTGTTATTACTAACATTATTTTCCAGTGCCTTCCATTCATAAAAAGCAATCTCATCATCACATCCTTTGTCCACTTATTATCGTATAAACAATCGTCCAGAACGACGAATGTACGCGGGTCTATCGACGATTTCTTATATGCTTCCTGTTCCTTTTTTACTTGTTTCAAAACCGCTTTCTGTCGTTTTAAAATATTCTCTATAATCGCAGTATTATATGCATCGTGAATGAATAACTTCGGGACGTGTGCTGCGAAAAAACCGTTTCCAGCCTCCGTTCCTGATATCACTGTTCCAATTGGAATATCTTGATGATGATACATAAGATCTTGAACCAAAAAACTTTTACCCGTATCACGACGCCCGATTAATACAATAACTGGTCCTTTATTCTCATCAGGTCGAAAACTGATCGCTTTCATATCAAATTTTCCCAACTCTAAATTCATCGAAAAAGTAAATACGGTAATGAATAAGAATAAATAAGAATAAAACGATATAACTGGCTAAATGTTATGATTAAATACTTTGTATAATAAAAATAGAATATTATATTTGTTCTAACGAAATGATTATAACAAATATTACTAATCCGGAATATTCAGTTTAATTCAAATAATCTTTTAATAGTATCGATATCGAACACGTTGACGTAACTCCATTATATAAAGCCATCAATCCAAACAGTACTAAAACGATTACTGGTATACTATTGATTCTATTCAAAAGCTTTTCGGTTTGTAATTGAATATAAATATACAAGCCAACTAGTATCATAATTGAACCTAATATCGTCTGAATAATTCGCATATCGCTGTAATAATTAAACGAATTACTTCCAATAATATCTATATTCATTTTGGTAGTTTCATTTATAGAAACATTATTTGAACCGTGTTGTAACTTTGAAAATTGTAGGTTTTTACTTACTTTAATTTTTTCATTACTACTGAAATACTTATCCTTAATGAATTGAGATCTATTCGCAGATTCACATACAATATAAATTTCATCAACATATTCTAAATGTTCAATAATTGTCTGTGCATTAAATCTAATCATATTCATCGGAATATTATAAAAACTATATTTGTCGGATTTTGCAAAATGCTTCGCATAAACCTCATCGCTTTTACGTATATCAATAAATAAGTATTTCATTATATATCTCTGTGAAGAAATATATTATTGTGTTCCTTGTATTATTCGAATATGTATATATATATCTCACCCATTTTATCCGTTCTATCCGTTTAATTTAGATATAAATATTCTATTTATCATTCATATTAAATAGTATTCTTATCATTTAGGAAAATATAAATATAACAAATCATTCGCAAATGAGCTCATCGCAAAAAGGAATTAATTTTCACTATAGAAAACATAAAAATACGCCGGATAAAGTGAATACGGCATTATTGTACGATATTCAGAATTATATCCCATTATATTCAAGATTCTTTGATTTAAACGATTCGAATTTTAATCAGTTACAACTAAATCAAAAATACTATATTCAAAATATAATTGAGACTGAAAATACTGGATCATCGACTGATAATAACAATACTGAGATTTCAAACTCGTATTCTACACCCAATTATTTGGAAACTACGATTGTAGATGATGATGGTAATTCTAAAAATGTCTCTATTTTTGTGAAATACTCGCCGTTACTTGATCCAATTCGATATTTATCTGGAAAATATGATATAAATGATGATAAAACACATTCTTTACCTAAATTAAACTCAAATGTCGAAAATTGTGAACCCAAAATGTTAGATAAAAATAATGCATCCTATACAGATGGATTTTTCTCGTATTTAACAAGTCAAACATTGCACAAACATAATAATGTGCACGGAATTGATTACTACGGCAGTTATTTATGTAAGCAAAGCGAATTTTCTACAAATATATATGACGATTTAGATTATCTTATCGGATGCGATTTTTTTAATAACCAAGAGAATAAAATATACACACTAGAATTACCTTTGGATGAAATAAATGATGAAGATACGAATAGTGGTGGTAATAAACTTGATAGTAGTATTGTTCGCTTAAAATTAAAACGAATCATTGGAACTGGACCCACTCCATATGATAAGGAGTACGATGACGTTGTTGAACAAATTGTTACGGAATCGATTGAAACTGTTCAATGTGACGAGAATGAACTTGTTCATAATTCTAACTGTGTGTCTGAAATCGAAATACTTGATATACCGTATGATGATGTACCATACATATCTACTGACTTGACTTCATCAAGCGATATAGAATGCTGTGATCCTGGTATAGATGTTATCACAGAAGCGACGCCTGTCGATACAACTAACAGTAGTAATCATCTCGCACCATTTCATTTAAAGGATAAGAAACGCAAGGGAAGTAATAAATTACACGATAACTCATCTGATGATAATACATATGGAAGTGACGATGATGATTCTTCATTATCGAATTCATCCAATACAACTACTAGTGATACAGAATGTGATGCTGACGATATGAATGATATATCTCTAAATAAAGCCAACAAAAATACGGTTAGTCATCACAATACAGATACAGATATTTGCGAATCCGAATCAGTGAAATGCAACAACCATAACGAAAAGAGGAGCGATAGTAGCGATAGTAGTGAAGGTGACGACGACAATGACGACTCGAGCGAAGACGAGGCAGGCGAACACGAAGACGTGGATCGCGAAGGCAGTGAAGGGAGCGAAGGCGACGATGAAAGCTACAATAGCGATGACGAAAAGGTAATTGCGAAAATAAAGAATTTCCCTGTTCAAGCAATATTACTAGAAAAATGTGTATCTACGCTTGATAATATTATGATGAATGACGAACTCACAAATGAAGAATGGGTCTCTATTTTATTCCAAGTTATTATGACTCTTGTGATATACCAGCATATGTTTGAATTCACGCACAATGACCTTCATACAAATAACGTAATGTTTATTGAAACAACCGAAGAATTCATTTATTATCTCTACAAAGAACAATATTACAAAGTTCCTACGTATGGTCGTATTTTTAAAATAATCGATTTTGGGCGCTCTATATACAAATTTCACGGCGAATTAATATGTAGTGATAGCTTCAATTTTAAGGGGGATGCCGCAACACAATATAATTTTGGTCCTTATTATAATGCTAACAAACCAGTAGTAGAACCGAATTACAGTTTTGATTTATGTAGATTTGCCTGTGCATTATTCGATTATTTTATTCACGATATACGAAAAGTCGAAAAAATATGCAAATCTGATCCCGTAGTCAACTTAATCGTAAAATGGACCTTTGACGATAAAGGGCGTAATGTATTATACAAATCAAGCGGAGAAGAGCGATATCCCGATTTTAAATTATATAAAATGATCGCAAGATCTGTTCATAATCACATCCCATCTACGCAGATTCTTGATCCATTATTCGATCAATACAAAATAACACATAAAAAATACAAAAAGCACGCAAGCCTCTCTGCGAAATTTTTAAAGGAAGGCAAAAATACTCATATTTGCATAAATGTTGACCAGCTACCTTGCTATAGTGAACTAGATGACTAAATATAATAATTAATAATACTAATAAATAATACAAAAATACTATATTATTTATTACGTAAGTCCGAGCGTTCGGCGTTTATCACTGGTACATTTCTCTATGTTTATCTATACCATTTTTCGCAATAAACTCCAAATTCCGCATCGTATATCCATAGGAACTACCAGAATGACTAACATTCATATACTTCATAATTTCCCCTACAATCTTATCATCACTAAACATAAATCCGTGTGAACTCGGTGGACTATAATGCGAAAGATAATCCCACGCATTCATTTCTTTATTTTTCAACATATCGCCTGCAGACGCTTCCACAATTGCGTTCATTCCATCTCGAATCATATCAGCACTCCATTGATCCTTAATATAAGATAAATCGCACTCGCTCACTTGTGAAGTTGTTCTAGGCAATTGTACGCTTGTACTACTACCTCCTCTAAGACGCAATACCAAATGCAATGTGCTCTCCTTCTGAATATTATAATCTGCTACAGTTCTACCGTCTTCCAGTTGCTTTCCTGCATAAATAAGACGTTGCTGATCGGGCGGAATTCCTTCCTTATCTTGAATTTTTGTCTTTATCGCCTCAATCGTATCCGACATCTCAATTTCAAGAGTAATCGTTTTTCCAGTCAATGTCTTCACAAAAATCTGCATTTGATTATGTATACTACTTATACTATACTACAGAGTTAGTTTTAATTCAGTTATCTGTTAAATAAAAATTATAATATTTATTTACTGTTGCGAAATTATAAAATATTATATTATAATATAAACATATACCGTTATATAAAGATATACCTAACGATTTGGTAAATATTGTATTGATGCCTCAGTCGTATACCTCAAAATCTTCGCGTAAATCGAACAAAAATAATGAATTCATTGCCGAAAATGTCGCTGAAAATGTCGATGATGAATCAGATCATCGAGACGAGATAGTTGAATCTGTATCATCGGATAACGACGGTGTTGACTATGAAGAACAAGAACAAGAACAAGATCATAAAGAAAGAAAAACAATAATAATCGAAGGAACTAAGTATGATATCACAGATTTCGACCATCCAGGTGGTAATATTATAAATTATGCAACAGGAGAGAACAATGATGCGACAGATGCGTTCCGTGAATTCCACTATCGATCAACTACTGCGAGACGTGTTCTAACATCTTTGCCGCATATCACGAACGATTTTAGTGAATATAATGATAATGTTAATGATAATACCGATGAGTCTAACTATCAACAGGATACAGAGGATACAGAAATAAAGGAGGATTTCCGAGAGATGAGGAAAACACTTATCAATAATGGATGCTTTGAACCGGATTATATTCACGTATATTTTAGATTGATGGAAATCGCCTTTTATTTCGGATTAGGTACATTTCTTGCGCCGTATAATATTTACGCATCATTATTCTCATTTATTATGTTTAAAACAAGATGTGGTTGGGTTCAGCACGAAGCGGGTCATACTAGTTTGACCGGTATCAAAACAATCGATCGAGTTATACAAACAGTTACGATGGGATTTGGAGGTGGAGTCAGTGCTTCTGTTTGGAACTCGATGCATAATAAACATCATGCAACACCACAAAAGATCAAGCACGATATCGATCTAGATACGACTCCAGCCGTCGCATTTTTTAATACCGCATTCGAAAGAAATACTAATGGTCCTAAATCTGCTAAATTTATGAATCGTCTATGGATGCGCCTTCAAGCTTGGACATTTCTACCCCTTGTGAATGGTGTATTCGTTCATTTATTTTGGACCTATTACCTTCACCCAAGAAAGGTGCTTGGTTTAGGACCGGTTACTGCATCGGTGAAGGATAAGCTACAAAATGTAAAATGGCTTGAGGCAATTTCTATGTCTTTATCGCATACGGTTATACCTGCGATTTTTATGTCTTATTCCAATTATTCTTTTTTGACGTCGTATTTCTTACTTATGATTTGTAATTTCTGGAATTTTATTTATTTATTCGGGCATTTCTCATTGTCGCATACATTCACGGATGTTATCCCAGAAGACAAACATTTGCTTTGGTTCCAGTATGCGATCAATCATAGTGTGAATATATCAACAAAATCACAACTAGTGTCTTGGATTATGGGGTACCTGAATTTTCAAATAGAACATCATCTCTTCCCATCGATGCCTCAGTATAAAAATGCGATTGCTGCCCCATATATTCGAAAGTTTTGCGATAAATGGAGTAAAACAAAATACGAAACACGTTATACTGAAATTGGCTATTTTGATGCTTGGTATAAGATGTTTTCCAATCTAAATAAAGTTGGAAAACACTATTACGAAAATGGTATCACAGAACACAATGTTCATCAGAAGACACACTAATGATTCGGACAACACAACATAACACGTTGGTTACTTAAAATCCAGGTGTATCTACGAATACAGATGGTGCACCTCCTCCAAGAGAAGTGTCTTTCTTGGACAAATTCTTAAATTGGTCAAGTACGTAAACGCCTATTACTGATGAAATACATACTACAATCGTATCACGTAATAGAACTTTCATCGGTTTCTGTGATTCACTTTCAATAAATCTCATCTCTAAGAATTTCACAATGAAATATATAACAGATATTACTAAACCTATCACAAATAGATTATTCGGCGATACTTGATCCGTCATTTATGCTAAATACAATTACTTAGGTACGTATGGATTCGAATAAACAGATTATTTGCGTATACATACTCCTTCAATAAACTATTCTTATTTTATACGAATAACTCTATAAAATAAAAATAATATTCTATATAAACATTTTTGGAATAGTGATATGAAATATTTTTGCGATTAATGCTATTAACAGAAAATAACCAAAAATTAATGCGATATTTATGATACCTATGTTATTAAACCATCCGTCTAGTGTATTTTCGTGATCTTTGTCTAATATGATCGGTGGTATCATAATTATCGCAACAGATATTGTTATTATTATCGCATTTTTAATTGGTACTGGAAGTGAATCCCATAGAGCATTCCCTGATTTAGATTTATCTGCTGGCGCTGATGCTGATGCTGGTGCTGATGCTGGTGCTGATGCTGATGCTGATGCTGATGCCGATGCTGTCGCTGGTGCCGTCGCTGATGCTGATGCTGGTGCTGATGCTGATGCTGATGCTGGTGCTGTTCCTTCCATATTATTTATCTCTGTGATTATGTATTGTAAAATATGTATAGTTAAAATTTTACTATATAAAACAGAATATGCGATATTATAATACTTCAATGTTATCTAGTAGCGGCGGTGCATTTAATGTTTGATCTATATTCAATGAATGTATGTCCAAAGTATCTAAATCAATATCTCCGCCAATTTGAAGTCGGTCGCTGGAATCTTCATCATCCGCGTCATCGTGCCTCATAAATGGATTCACACGTTCGCTCGAGTCTGTTTCGAAGGTTCGAATATCATTGCTTCCAAATGATACACCTATATTATCAGTATTACTATTATTATTATTCTCTGTATTGCTAGCGGTTTGATCTACTGGTGCGATCGAACTACCGTTTAACTCGCCTACAAAATCCAAGTTTCCGATGGGTTCATTATTTCCAGATGATGTTTTTGTATCACCACTTTCGCTAGCATCACCGCTTTCGTCACTGGTATCACGATGTCTGCGACGTCTCGTAGAATTATGCGCGCGCCGTCTAGACGATATATTCGCAGACTCTTCAGATATAATCGGCTCCTGTTTAATAACTTCTTCATTCTCAGTTACTTCGACTACATCTTCGATCGCATCCTCTAAATACATTTTAATCAATTCTTCTACCGGAATATTATCTCGTATCGTATTGAATATACATTCCTTCACAATAATTTCAAACTCTCGATTGTTCTTTTGCATACTCAGCGGGTTTATTCCCTTTTCAAAAATATACACATTCGAATACAGCTTTCGCGCACAATTAACATATACATTGTGGATAAAACTCGAGAGATCCGGAATCTTAATATCTATCTTTTTCTGTTTATTACCAACACGCATCGCAGTCATACACTTTAGATGAATAATATGCACACACGTAATTAAATCTTCTAAATACCCACACGTTGATTTGTCTTTAATACGATTGGTCTCTTGCTGTATAATTGTTCCATTCCATTTTGGAACTCTCGAGAGAAAATTCTGAAACGTCATTAAATATTTATCGGATTCCTTATTCGAAACACACAATTTCATTGATTCATCAAATATTGATCTAAAACCCTCTTGAATAAGCGGACTTAATATATTAACCAGCCGAGATGCCCATTCATTTTTTGATTCATACAACGATGTTACTGAATAATCATCCATTTCACAGAAGTTACGCTACGTTTTACATAAATGATATATTTTCTAAACTTCGTTCACAACGAAATACTACAAAATGTAGCAAAAATAATATCAATAATTTCTCGTTTCTAAACTCCTTTCTAACTTTATCAAACATAACCAATAATTCATATTTTTTCATCTCATTCATATCACTGTCGTTCACAAACTGAATAATATCCAATGCACTAAACCCCTTCTCATATAAATCTCTCGACAATATTGCTATATTCCTATGATTCTCACACGTTTCCGTCAACTCTGGCGTACTATTGTTTGTACGGTATGATGGATGAATATGGATCAGATTCTCGAGAGATTTAATCCGTTGCTTATTTATCGTATCCATATTACATATTCTTTCCGTATGATAATGGTGTAAATTTGTCGATATTCCATCTATTATCGGCGTCGGAACATAAATATCACAAAACCTCGATAAAATCGGCTTCAGTAGATTATCTTTGTTCTCAACTACAATGAAAAACCTCGTCGAATAACTAAATAATTCAATACATCTACGCAAAGCCGATTGCGCGTCAATCGTTAATTTATCCGCATTTGTTAGTATAACAGATTTAAAAATACTCCCATCCTGTAAATCAATATTCGTCTTCGCGAAAAACTTAAGTTCCTCTCGGATAAACCGTATTCCTTTACCGTGTGCACAGTTTGCCTTCATCACATAGTTCTTGATATATGTCTTATCGCCACTATAAATGGAGTGAATGAATCGGTTCAGTATATGAGTTTTTCCACATCCGTGTGGACCGTAAAAAATAATATTCGGAATCTTACGGTTTTTTATGAAATATTCAAGTTTTTTATGGATATCCTCGTGAATTAGAATCGGATGTTCGAGAGATTCTATCATTGTCTATATTTGTTGTTGTCTATATTTGTTATTATTATCGATAATTATGTTATATCAATGATAATATAATGTTTAATTCATATTTGAATAAAATAGTTGTATACTCTTATTTATGTATGGATACGCAAATTGTGTTGTTATCATACATTGATTGCGGGTTCGTACGGCGTTACAGAGGATAATGCTCCAGGCATATTGCTTTTACCGTCATTTACTTCATTTGGATTATCAGTGTAATAGTAATTCGTAGTATAATAATAATTGGTCGGTTTCGCAGCGATTGTGTAAAGTGATTCGTCCTCATATGCTTGTCCGTTATATTGTCCTAGGTATGCAGTCGCTGCCGGCGATCCATCTTCGTAATAATATGCATTATGTTTATTTGAACGTCTATTCGCGTTTGGATCATCTGGATCAATCCAATTTCCGACACTACGGATTATATTTCCTGTAGCATCGCGTATTGTTCCAAACAAGCCACGTTGATGATGACCGCGACCATAGTATTCGCTCGGCTGATCACCTTCATAACCTTGCCCTCTTCGCTTATATCTCGAAAAATTACGGGTTACGCCTCTACGATAGATATCAGATTCGTCCAATAAACTGCTACTTGATGCACTCGCAATATCGTCATAGCTTGATCTTGAAGTTGATAGGAGATTCTTTTCAATCTGTGTTCCATCTGGTAAATATGTCGCCCAGCGAATCACCTTCAAACAATCAGCGTCAATTCTGCACGCATCTGATCCAGACTGTCCAGGATTATTACACTTCCAAGGGCATTTCTTCATAAGAAGAATATTATTTCCGTCAGCGGTTTTAATCAAGTTTCCACTCGCATCCATCTTAAAGATATTCTGGCAATTCCCTTCATTTGTAGACAAGGTTGATGGCTCGGTACATTTTTTAACATATCCGTCATCTCCGTATCGCCACGCGGATCCATCAAACCAAGAATCCGGATGACTCGATAGTAAACGATTTCGTATTTTTACTGCGACATCATATGCATCTTGCGCCGCTTGCTTTTCACTTGCTGATGCATTTCTTAATTTTGTCCACGCAGTCTCATATGCTTTTTGCGCATTTATCGCGTTTATACCTTGACGTTTCACATCGCTAATTAATACTGATGATGCCGCAGATGTAACATACGTTGTTCCGTCGCTTGCGGTTCCACTAGACGACGACGACGACGATGACGACGCCGCAGCACTTCCACCGGTTATCGCAGGAAATGTGAAAGTTCCACGTTCGATCATAACACCACTTGAGTTAAGTGTGACTATTTGCGCATCATTTATCTGTGGTTTTTCACTAGCAGGGGTTGTTAAACCACCGAAATTCAATGTTATTCTTGTTCCAGCAGGTATATCTGCAGTTAATGTTGGAACAAATATGATATGATTTTTAGAAAAATAATTCGGAACTACAGAACTGGTATTTGCTGCAGAAAATGTTAGATCACCAGTTGTGAACGATCTAGCCGCCGGCGTTGTATCCGCCCTCGCAGTATCAATACCAATTCCTCCAGAACTCTGTAGTAAATCTGGTATCTGCACAACAAATTTATCTCCATTCAAAAACGGATTTGTTAGGGTGAATACTAGTTTAACGAATACGGCTGAACTGACTTTTGGTAATGTACTCTCATATGGTGGAGAATATACAGTAACAACTGGATTTACGGTCATTCGTCTACATATTTCTGGGTATCTTGGAACATCTCTCTTAGATGCAGCGATTGCTGGGTGTAATATATCAAGAAGACGAGTGCTTACACTTGTGCTGGTTGTGAGATATATTGTTCCGGTTTGTCCCGATCCGGCATCAATTGCAGCACCCAATTTCAAATTATATATTTTTAACACGTAACTACCTTCACCAATCGCTACACCGCCACCTATAGTATATTCAATTTTTGGCGCAGCAGTATTAGTAATGTCTAGACGTACAGTTCCACCATTTGCACCTGTGTCCGCACGTACTACTCCAGTATTATCGAATAACCTCGCAGAAAAGATTTTTCCAACATCACTAGAGGCTAACTCAACAAAATACCCTGACGGATAATTTATATATATCTTACCGGCTGGGACTGCAGCTGATCCACCCGAACCACCCGAACCACCAGATGCCGCTACTGCCGCCGCCGCCGCAGGAATCGCTTGTGCACTTGTTAATGAAAATGGAAACCCAATCTCAGGTATTACTGTACCAGTAATCATTCCACAATATGTATTCTGGTTGGTACTACCCGGCATAATCAAATTTCCAATCCCAGTAAAACCCTCAATAATACCGCTTCCATACCCTTCTGCTGGAGATAACCAACCACCAAAACCGCCATTACGATATGTTCTTGATATCCATACACTTACTAATAATACTAATATTAATACAAATATAACAGTATGTTTATCTTCGAAAAACTTAAATATATTCATAGTTTCCAAATTTCGTAAATACTACTATATGTATTCAAATAAAATATTCTATGAAATTGTTATATTGTTATATATAACTTATAGAATATTTTACATTATTGTATTATTTATTGTCGTATATTTAATACGTCTGTAAACTATGTGTATACGGATTTTGTCTAAATGCGTTCAATATATCCGGATTAATTCTATCGTTTAATTTAGTTTCATCATAGCTTTGAGGCATAGTCATCTTGCCGTGAATGTCGATACTAGGTATCATTGCTGGGGCATTTGTCGGCGCCATTGTTCTATTATTCATTCTATCCGCGTCTAATCTATCGATTTGTACATTTGTATTCGAATTAAATAGAGACATCGCGCCGTGATTTGTTATATTTTTATATGTCTTATTCACATTGTTGCGCTGGTTGTATGCAGCATTATATAATTGATTCCCCATATGAGTAACTGCGCCTCCAGGTCCTCCTAAATAGTCAATAGAAGTAGTTGCGCGTTCTGTTTCAAATGGAGTATTCTGCGAGATTAAATATCCTGCCGCTGCCTGTCTCTCCACATTTAAATGGTCAAAACCAACTAAACCGACTGTAGTCTCCTTAATTGTAGTAGGTGCTCTATCCGCCGGATTGAACATTGCGCCAGCACTCACCGGCATCTTCGCATTCTCATATGGTCGCAAATTTCCTACGACATTTTCTTTACGAGATGGCTTAAGTATATCGAGTAATGGTGCAACAACCGCCCGCATCGCGCCGTGAATACCACCCATCTCATTTGGGCGGACGGTTGTTCGATTATTGTGGGTTAATTTATAACTCATACGACCATAATCCGCCTCAGTTGCTACGTTTCTCTCTGCGGAATAAGGGTTGATTATCGGCTTTCCGTCATATACTTCCCTCTTCGGATCTTCATAATTTTCTGGAGCATACATTGCCGAAGCACCAGTTGTCGCAGTCACACCATAATATTCCGATGTTGTCGTCTGGCGATTACTGTCTCTATCCATCTCAATGGGTCGCAATGTCTCTCCTTTCTCAAGACCGGTGGTTGTGAACCAGCGATCTGGCGTATTAATAAAATACGTATCTGGAAGATGTTTCTCCATTCGTCCTAAAGTTTCACTAGTAGGTGCCGTTTGGATATAATGCGCTGCTGGACCTTGATGCCCCTCTAATGAATACGACAACTTTGGATTCGTCTTCACGCGTAACTCATCTACGCTACGATCAATCCATTTATCTCTTGACTCCATACCGGAATTAAAACCGAGTGAACCCTGTGTTCCATATCCCTGATCCAAACCAGGACCTACACGAACTTCCTCCCAAGGCTTCACATTTGATATCTTCATACTCGGAAGCACTCGCGACTGATAAAAATCATTCTGATTCGGCATACCATTTGGTAAGTGTAGATTTTCGTGTGGAACAAATAATGGCGCCTGTTCGGTCTTTGATATATACTGCGAACCCGCGCCAACTTTACTATCTAACATATTCTCATTCATATTCGCACCAGATGAAACACCGCGTATCTTTGCACCATAATACGGTTCCATATTATTATGCTTAAACTTACTCACATCGATTTTCTCACCCATCAATGATTGAAATCCATCCTTCGAATAATTATCTCCAAATTGGGTATTGTTACCTCCAGATCCGCCATACTCGAGAGATTCACCGTCATAATTCTTAGATGGGGCATTTACCGACGCAGAATTCGTATTTCCCACACTTCTTAATATTCCTACACCTCCTACTCCACCAGCAACACCTGCCGACATTTTATCATAATCCACATTTCTAGCATAATAACGGTCAGTTGGTGTATTCGGGTTCGCATAATCATTCACATTTGAACCTGTTTCAGGACGAATAACTGGGTAATTCGTCGGCGGTATTGTCGTATTCGGTAAATAATTAGGTCTTGTCCGCCCCATATTAGTCGATGTAGTCATACCTTCCTGTGTGAGTAAATTTCCATTTTTCTGATTCGACGCAATATAGGCTGCACCTAATAGTAATGCACCAACTGCTATTTCAGCCATTTATATCTTATATGCTTATATGTTTCAAATATAAATAATTACTTCTATTATATTAAAAATATATTATATCTCGCACTTGTTTGATCAATATAATATATATACGGAATAAAATCACTATTATGAAAATAACGCTTCACCGCTAAATTGGCGGAAGTCTCCCACATTTTTCACATCACAAGAATCATTCATGCATTTCGAATCACCAAAGGTACCAAACCCATCCACTCCTAATCCTCGTTCAGTCGTTCGTCTTTCTCCAGCCATACCTTCCAGAACCGGATTTCGATGTAGTGGATGGACTGCTACATATGTATCATCTTTTAAGGGTCCTCCACTGCGTTGACCTATAGATTCAACCCTCGGAGTAAAATGGTCTTTCTCTAAAATACGTGTGCTTAAATTATTATTAAAAGGCATAAATACATTATCCTGTGGATCAAAATGCAGCATTTTCCAATTATCTTGCTCTACATCACGTAACATCCACGCTGGGTGCGTGACCCTCGACTGTTCTACTGCAGAACCGGTACGTGTAGGGCATACGATCAATTCGTTTGTTCTCGATGCAACCGATGCATCATTTGATAAATAATAATTCTCAGGTGTATCTTTATTAAGTCTCCTAGTCATACCACGTAATTCAGTCTCAATATCCACGGTATTCGTCATTATATTACCTGCCCAATATTGTGGGCGAATATATGGGTCTTCCATATAAAGCGGCTTATCGCCTGGACCCGGTACATTCAATACGTACCGACCAACATCAGTCGCTTGTTGTAATTGTTTCTGGATACGTGCTGGATCATCACGAAAACGAGTGAACGACATCGCAATTTCTTATAAAATATTTGGTTTAAAAGTCGATGTTCGAGAGATTCGAAGATAATACTCGCGATTAGTATATTATACTATTATTATACTATTATTATTATATATTATTTCTATGTTACATTTCTATAACGCATTAAACTAGCATAAATATAAATGAAGATAATATTCATCCGAATTGATTATTAATTATGATTATCTCCGAAGTGACCGACGCAAATACCAATAATAAACTGTTGCCTTCAAATGTTAAGAATATATCTTCTAAATCTTATACGATTTGTTTAAATATGATTGTGAAAAACGAGTCGCATATCATCGAAAAAACATTAACAAATCTTTGCGAATATGTCCAGTTCGATGCATATTATATATCCGATACCGGTTCGACGGATAATACAATCGATATTATTCGCCGTTTTTTTGAATCCAGACAAATACCAGGTGAAATATCACAAGTCGAGTGGCGCGATTTCGGATTCAATCGAACCCTCGCATTAGATATGGCGTTCAATAAAACTGATTATCTTATGATATTCGATGCCGACGATGTTGTACACGGAAAATTTATAATGCCGACGCATCTCAATCACGACGCGTATCAATTGAAACTAGGTCAGTCATTTGTATATCTTCGGACACTTATAGTCAATAATCGCAAACGATGGAAATTTGTCGGAGTTTTACACGAATATATCCAATGCATTGATTGCGAAGAAAATTCGTCTATTATTGATGGCGACTATTTTATCGAATCTGGTCGGTCTGGAAATCGGAGCAAAGATCCAAACAAATATGTGAATGATGCGATTGTTCTTGAAAACGGATACAAAAAAAGAAATGGATGGATACAAACTTGGTGACGGTAGTGGACATAAAATGCTCGCAGAGAGATACGCTTTTTATTGTGCACAAAGCTATATGGATGCTGGGTTCTTGTATACCGATAAATCGATTGAATGGTATACTCGTGTACTTTCGCAAGATAATTGGATGCAAGAAAAATATTACAGCGCATTATGTTTGGGTAATCTATATGCTCGTAAAGGAGACAAGACGAATTCACTTAAATATTATTGCAAAACGATGGAATATGATGAAGAACGAATCGAAGGTATCGCGTTGGCTATAGAATTATTACGAAAAGACGAAAATCATGTTCTTGTGAATGCACTTTATCATAAATATAAAAACTATAACAAACACCCTACAAATAAATTGTTCGTCTCTATGGATAAGTATAATGATATTATTGAGTATAATAATTCAATATCGGCGTATTATATATCAGACAAAAAAAGCGGTTACGAATGTTGTAAAACAATACTAGAAAACAATAGTATGGAATATCAATTTATAGCATCTACATTATCGAATTTGATTTTTTACCTCGAATATATAGATGATGATGATATTTCAACATTATTACGGTTATTTTATGCAGTGGATGCGTTTTGTTCGAGGACAGCCGAAAACGGTGAATCATTTTCGGAAGTATTTTTCACAATATGGAATCGATTATTCGATAAAGTTCGCTCGTGTTTAACTGGAAAACCTACTATTATCGATATATGGGACGAACACTATACTAACGAAAATAAAGAAGTATCAGGAGAACTGTCTATTCGTATCACAAAGTATAAATTATTATTATCACCGGACTTATCGTATATGAATACTACGAATCACCCACACCCAAAACAGTTTATTACTCTGAATCGAAATAAAATAACAAGCGTATATATCATAATCACATTCACAACGTGCAAACGATTTGATTTATTCGAACAAACTGTACATTCAATACTGAATATGTGGCGAGATGTTCAACTTATTGATTACTGGTTTTGTGTTGATGATAATTCAAGTGAAGAAGATCGCGCGAAAATGAAAAAGCAATATCCCTGGATTGATTTTTATATGAAAACACCAGATGAAAAGGGACATCGACCAAGTATGAATATTATATGGGATAAATTAAACGAAATAAAACCACAATATTGGATTCATATGGAAGATGACTTCTTGTTTCATACGCCAGGAGAGTATATCAAGAAACCCGTTCGAATGATGACTGATTCTCGGGTGCAGGGATATAATGTTCGCCAGATATTATACAATCGTAATTATGGTGAAACGATACAAGATTATATGATCAAAGGTCATAAAATAATACATAGCAACAATAGCAACAATAGCGACAATAGTAATAACTACAGTATAGCTATTCACGAACATAAAAATGGACAATTTTCTTACGGAAATAGCCATTATTGGCCGCATTATAGCTTTCGACCGTCGCTTATTGATGTGAATGCTATCCTTATTCTCGGTAATTACGACAGTGAGAACCAATTTTTTGAAATGGATTATGCGAACCGATGGTATTCACACGGGTTTTTGTCTGGGTTTTATAATCAAATAACAAATCGACATATCGGACGGCTAACTTCTGAACGTCATAATAAAACCCTAGCGAATGCATATGAATTAAATGACGAAGGGCAATTCAATATCAAGCTACCAGATAAATAAGATAATAGATCATATTTAGTGATAAATAATATAATAATGATAAATATAACAGTAATATAATAATATAATAGCAGTAATATATTATTATTATAATAGAAGTATTATTATATTTGTAATAGTAGTATGAACATTATCGTAGAAGAAGAACGAGAACCGATAGTTTTTGATGATGATGCGAAAACATTATCCTCACGGGATAAATCAATTAACGGTTATCGAGAAATAGAAAACATTGCGAAATTTAATATTATCAAAGGAATGATAAAAAGCAAAGAAAACTACAAGCATAATAAGAAATTACTCGCAGTATATTTAAAATATAAACAGTTATTTGATGGTATTATTGAAGAACATACAAAGCAGATCGAGTATCTACAGAATATTATCAAGCATTTAGATTCTGTATTAAATGACCATATCTCATCGAAAAAGAGCAATAGCAAGAGCAACAGCAAGAAACATAATAAGGATACATTTATGATTGAATCTATTCACAATGATAAACAAAAAATAGGTAGATTACTAATTCGAATGAGAAAAGTTCTGAATACATTAAATGAAATTGATTCTATCGCAAAAATAACACCTGATATTATCAACAAATATACACCCGATGATTTCAATATTGAATTACCATCTTCAAAATCGCCTGATAATGAAGACAGTGATATTGAAAATGAACTATTAGTTATTGTGAATAAAGAAAGCGATAGCCGCAGTGAGAGTAGCAGCGAGAGTAGCAGCGAGAGTAGCAGCGAAAGTATCGATAACGACTAATAAATATTGGAATCATAACATCATTTCTTGAAGGGATATCGAACGTATATTAAACCGATTACCGTAATATTCGCGCTTCATTACCATTTTGTCGATCTTATTTTTATTCACAATTCTATGCACTGTTTTTTTTAATGCGATCCATTTGCGAACTTTTCGCTGAAATATTCTTAACCAAAATGTCTTATAAATTGCGATTGTTTCATTTCCGGGGTCCATTGTTTCAGTTTCGATTATTTCTATTGTGATTCGTGTTATTTTTTTCTCAATTGTCGGGTTTCTCACATATTCATTTTGCGATTTATTTGTGATAATTATCGCAAAATCAAATTCTTCTCGCGTATAATAATCAAACGAATATAAGCATAGATAATGATCTATTATTTCCGGAGAACTATCATTATTATATCCGTGTATATTTTTAGCGTATCTTTGACACAAACCTATATGGTAACGCATATAATAACTAGTCACAACAATAATATGATTAAACCGTTTATTTTACGGATGATGCTATATTTACTGCATTCTTTTTAATTTTGTTCAATTTAATATATTTTGGTATTTTATATATATAATACATATAACATATACATTAGTAAATCATAAAGGATTTTATATTTAGATAGATAATGTTATCTGTTTCAAAATTGTTATATGCGCCCTTTCTCCAAAATAAATTCGTATTATACGGGTGTCTTTTCTTAATATTAATCGCGATTATTCGACTTTTAGCAAATCGTAATTTTAACGCGATAATTCTGATGGCTTTGATTTCATTATTGACTACATACTTTAGTAAGAATATGATTATCGTTTTGTTGACTCCACTTATTGCTATCATTTTAATTGAACTTACTCGCGGGCATACGATGATTGAGGGATTTAAGGAAGGTAACGATCAGAATGACGCGGATGATAATGAAAAGGAAGGAAATACTGGACTGACTACTGCGAATGACGCTTCAACCGCAGACAAGCCGGCGGACCCTGCAAAACCCGCGGACCCTGCGAAACCGGCAGCGAAACCGGCAGCTGGCGTTAAAGCTCCCGCGAAACCCGCCGCAGACACGAAACCAACTGAACAGTCGACGACTGAAAAACCCAAACAAAAACAAGGAATGGCTAAATTAAAGCCTGCTAATTATAACGGTAAAGATGACGATGAAAAAACCGAAAATAACGGTAATAGAATCGATTATGCGTCCACATTAGAGCAAGCATACGACAATATTGAAAATATTATAGGTGAGGATGGTGTTCGCGGTTTGACTGACCAGACAAAATCTTTGATGAATCAGCAAAAACAACTGATGAACAATATGAAGGACATAGAACCATTATTAAAATCAGCACAAGGTTTTATGGAACAAATGACCGGTAATGGCGGTTTATCCGGTATCTCTGAAATGTTGAAAGGATTCGCTGGTAGTAAACCGGCTGCATAAATCTTTCGCCTTTTGCACCTTTTAGATTCTAAATATATAGATACAATATATATTTAGGAGCATCATATCATAAATAATTAACAAAATGGTAAGAAAATGTCCTCCGGGCGTTCTTTGTTTTGAGAACATAACATTAATTCTCATAGTTATTGTGATTATAGGTGTCGTATTTTTTGTGTTTTCTCGATACGGGCACGGGTACGGACACGGGCACGGATATGGACACGGACACGGACAGGGACAAACGGCAATATTTGCACCTGTTTCGATGACTACAACATCTCCGTCAGATTTTCTTGATTTTGGCGCAGGAGGACCATCAGCAAATCAAGATGTATTGATGAATCCTTATGTCCCACCTTTGAGAGATAATACAACTGGTTCTATGACCTCTATTTATGATATACGCGGGGGTGCGGGCGGAGGTATATCTGGAATGGGCGGAGGTGGTGGTGCAGGAACTATGCATTATGGCGGTATAGGAATGCGCGTAAATGTTCCTACCCAATCTGTAGATACTACATATCGCCAAGTTGGTATATTAACTCGTAATGGTGGAACACAAGAAACGATACTTCCGCTAATCGGACGTCCTCTTTTCGCAAATCGCGACAAATGGCAGTTTTATACCTTAAGCGATAAGAATAATGCGATAAAATTACCGGTTACTGTGAATGGTAGAAGCGGCACTGGTGAATATGGATGTAATAATGTGAGTACTGGTGATATTGTTTTTGTAGAAGGTTATAATGACGCGTTTAAAGTAACTGCATATGATAGTGCGTCGTTGCGATATCTTCCATTTTAATCTAATCTATTATCACTCCATAACGTTGATCAAATGATAAACAATAATACTACAGTTTTTATTATTGTTTATGAATGTTTACTTTCGGTTTTTACGTATTGTTGACTTGCTTTGTTTCGACCTTCTATTATTCGAATTACGCGATCTATTTGGGCGACCACCTTTAGCGGCTCCTCCTGGTTGTTGTTGTTTGTTTTCTTCTTTTAACTGTGATTCTGTATTAGCTGTTGATGATTGTGCTGCTGCTTCTGGTTGTGCTGCTGCTGGTTGTGATGCGTTCACTTGTTCTGATGTTACTGGTGTTGATGTTACTGGTACTGCTGTTACTTCTGCTGCTGCTGCTGCTGGTTGTGCTGCTGATTCTTGTGCTTCTGCTGATGGTTGTGGTGCTGCTGGTTGTGGTGCGTTGTCTTGTCTGGCTGTTACTTGTGCTTCTGCTGTTACTGGTGCTGCTGCTGATGTTTCTTGTGCTGCATCTCCTACTGCTCCTGCTCCTGCTCCTGCTACATCGTTTGATGTATCTTCTTCCTTTTGTTTTGCATCACCCGATTGTGTACCAACCACTTTTAAGAAGTCCTGCAAACTATCTGATTCCGAAGTTTTGGCTGTAGAAATAGTTGTTACTCCTTGTTTATTATCCGTAGTAACAGTTAGCTGTATAGATTGTTGCGGGGGGACAGGAGATTCACATTCTTCTTGCGGTGGCGCATCACTAATTGCTTTCTCTAATTCAGGACTTAATTTTATCTTAGCCTTCTCAAAAATTGATATAAGCCGACCTAGTTCTCCCCTTGTTATTTGTTTAGGTATTAATTCTTTTAATTTGGTAAGCTTTTCCGGGCTGCTCGCATTTTTAGTCACATATGTCTCTAACAAATTTTTTACTGCTTCTAGTTGTTTTGTAGTGTCTTCCTTTAGTGTTTGCACAGAATCATCAACGCTGTCTATAAATTTCAATACACTAAGTAATGTTGAATTGATTTTTATTTCCGATCCAGCTGTTAAATTAATTAAATATTGAACGGCTGATTTACCTGAACCGTCCGATGGCTCTGATATTATTAAACGAACACAATCGAGAGGTAACTTAGTGAATTTTGGGTCTTGTGTCTCCTGTAACTCTTCTATTGTGATTTCACCTTGTTTATATACTCTGTTGGCTGTTATAGGTTGAGTTATAGTGGGTTTTGGGTCGTCAAACGCAACTGCTATATTACCTTTTTCGTCTATACTCGTAAATTTTCCTTTTTTTGCGTCGTTAATAAATGCTGTACCTGGTGGTTTTACGTCTGATATGGGATCACCAGCAGCAACTGTTATCTCATCACCAGGAGAAATTATAAACTCTTCTTTTTTACTTGAGTCGGTCTTCGTAGAATCGTCACCGGTTCCTGTCGATACGGATGGTCTTTTGGGTCCTTCTGCTGGTGCTGGTGCTGCTGGTGCAGGTGGTTTTTTTTCTTCTGGTTTTTCTATTTTACCATAGCGGACACTATCTAATTTAAACTCACTCGCACCATTTATTGGCTGTGTGAATACATAATTATATTCCTGACCAGTTAACAATGCTTGCAGTAATTCATTCACATTAGAGTCATCTGGTTTAAACGATGTAGACTCGATAACTTCATCGGATTGGTCCGGTTCTGCTGCTGCTGCTGCTGCTGCTGCTGCTGCTGGTGCTGCTGGTGTTGCTTCGGATGTCGTGTCTACTACTACCCCACCACGCATCACAAATTTGCGTCTTCTACGTATATTTTTATACTTATCAACCAACCGTGATAACTCAAACTTGGGAATATATGTCTTCACCGTTTTATTTAACAGATTGGATAAAGAGTGTATCGTATGTTTATCATTGTGATTATTTTCAAAACTATTTGTGTCTGATATCTTTTGTCTAAATGTATACTGTTTTTTGAATCGTTTAGGTTGATTATTACTATTATTTTTGCCTCTTTTAAAACTCTGATTTTTTTGTTTGTATAATTTTCGTATCTTATTTCGCGATAATTTCATTTGTTCACATATACATAAATTATATATAATATTATATATAGTAATCACAAAGTAAACAAATTATCTAGTATTATAATAGTTATAGGAATAAAATGCCTCTTGGTGATGAAGCGCCAATTAATGTTGATTCATCAATTGTCTCCAATGATAAATTGAATTGCACGTCTAATTGTGACTTGAAATTTAAATACAACTCAAGTAGTTGTGTTATAACTAAACAGGATAAATATTATGAAATAAAATATGATCGAACGAATCAATTTCCAGTATCTTTTAATAATAATGAGTATAAACCGGATTATATAAGGATATATCAACCATCACTTCATACCTATGATGGAAATAAAGCAGCAGCAGAAATGTTAATATATCACACAAATAATAATAATGGTGAGACTTTAATAATAACTATTCCGATAGAAGTAGGAACTGGTGGAAAACAGAGTAGTGAGATAACAAATCAGATATTGCAAAATCTACCTAAATCTGAAACTGAAAGCACGAGACCATCGGAAATTACAAATTTCAATTTAGGAGATCTTATACCTAAATCTGGGTTTTATACGTATGTTGCTAGTGATTTATTTTCAAAAAAAGGGGTAGTAACATATGTGGTATACCATAAAAAGAATGCGATAACTGTATCACGCGATTCTATTACTAGTGTAACAGATATTAAGAATAGACCAACTGCGATCAAAAAGATCGCAGTAAAAATGGCTACAACAAACACGGTGTACCTTTATAATAAAAATGGCGCGAATAATTCAGGAACGGATGAATATTACTTACAATGCGATAATACTGGTCAGGATGGTACAATTTTATACAAAAGTACAACGCCAAGTAAAGATGGTAGTGTTGATAAGAAAAGTAGTGGTAGTAAAAGCATTGATTGGAAGGCACTTACGAATGACCCATCATTCAAAAAATTTATTGTCGCTATTAGCGCAATAGTCTTCACATTACTTTTATCAGGAATTGGTTACGTAATTTTGAAATTATGGGAAAAACGAAATAAAGCGATTAATACTGGTGCTGGTTCTGGTGCTGGTTCTGGTGCTGGTGCTGCTGCTGCCGATGTATAATAATAATATCGTGTGATTATTTATACAAGTAATAAATGATAACTTATATAAATAGTAATGGTTGATACGCACATTATAAGACGCCATCATAATCCGGTGCGGTTGCACCATAGAGGGGACCAAGAACTGGCTGAAACGACCCACCATCCGTGGAACCGACTACATTATTCGGGCTTATTTCTACAAGTTTTTGAACAAGTTCTTCCTCTAATGTTTGTGAAGGTTCAGGATTCATAGCAACCATAACATCCGTTTTTTTCTTTTCACTTGGAGCGAACGTTTCTACCCCGAATCTACCAGTAACTCTACTGGATCTGCGAATAAATTCATATGCGGCAAAAAATGCTAAAATACCGACAACTGGATTTGTGCTCAAAAATAATGTTATTGCGATAATAACTACAATGATTTGACCATATAAACTTTCCGCATATTCTGCAAGTCCTAAAGGAACAGATGGTGTGAATACGATATATAAGACTAGTAATACAAATATAACTATCTCGTGTTGTTTTTCTTGACGCATCAAACTACGAAAAGTATCCATTCTATTTTATGTTTCGTTGTTATTATTATATGATAATTTTATATTTTATTTTGTGATTTCTAAAACTAAGATTATATATAATTGAAATCTCTCGAACATAAATATATAATTCTACATAGTATAACATAATCCGGTATATATTTATTTTTCTCTATGAGTGAAAGCGGAAGTTCAACATATTACGGACCAAGAGGATATACTCTATTAAAGGAATGTATGGATACATCGGATATTAAACTATTAAAAGACGACTTGACTGTTGGTGCATATATTCCTAAAGCGCCTGTTCAGCCGCCTAAATTCCCTATTTACAGAGAGTGTACAAAAAAAATATATATACCGAGATTTTACGGTACAAAAATATATGGAATGCCGGATGAAACACGTATTCCCGAAGGTAGTCCTGTGCACGAATCTCTCGTATTTTCGGGTGATATGAGAGAATACCAGCGGGTGATTATCGATAAGTACATACATCAAGTAACTAAACCAGAAAATCGGGGTATGGGTGGCGGAGGATTGCTTGATGTTGATCCCGGAAAAGGCAAGACTGTGATGGCGTTAAATATAATCTCTCGACTTCGTCTTAAAACACTTGTTATTGTGCATAAAAGTTTCCTTTTAAATCAGTGGATCGAGAGAATCCAGCAGTTTCTTCCAGCAGCGCGCGTTGGAATGATACAGGGTCAAATCATAGATATTGATGATAAGGATATTGTTATTGGTATGCTACAGTCTCTCTCTATGAAAGAGTACCCGAAAGATATGTTTGATACGTTTGGATTATCCGTTTATGATGAATGTCATCATATGTCGGCTGAAGTATTTTGCAGATGTATGATGAAAATTGTGACTAAATATACATTAGGATTATCTGGAACTATGGTAAGAAAGGATGGATTGACGAAAGTATTTAAGCATTTTCTGGGTGATGTTGTTCATAAAGAAAAAAATGATACAACATCCCATAGTGTAGTTGTGAAAGGCATCCAGTATAAGATAGATGATCCGGAATTCAACGCTACTGAGTATGATTATCGCGGAAACCCGAAGTTTAGTACGATGATTTCTAAAGTTTGTAATTACAACCGGCGTAGCGAATTCATATTAGATGTTATTAAAAAAGAACTTACTTCGAATCCTGACCAGCAGATTATGATACTCGCGCATAATCGATCGCTTCTTGATTATTTCCACGATGCGATACAACATAGACAAATTGCGACAGTTGGTTTCTATGTTGGTGGTATGAAAGAAGCAGCATTAAAAGCGAGTGAAAGTAAAAAGGTGATCGTTGCTACGTATGCGATGGCGTCAGAGGGATTAGATATAAAAACTTTGACTACATTGATAATGGCGTCGCCTAAAACGGATGTGTGTCAGTCAGTTGGGCGAATTTTACGTGTTAAGCACACATCACCGTTAGTCATTGATATTATTGACCCGCAAGATGTGTTTCGCGCTCAATGGCTAAAACGCCAAACCTATTATATTAAACAGAGATACAAGATTATTATGACTGATAGTGATGGTTATTATTCGGATAAATGGTCTGTGAAGTATCAACCACCCGCAGATGCAGCGGCAAATTCAATAATGCAGTCAAATATTGTATCATCTGAAAATATTCAAGATGCGGATATTATTGAGATTAATGACGAAGACGGTAGTCTCACAATATCGACTGAAACAAAGGCGAAGGCGAAAATAAAATCAACCATTCCAAAAACAAATGGAAAATGCTTGATTCAATTAGAATTATAATACAGGATGTGCGCTATTATAAGGTATTGCTTGTGCCGGGTTTGCTAGAGCGGTATTATTTGATTGGACTGTTCCGCCAATGGAATATGCCGCGTTCGGTTCATCTTGAACGCTGCGTCCGTTAGGTGCACCCCATCCTACAATCATATCTCCGTTTGCTTGTAATTGCGGAGATCCACCTCTTTGCATTTTACGCGACTGATTCAATTTATATTTTCTAAGATACTTTGATAATACCCGTTTTCGTAATGAACGTAATTTGCGGGTGCGGATATTCCTTTTTTTATTATATTTACGAGAATATTTCGACCGCGACTGGGACTGGGACCGGGACCGGGACTTCCGACGCATACGACCGCCACCACTCTTCACCGAAAACGTAGACGATGAATCTTCATTTTTTCCTAAAATAATAGGCGCATATGAACCGTTCGCATAACTTGAACCATTTTCACCTACATTAAATCCATAATATGAACCACCACCGCCCTGAACGAACGCACGACCACCTTGTCCTTGATATAAGCTTCCAGTGCCTACTGTTGGAATCGCTTTACTAGATAATGCTATATTTCCATTATGCTCAGACAATGGATTGATTGGTAAATATAAATTGTCTTGCATAGTACTATATGTATTAGTATTATATTATATTATTATGCATTATAATGTTTATTCGTCCTTCTACGGCAAAACGAACGCTTCTGTCCTTTCGCCATTTTGCATTTTTGCCTTAACTTTCGACTCTTGCATTTTCTCTCGGACACGCTACGGCAAGGAGATGATTTTAGTTGTTGCAGATACATTTTTGGATCAGGGCGAAGTCGAAATACGCGAATTTTACGAATTTTCTGACCACTTATAGGGGCAGATGGTTGAAGATTCATATGTTCACCGGGTAATCTAATTCTCCGACTAGACTTTGAAGTAACCATTTATATGTTGCGTATATAATAACGTAATAAAATAAATACTACACAAAATACATCCATTCCTCATTATTATATTATTCGTTAATGATTCGTTCATATGGATACGCTGAAGTATTGTGCTGCTGCGACATTTGTGTATCGAAAAGTTTATCAACCGACATATGCAACTGAACACCCTGTGTTTTCAGATAATTGAAAATATGATATTCTTTGAAAATTGAACGCAACTCGTTCAAATTATCTAAAGTTGATATTTCATCGCAAGCGTTGATATGAATATTAGATATTGGTAATCCAATTTCGTGTGAATATGGAAACATATTAACACATAAATAACTCATTGCGATTTTATGAGAATAAACGGACGCTGAAATATGACCATTTGAAAATTCTCTAACGTCATAGTAAATACCATTATACAAACATTTATTCTCCCATATATAATCCATCATTTTCTTCGCATTAGATATACCGTCTCGCGATATTTTTGTTTTTATCCAAAATGAAGCATTCGGAGAGAATGCGTATATATTTTTTAGGTCAGTAATATTCGAAACGACATATTGATTGATATTTGATTTTTTTGAATATAATATGTCTATATTCGTGCGGCGCATATTATCGCATATAATATTTTTTGATGTATATGATAATGAATTATGTATATGTGTCGATGAACCACATAACAATCCGACATTTTTTTTTGATAAATAACGTAGCAACATTGGCGATGAAGATAGCGAAATACGATAATATGGTAATATAGATGGAGCCAATTTTGTGAATGATCGAAGTATAGGTGGTATTTTTCGCAAAATACACGTCGCCGCGGAACAGGATAAGGCGGATGAGAATGAATAAGTGATTACCATTACGTATATTCCAATTAGTATACTGGTTAATCATAATAGACGATTACGTTTATTATGATTTAAATACAATAAAGTGCTAATAATATATAAGCAAAAATATGGCTACATATTATTATAATCATAAGAACGTTAATTTTCCGATTCGTGTAACAGAAGAAACATTGAATGTAACTCCTCACACATTTAATAGAAATGCGACAACATGGGAAGAGTCATCTATCAATTATTTTTATGATAATGTTCCGGCTGATAAAGAAATAAACGTATTAGATATAGGCGCGCAAAGTGGTTTATATACATTATATGCGAAGTACTTGCCCAAAAGTACATTTTATGCATTCGAGCCTTTTCCTGAGACATTCAAACTATTGAATGATAATATTGCTTTAAATAATATAAATAATGTGTTAACGTACAATATTGGTATTTCTAATTATAAAGGCGAAGCTATTCTGAATACGTCGATTTCGCATAATGGATTACACACTCTAGGAAACAATCCTCTACGATTTAATGACGTTAATCCTTTGAAAATAAGCGTAGATACAATAGATAACATATTCTACAATAATAATATTCCGATAGATTTCATAAAAATAGACACTGAGGGATGGGAGTATTTTATTTTACAAGGCGGTGAAAAAACGATTCAAAAATACAAACCATTTATTCAAATGGAGTGGTGTGAAGTAAATATGAAACAATGCGGCGTTGATATAACTGAATTACAAAAATACATAAACAATGTTATGGGCTACAAAGTAAAGCATATGATATCAGAAGAATTATTCCTAGTTCCAATCTAGAATGTTATATGAGATCAAATATTTAGGTATGATGCCTATTTGTCGGATGATACTTCTTAGGTAAATATCGTATTTCGTGCTGCTTTACTTGTGAATCTGTTATTATATTACTATTTACGAGTTCACCAGACGAAGAAGAAGTATCTACGATCGATATAGGAACCCATTTACAAAACTTCTTATTTAATTTGCATATCATTTTATATTCTGTCTGTAACGATACGAATTTGTCTTGATCTATATTTTCGAATTCACATTCATCGTCACTTTCTTCCATAGAATCCAGACGTTGATTTTCTTTTATTGTACGGAACAACTTATTCATCATCACACTTGTTTTATAGTTTGGTATATGCGCAAACGCGTGAAATACAAAATCGTACTCACGTGATACTTTGGTTTGTGGCGATTTAACTGTCGACCGAACAAATAACTCATATATATCATTTTGAACATTCGGGCGAATTATGAATGCTGCTTGAATATTAGTCAACATATCATCATCCGGTTTTATGAACAATTGTTTCGTTACTATTTCGTTAGTTGATGCATTCTGAACACGTTTAACATTACTATCCGAATATTGAGGCGTCGGTCCAGGTGTCGGTCCAGGCGTAGTATATTTTTGTTGTTGCTGATATGATGTATTTTGTAATACTCTCTGATGAATACGTGCAGATAAAATATTATGATTACACCGATATTGTATTGAATATACTTGATACGGTAATGTAGATATTACTTTATCGACATCTATATCATTATCGCATATTACTGGTAAACCAAAAATAAGACTATTCGATGTATACGATACTTGCACAATATCACGTTTCATAAAGATCTCTTCGCATAGTTTCATATAATCAGCAAATCGGATAGTTGATACATATTGTCCTTTATACACATAAATGTTCTGAATACAAAAACTAGATATACTCGTTTGATTTTTACGTACCTTGAATAATGTTCCACTAAATATCGTACCATATGATAACGATTCATTATAACATACATCATAAATATATATTTGACCAGGTGACCATCCGTTTGCCTTTTGAAATTGTTCAATGAACTGACTGTCTTTCCTACTATTTGACTGATTATTATATAAATGCCTCTGATTCTGATTCTGATGCTGATGCTGATGCTGCGTAGATGACGGAGCAATCTCAATGATTGCTATCATTTTTTGTCGTTTCCATTCCATCGCCCACGCAATACAACGCTTGCCTTTTGGTATAATAAAACAGTTATCTATATATGTTTCATCTTTCTTATGAACACTTACTTCATAAGAAAGTCGAATTCTCGGAAAATGACTGAGCAAAGATTCTGCATCACTTGAACTTAGTATACGCATTAATAAAAATATTCCGTCTATATTATTATTATTGTTATATCTTTAACTCGTATATCATAATACAATAATAATAATAATAATATTCAATTATTAAGATCCGCGGTTCGATAGTGATGACGTTCTAGAATGCGTGTTTATGGTTGATGACTGTTTTTTTAATCCAAGAGTTTTAAGATATTCCTTTAGTTCACTTTTCATATGATTCGCGGATACCACGTTATTAACATCAGTATTCAAACCCCCATCCATCATATTATTTTGATTATTATTCGGTTTATTGTTATATACACTATTCGATGGTATAAACTGAGAATTTTGCGAAAAACTATCATTATTTGTGAACTGGGATGTTGGTATTCCTAAACTGGATGTTCCTTCAGGAACAATTGATGTGATATCAGTCGTAGAATCACGATTCCCGCGTTCTATTGTATTAAATATTGTTTCATATTTTTGCTTTGGACAATAGATAAGATCTTTCACTTTTGGCGAAGTTAATGTAGATTTAAAATAAATATATAGATAATGCAAAATAACGATTAAACTAATTGAGAATACAACGTTTTGAAGTAACCATATCATTTTATTAAATGACTACTTGATTAATAATATTTATATCTTTATATTTATGATGTGTATATTATGAACATAATTTGAAATGTGATAAAAACGAAATCAAATCATCTTTGAATGAATTATTCAATTTATCGCTTGTTTGAAGAATACCATTTTCTGTAGTCATATAAAAGTCTGTTATATTTTTTTCATATTCATCAAAAATAAATACAAATGCGTTTGGAGAATTAATGTGAAAACGAACGATCTTTTTCATACGCTTAATATATATATTTTCTGTCGGAATATGGTGTGTATATATATTTTCTTGCTGAACTGTATTATTTATTTCTGGTGATTTAAAATAGCTTTCATCGATTAAAACCGGAATTGTATAGTGCTTTCGCGATGATTCTTGAACGATGCAAGCTTTTACGTCAATTGTCGTAGTATCTCCATCAATTAATATTTTCGGCTGTAAAAATTGTGTATATTCATTGTCTATATTGGAGCGGTTATCGTGTTGTGCTAAATGATGCATCGTTTGTTTATGTGTACTATTTGGCTTGGATTTGAGTTTTTGAGTTTTTATCTCATAAATGCATTTATCGGTAAGTAATAAGTGTTCCATTTGTTTTTTCACAAAGAATATCTCAGTCCCTTTTGGTCGTAGACGTCCATTTTCTATAATTTGATGGATTTTTGCGTATTTTTCATTTATATCAGATAAACTTATATCTAGAAAAAATATACGCGTTTCACTTTGTATGTTTTTTTTTATGGCGTTGGAGTTTGCATTGTTTCGATAAATTGTCTGTAATCCAGATATCATCATCGCTTGTCGCGCGGTTTGATTTTTCTTTTGACGACGAACATTATTAGGTTGGGAAGACATTATTATTTATCATTATGATTGTGATATGTTTAATATATATATCCAGGTTGGATAATAAATCCAGGTTGGATAATAAATCCAGGTTGGATAATAAATCCAGGTTGGATAATAAATAATAAATTGATTATTATAGAATAAATTGATATAGAAACTATTCATGTATACATATAGTAGTGATTGTGGTTCTATTGATTGAATATGCCGAGCGAGTCAGCAGCTAACAACAACAGAGAGTCGACCGATATAGTTGTTATATCTAAAAGCGGAAAATTAAGCGTAGTAAATGTGGAAACGAAGACATTTGTCGGATTAAAAGAGCTAACAGAGCTTCTATCAAAAAAATGTGGAAACATAAAATCAAATGGTTTTAGTTGTTATCATACCTATAAGTTTCGTAATAAGCGCCGTAATATTTTGCAGAATAGTGATAGTAAAGATATACCAAAATATATATACATCGATGTATGGGGCAAAACAGATGGTCGTTCTGGTGAAGAAAACAAGTATGAATTACCACCGCCAATTGACGAACTATTATTTTTCGGAAAGATCGCACTTGTTGCACGTGTCGATAAAGAAATTTCGTGTAGTTTAAATATAGACAGATGGAATATAATTTATGAACGGTTATTTGGCGGTTTTGAAGATCTTGCTGCGACTGCGAAAGAAGACGAAAATGAAATAGATGAGTTGGATCTACTTCCTGCGTCCAAAAAAACGAGAAATGGATATTTAAAGGATGGTTTTGTAGTCGACGACGACGAAGTAACTTCTTCATCTAGTGATAAATCTGATAAAAAAAGAAACAAACGATCGAATAAACGTAACGGCGAAAGCGAAAGCGAACGCGAAAGCGAATTTGATACTGAAACGGATACAGAATCATTATCGTTTGATAGCAAAGAGTTATGTGAGTCATCAGAACAAGAAACAGATAAAGAAGATAAAAATGAAATAGTCACACCTAAGGTCCAAGCGAAACCGAGAAAAATCGCAGATACTAGTGAAAAAAAACCTAAGAAGGTGATATCTAAAAAGTCAACCAAGAAAGAAACAGTGCATGCGCGTAATAATGAAGACGACGACGACGATGACGACGCCGAATTGGAAGAAGAAGAATATGAATAAATATGTTATCAATTTTGTAAAACGATTATTTTATAAAATTGATTAAAGGGAATACGATATATGAATATATAACGGTTATCAATTATAGTATTTTGATTATGTCTAGTATCACAAGCATCGAATACCCTGAAGAGTTTAGAAACCAGATAAAAAAGAAAATCGCACCGCTTATAGAGAATCAAGAAAGTGCTGCATCAAATATTGAAAAGGGTGTATATAATTGGGCAATTCAAGCAGCAACAAAACAAAACATCGTTAAGAAATGGACAAATCCGTTTTTTGTAACATTATATATTGATCGTCTTAGATCTGTGTATATTAATTTGAAAAAACCCGAAGTTGCGAATCTAGTAATAAAAGAAGAAATAAAATCACAGGATTTCGCATTTATGAGTCATCAAGATATATGCCCAGAAAAATGGAAACAGTTAATTGATGATAAGAAAATCCGCGATAAGAAAAAATACGAACCAAATATCGAAGCGTCAACTGATAACTTCACGTGTAATAAATGTAAATCCAAGAAATGTACGTATTATCAACTACAAACACGTTCAGCAGATGAGCCGATGACTACATTTGTTACGTGTTTAGAGTGTGGAAAACGTTGGAAATGTTAAATAATTATTCTTCACAGTATTTCGAGGTCCTGAACGCGCCAATATTCTGAACCGCCATTTGGTAACGGTCGCCGTATAATAAACGGTGTTTTTTTTTGTTCTAGTTCCTTAACAGCGATCAAATATCCGTCAATAACAGTTGTGTCTATTTTAATGAGAGGTGGCGCGCCTTCATTGATTTGTTTTGTACGTTGTCCTAAAATACGTGTTTTTTCATATTTAGTCATAAAAGGAATGGTTCGATGTAGATCGTCGATAATCACACCTGAGCTATTTCGAATCACTCGAGATAACGTTTGAATTTCATCATAGTTATGAGAAAATGATTCGGGGTGATATATTTCTGCAAAATTTTGACGAACATCGGACTTTAATTTTTGGAAATATTCCTCGTCTTCGTTGTCTTTATCACTTTCATCGGATTCATCGTCATCATCGTCAAAATTCAATCCGTGCGGAACACCCAATAAACTTAAGTCGTCTTCGGCGTTTTTTTTAGACGCAACTCGTTTTTTGGCTTCTTTAATCTGCTTTGCAGTTTTTGGTATGACTGGACCTTCTTCATCTTCGTCTTCGTCATCATTCTTCTTTTGTTCATCATAATCTTCGTCTTCGTTTTCAGAAACATCGCTTCCGCCAATATCATCGTCGCTCACATCATCTTCTGTTTGTGACTTAGAATCAGCGGTAGACGAAGCATCCGTATCACTTCCGATTAATTCGTCTTCCTCTTCAAGAGGATTTTGATCATCTGCGGATTCCCCGATTAATGCCGTAACATCTTCGATTTCTTGATCTAAGGTTGTTTTCACTTGCGATTTAGAAGGTGGGTTCGTAGACATAATTCAATTCGGTTCGATTTAATAGATACGTAAATGTATATATAATGTATATATAATGCCTATATATACATTCTAAATTACTTTATTATGTTTCAATTTTATAAATAATGAATAAAAAAGTAATAAAATCACTTCGGTAATTCGAACAATTCAATGTTGTTCCGTATTCCATACTTTGTCGCATTTTGTGCATAGATAAATGTATTTAAGGTTTGTATCGTCATATCTTAGATAAATTACTTCATTTTTCAGATTTCTAGATGAAGAGCTACCATCGGCTGACGACGACGACGATAATGAACCAGTACTCTTTTTATTACTGATACAATCATCATTCGGGCAACGAATCGTTTTGATTCTAGGCAATGTCGGGTCCAGTTTCGTATATTTATTCACTACCTGGGAAAATGATTGAGTCGTATTTGTTTTTTTCATATTCACCTTGGATACGCAAATATTATCGGACGCAATCTTATCATCAATATGTCCACAATTCCTACAATAATACTGGAGTTCATTATCAGGTGTGATACTGATATAGTACATATTATCGCAGCAGGAACAGAAATGCATTTTTATATATTTGAATCAGTTATACTCGTTATTATATTATATTTATATTATTATAAATCCATTTCAATTTATGTATAATAATATTGTTAAAAACTTTTACTGGTTATTACGATTCAGAATCACTAATTAGGCAATTTATTTGAAATCATCGGATAAAATTTCGTGTCGTAATACTTCAACAGTAAATCGTAGTTCACATTTATATTAATTCCTCCATATAATGAAATACGATAATATGCAGCTAAAACGGTTTTTGAGTTCGCTTCTATTATTTTGCGTATCTGTTCTTTATTCTTATTAAACTGTCGTAACATAAATTCTTCAAATGCCGCATAAAATTCAATAGTGATATGCGTTTGTAAGTTGACTAGAAGTTCCATACACGCAAATTCGAAATTTTTATATTCAACAATTGTATGGTATGATTTAAAATCGTGATGTTGCGGGCGTATACCTGGTTCGTGAAGTAATGGTTCGCGATCCAATACAGATTGAAAAGTCATCAAAATGGAGCGAATCGTCTGACATCCCGTCCATTGTTCACCTCGCCACGTATTTATAATAGACATACACACTTTTTTATTCGTATAATAATTCGGATGAAATCTAATATTTCCAGTGTTCGTCAAATAAGTCACGATCGGCGGCGAATGTGGATAATTCGTAGGAAACTTAAATTGGAAAAAATAATATCCACCAAAATATACGCTATCCGCAGGACCGACAATGCACGCATAGCCAGTTAATATATCATTTTCACTATGCTTATACATAATTCCTTCTGCTTCCAACGAAGAATCCGTCATAACTGCGCGAATATCTTTCAATAACCGAAGAATCGTTTCTTTGGGTATTGTTACTGTTGTGATAGTAGATTCTTCTGTAGATACCGGTGTATCCATTTTGTATTAAAATTAACGGCTTGGTTTAATACATACTATCTTTATGTTTTTATGTCTATTATTCACAAATATTCTTCATTTTTTGTGGCGGATTGTGACGGATTATGGCGAAATGTGTAGTGTGGATAATAACCTTACCATATACGGTCTCGATGATTTTATATTTAAATAAAAATGTGCATTCTCAGTCACAAAAAACGTGTTGTG
>Ga0247722_10000137_pt1 | contig 44992 bp, 51 predicted proteins | sample MSEWelMarce3H_FC_FD_189094 | JGI IMG/M metagenome (GOLD analysis project Ga0247722, IMG submission 189094) | Subsurface sediment microbial communities from gas well in West Virginia, United States - MSEEL Well Study Marcellus 3H_FC | ecosystem: Environmental > Terrestrial > Deep subsurface >... | reverse complement strand
ATATTCATCTAAAGCAACAATAGGAATTAATTTTTTGAAATTAGGATGTTGATCTAAAAATTCAGTTATTTGAGCGTGCCATGAATTATTAATAAATTTAATAATAGTTAGTCTGTTCATTTGTAATTTTAAGTATATATATCATAATCATTTTAAGTCATTTATGTTAAAATAATTCTTGTTTTAAATACAATATGAATGTCTATTTTGGGCGCCGTTGGGCATAAGTCTATTTTGGGCGCCGTTGGGCATAGCTCTAAACTTCCCACAAATTTTTCCATACATCGCTAATCTGGTCATTTCCCTTAACATTTAATTTAAAAGGACAACTGAAATCACTAGGAGTGTTTAAAGCTACACAAGGATCACATGAACCATTGACAAAATTGAACCCAGGCATTTCCTTTGGAATATCCTCTGGTTTAACTGTTGTAACCTCTTCACCAATATATCCATTCCAATTATTCATATTTGTATATATTTTTTTCTGCATTACTGAGTTACCATTTATATCCGTTGAACACTTAATCGTATTACGAACATTTTTTGGTAGCCCATTCGTTACTCCAATGTCACCACCATACAATAAAAAATGTCCTTCTTTTGTGTTCCACGCTAACATTTCTCTTACGGTATCTTCATTATAAATTTTCATAGCATAATTAAGAGCATATTGAGGATCTATTTTAATAATGGGACTAGACCATACGTTTTCGATATATTCTTGTTTTAAATCATCCGGCCAAGGCCAATATCCTGTCCTTAACATTTCTTCAGCTTCTTCAGGAGTTGCTTGTTGTTGTAAAATATCTAGGTCAAATTGTGTGTTATTCTCATTAACAGTTTGTTGATATTTTATAAATCGACTAATCAAATCAGGACTCCACTGAGTATTATTATTTTGAAAACCTTCTTTTTTTGAATAACTGTTAAATATTACGATTGATACAACTAGTAATATTAACAATATTAATTTATAATTATATTTCATATTAAATTATAATTACAAAATAAATAAATTACAAATAAAACGTTTCTGTGCTCATATGAGAAAATCTATATAACACCATAAACACTACACCAAGACCAATTGATAATTTAACATTATACATTGCCGCTAAAATTATAAACGCAATCAAAATTAGATTGCCTAAACCAGTATCAAACAAATTTACAAATAGACTAGGAATAGCGAACATAATTAGCCATAATACTAACAATAATGATAGTAAACCAACAACCAAGTTTACATTCTTGCGAGAAAATACGGTATCAAAAGAATACGACATATATAAATTATATATATAAATTATATTCGTATGAAAAGCATTTAAACAAAATAATATATATAATATAATGGAGTCCGCTTCTACTACTGATTTACCCACTTCTTCTGGTGAGAAGAAAAATGTTAGACTTGTTGATGTTCCTGTAACAAATCAACAAGAGGCACTACAGTTAATTGTTACATTTTTAAATTTAGCTCAAAAGAGAGGCGCATTTACATTGGACGAGTCTGCCAAATTATGGGAATGTATTAAGACATTTCAACAGTAAATTTTTACTCAGTATCAGAAGATAATTCGATAACCCCGTCTCTAGATATTTTTAGTGGTTTTCTATTAGCATTACTATTATTTGTTATTGGTATTCCTTTAATACAACCTGGACAACCATGTGTATCAGTTTCCTTCGCAAAACCGGTGTTTGGATCCCACCAACAATCTTGACAAATACGATGCGCGTTTTCACCGTATTTCATATAACACGTTCTGGGCATTAACCCATCATTTGATATAGATTTTCCACAAATACAGCATTTATGATTTGGGTTACCGGCTTTCATACGACGTCGACGTGTTTTTCTAGATCTTTTTATCCTTTTCCTTTTAATACTTCTTGGGTTTTTAATACTTCTTGGGTTTTTAATACTTCTTGGCATTATATTATAATTATATAAAAAAATGAAATTAAAAATTAATTATTACATAATTTATTTTTTCTTTAAAATTCGAATTCATAATCAATCATATGTTTTATGTCTGTTTTCAAAAAGTTGTATAGCCCATTTTTTATACGGCTAAGTGTCGCATCTTGTGTAAAACTAATCCCCATTAATTTAATAATTGCTTTATTGAATAGTTCTGATATTTTGTCGTTGTCATCAAATTTATTTTGGTTTTGTGTCTTCCATTTTGTTAGTTCTCTAATCATACGATTCTGAATTGTTTTTAAAATTAAAACCATATCGGTTAATACAAGTTGTTTCCATTCAGGTATACCTTCTTTATTTTTTTCACAAATATAGAATAGACCTTCTTTTTGTGTAAAACATCGTATAGGATATATAAAATCTGTCTTTTCTTGTAAATTATATTCGAAAACTTGTTGAAACGTATGGAACAAAGAGTTTTCCATTAACACTTCAAAGTGTGTCTCTTTTACATCCAAAATTATATTAACCCATTCCAAGAAACCAATAGTGGGCGTAACATTTGAATTTAACCACGAAATAACATTCAGTTTTTTCTTCTTTTTATCAACCCATTTTTGCATTTTTTCCATTTTGTCCTCCATTTTTGTTAGTTTTAATGATAGCTCCTGTACAATTTTAACAAGTTGTAAATGATTAGGTATATCACTAGATTCTTCAACTGCTATTGTCAAATCACGTTTTGTTCTTATTTTAAAATCACATAGAATAGTATGTTTATCCAGAGATGATTTCCTGGTATATTGTTTATTACAAACAACACAATGATACTGGTTTTGATTATTTGACAAATTATTCATAGTTTATAAACTAACGAATATATATTTAACCGAATCAATTTTTTATAAAATAATAATAGTTATTTATATAAATGAATTTTATACAAAACCCAATTGATGCCTTACAGACATATAACGGAAGCACCCAAGTTTATGGGAGACCAACTGAAAGAACTAGTTGTCGTGGTTGTAATAATAACTTAGCAGGTAATGACCCAGCATCTCAATATCAAAGACAAAAAATAATACAAAATACTGTAAGAGTTAGTTCATCGTTATATACGATGAATTTAGCAGGTTTAACTGTATATAAAAAACCATTAAAGGTTTATCAAAAAGTAGAACAATCCGGATCTGTATATTTCGCACCGCCTAGTGTTAATTGGAACCAAATGAGCGACCGTCCAATTCCATCTGTTCAAACAGCGGTAACTTCATCGGGTTCATCGTATAGAGGCAGTAGTACAAGACATACTATTGTAAGAAATAGACCAGGAGCGATGTCTCCAGGTGGCGTAGGCGTCGATATAAAACACAACTCATATGATCGATATTTAAATAGATTAAAGGGCAAATCAGTACTGAGAAGAGGTGTTATCCCTCCCAATTATGGAGAACCTATTCCATTCAATAGAGCATATCCAATTTATGGAGGAAAAACTATAAAAACAGGAATTATAAATAACTGCGATTGTCCAGACATTACTGATAATTCTCTTGCGGATGTCAGAATTTATGGTTCAAGATTGAGTGCGTTACAGGACTTGATATTATCGGTTCATTACGAATACCATGTAGGCGATTTTGTATGGGCTAGGAAATTAGACACAGAAACACAATTATATAAAGCAGAAATAATATCTATTGACAATAATTTATATACTATAATGTTTGTAGATGATGGAACAGTAATAACTACTACTGTTAATAATATTTTTATATATTTTGATTGCCAATGTTCAGATAGTTATTCAATCGACGACTTATTTTTTGAGGGCTTAACTGATGGTGTATATAATAGCATCGTATTAAATTTGATAAATGATAGATATTGTAATATATCTAATATTCAAAATCAAGTTGAAAAAATATCAGATTAGAAAAACAAAACATAAACAATTATGACAACTTTAGAATAATATTATTTAATGCATGTAATTCTAAAAAATAAAATATTATTATTTAATATAATTATGACAAATCGTTTCAAGATGAGTTTTGATAATTCTTCATTTGTAAGACAACCAATTAACATTGCTGTACACAATATTTCTAGGAGTGTACCGACACCCGTAGTGACTTCTAGAAATATGTTTAATGTACCTATGGTGGACCGTATTCATAAGGCAAAACCTGGTTGCAGTGCTTGCGGTAAAAAAGTCGCATAAAAGGAAAAAGGAAAAAGGAAATTTTTATATACGCTAATATTATAATGTCAACCACAATTAGTAATATTACAGCCTATCCACAAAACAATTTACATCGTTCTGGTAATTATATAACCATATTTGACACTACTCTTTTACCATACAATAAACAATATAATAACTGTAAAAATACCTTGTGTTATACTCAAAGTAAAGGAACATTTATTTATAAACCACATACAGCTTATGGGATGGTTGGTACAACAGCTGCGTCTCATTTAGCTCGTCGCCGTAGATTATAAACATTTAACAAGAACGCACGTAACAGTAAATATCATTTTCACCAGGATATAAATCGCTTATTTTATTAGTAGTAGATATGTAAATATGTTGAGCATATTCTGCCTCATCCTGACCTATGTTTACCAATTCAAATTCATTTAGCCCAAAATCTGTTATTAAATATGGAGCAATGAAATCTGTTAGTTGCTTGATAGTCCAATCAGGATTAACTATATATATTTTAGTATTTGTGGTAAATACTTTTTTTAAATGCAAAAGAACCGGATTATGTAATTGTCCGTTACTAATTTGCTGGTGTAAATAATGTCTGTCAACCGTCATTTTATTTTATTTATTAAGTGTTTAACTGTATTTTATGTTAAACATTTAATTCAATTTTTTATTCATTTTATTATTCTAAATAGTATGAAATCTAAACAGATGGAAAAGAAGGATCCATCGCAATACCGCAAATACCCTTATCATTTGTGCTATCAGAACGAGCAATCTTTACGTATCCCTTATCACCCCAAGTTGTTCCCCAACTATTTTTGACCAACCAATACTTTTGACCATTTTCCTCACCGTAACCAACAGTTAAAACTCCGTGATCTAGAGTGGTACCACATGAAGCCGAATCTAAAATTCCACCAGAATAGGATTGGAAATAACGAGTATCTGCCTCAATAGCAACGGCAACAGGTTGTTGTGCTACAGCTGCTTTTAAAGAAAGTTGATCATTCGGCTTCACGTCAGAACAACTGGACATATGTGCTACAGCACTACACTTTTGGCAAGTACCATCCTTAGCGGTATAAGGATACGAAGACAAAGTGCATTGTCCGTTCTCAATAATAAATTTGAATGCGCCTTCCATTTGTCCACCATTGCAGCCATGAGAACCATACGAAATTCCAGTAGCACAATCTACCAATTCTTGTTCAGAAAAATCAGTTAATTGACCTTTGGAAATTGCCCAAGCACCTTCTACAGCACCAGTAGAAGAAAATGACCAGCAACTACCACATTGGCCCTGATCTTTTACAGCAGTTACAGCACCCTTTGTGCGCCAATCCATAGTCGCAGGCGCACCAGAAGCACTAGAAGTAAATGTTTTACAGCCGTAAGAACCAACTTCAGCCTTTAAACCGCCAACATACATCATTCTAAACTCATCAGGGGTTAAGTCAGTAAACTGATTTACACCCATAGTGAAATTTTGATTAGAATCGGAGTTGTGAGAAATGATGTTAATTATATTTTGTCTGAAAATAGCAAAGCGCGTTTCCATTTCTTGCATGGAATTATAACGCTTTTCAAATTTTTCTTGAAAAGAAGTAAATTCGCCCCAATGAAAATTATCATCAAACTGATATGATAGAGAATGTTCGTTATTGCCTCTCAAATGAGTTTGACCGAACACGTTTACAAATAAAGCAAATAAAAACATAAATTGCATTTTATACTATACGTGTATAAAATAAAATTCCTTTATATATATTTTTTAACATATATAAAAATATTATATCTATTATAAATATACTTTATGGTTTTATATTACTTAAATGATGTATTACACTGTTTGATAGGATTGATTATTGTCAGTTTCTTAATTTGGTTACTAATAAAAACACATTTATATTTTAGTAAAAACAATAAATCTAGAGAAAATATATTGGAAAATATATTGGAAAAATTATTAGAAAAAGAAAATTAACTATAATATTATTAAAAGTCGTAAATATATTTTTCACAAATATTATAAACATTACATATACAGTTTAAGGTGTGTAACGCAAATTCAGTGGGTTTAATAATGCTAATTAGTTTATCACTAAAAATATAATCATGTGTATCTTTATTGTATTTATTGAGAGTAACCAAAAATTCTTTTGTAAATTTCTGACAGTTATTATCGCATAAGTTCCAATTAAAAAAATTATTAACCCCAATTCTATCTTGAGTAGTTTTCAAAATTGAATTGATAGTATATTTTTTTTTTATCTTAATGTGTTTAATTTCTTGAAATTTATGAATATTAAAATTATCGCTAATGGTAATAGAATTATTTTTTTCAAGAAGCAACATTTTTTTCATATTATTTTGTTGTTTAATTTCAAACATAATTAGCGTGTGGTAAGGAACATAATGTTTCATTTCAGTAATAAGTTTATTATAATTATAAAATGTACAGATATTTAATACAAAAGTAATTAGTACACTAATCGGTTGCCTTATTAAATATATCTTTGTTATTATATTATCTCCGTACGCGTTTAAAATACGTTTTGTTTGTTTGTTATAGTCATAAAACAAAATACTATTAATATCGACCGTTGATTTTAACATTTTAAAAATTAAATAACTACATACAACAAAAAATATAAAACAACATATAAAAATAATGAATATAATTATAAGAGATAACAGTATGAATTTTACATTAATAGTAAATGTAAACATTTTATAAAATATTATATAAAATAATTTATAAAATAACACAAAATTACAGATACGTTTTCATGAAGTCTTGAACCGATATCAAAGGAATATTTAATTTTCTTGCTTCTTCAGCTTTGCCAGTATCATCTTCTGTACTCTTTGTTACTACTAAGAACGTATTTTTACTTATACTTGAGCCAAGATTCGCACCTACATTTTTTAAATACTCAATAACATCTTTATCACGTGTCCCTGTTAAAACAACTGTCTTTCCGTACAATGGATGACTAGTATCTATATTGGGTTTACTAATTGTTTCATACATTTTATTTTCTAGTCCACATCTTTTCAAAAATGCCTTGAATTCTTCAATGTTATGAACAAATGCTTCAGCTGTTTTTATAGACATACCTTTAATGGATGTTATGTCCGTTATTTTGTCGTTTTCTGATTTATTCGAAATTAAAATATCCGGCTTTTCACTTATAATCAGTTCCATTTTTTTATCGCTAAACCCTCTACCAAATATATTTGAAGCAGCCATTAATGTAATTATAGATGCTTCTTTTATTTTTTCTTGAATTCCAGTGTAAATCTTATTAGCCATTTTACCTTTGAAACCGTCAACTTTTAAGAAATCCTGTTCTTTCATATTTATAATATCTTCTACGTTGTTTATTCCTGCGCTTATTAGCCTTGCTATATTGCCAGAGCTTAATCCTTCAACACCAATTCCCCTGAAAAACCCAGTAATATTTTTCTCTTTAACTGTTGGATCTTCAGACGCATTCTCTAACAGTATATCAACATGTGTATCATTCCATTTAAAAGACACCGAAGGCATTTTAGGTTCGGGAGCAGGAATAGTTACAGATTTAATATGAGGAATTACATCACCGCTTCTAATAATCTCTATTGTGGCGCCTATACCAATATTATTGTCTTTAATAAAAGCACCATTGAATCCTGTAGCATATTCAATTTTGACTCCTCCTAAATTAATTGGTTCAATTTGGACACGCGGTTTCAAATACCCATCTTTACTTGGTGTCCATATAACATCAACAACCTTTGCTTCGGCAATTTGGTCAGATAAAACCATCTTAAACGCAAACGAATGTTCTGGATTGCCTGATTTACGAGGATATATTTTATTATCTGTTACAATAACTCCGTCAATCTCATACATATATGTTTTTCTCCATTCAACTAATATATTTGACAGCATTTCGTTTGTTAATGTATTTGTCGTTTGATGTAACACACACTCAACATTTATGGTTTTAAGTAATTCCATTTGTTCAATTGGACCCTTTTGTGGCATTATAACTTCATACGCAACAAAATGTAAATCCACTATCGCATCGTTAATCGTTTTATGATTTATAATTCCAGCGACCATATTTCTAGGATTCGCATATTTAACCTTGTATTTTTCCGAAAATACTGTCTTTGGTATTATGAATTCTCCGCGAATAACAATCCCCTTTGTTTTTGGTAATCTTAGGTGAGGAATTAGATGACTTATATCCTGACCAACCGAACCATTTCCTCTAGTGTATAATTTAGGTATAGCACCTTCTGTTGTATATAGTCCACTTACTCCATCCAGTTTACAAGATAATAAATATGGACCTTTAAATTTGTTCATCCAACTTATTAGGGCGTTTGTGTCTGGCTTGATTTTATCCATAGAAGCCATTTCATATGGCAGTTTCACCTTATTACGTTCAACTTCTGCTCCAATTTCCTTTATTGCTGCGTTATTTGGATAATTTTTTTCAATATACTCTTTAACAATATCATATTGGTTATCTGTCATAACTGGTTCATCATTATAATATAGTGAATTCGCAGCATGTATAATGCTGTCTAGTTGATTTTCATTTAATTTTTCAAGAACAGAAATCCCATTTTGTTTAAAATCATTAATAATACGAATTGCTTCTGTAATATTTTCATCGGTATCAGGTTTTACTTGAGGAGCAACAGCATCAGGTTTTACTTCAGGAGCAACAGCATCAGGTTTTACTTCAGGAGCAACAGCATCAGGTTTTACTCTTTTTTTGACTGTCTTATTCTTTTTAACAGGGACAATTTCTAGAACCTCAGGTGATAAGGGTTTGCTTAATTCAGGTGATAAGGGTTTGCTTAATTCAGGTATAACAGAACGACCATCTTTACGCTCTATTGGCGTCTTAAATTGTAGTCCTAAAAAGTCAAATATATCTTTTTCAGTTCTAAACAATTTATCCACTTTTTTACCCTTTACTTTATTATCTAAATGATAAATACCATGTTCATTAAAAGTATATCCTTTATTGAGAGCATATTGACGCATTGAAGTATTAAACATTTTTGAACCAGTAAAATATAATATTGCAAACGCAAATTCATCAATAGGCGCATATAAGAAATCTATACGTCTAGCTGTTCTATTACCGGGTAACTTTGCTATCACTAGTGTTTTCGATTGACCACGTGATAATACTTCTATAATTACACCGGTTTTTAATAATTCGTTTACAAAACTTTTATAAATTTCACCTGTTTGTCCAGTTATAATTACATCAATATCTCCGGATGTTTCAGCGCCTCTTCTGTATGAACCAACAATTTCAAAATCAGAATCAGGTACAAAAACGTTTTCAAATGTTGTTTTGAATATTGACTCGTATTCTTTAATTTCTGAACGAGGTATTCTTTCTTGAATTTGTTCATAATACTTTAATCCTACCCTTTGTATATCATTTAATAACTCAGCCTGTCTCGCTCTTAATTCATCTATCGTATTGATACCTTTTTCAACCAATTCTTTCGCTTTTTTGGGACCAACTCCATAAATATCACCTAATATATTAATAGGGTTAGTTTTCTCTCTCTCTAGAACTCGCAAAGTTCCGGTTTTTTCGTATTCATTTAATTTATCCATTATTGTAGTTCCAATATTTGGTAAATCTTTTAGTTGATTAGCTGAATATATATCATCTGGATATGTCATAATAGATTCCTGGGCTTTTTGATATGCTCTGGCTCTAAAAGGTTCTCCTTGCTTTACCATTATACCACTTAGGTTTTCCATTAATTCTATAAACTCTTCGTTATAACGCTTTTTTCCGTTATCGATTATTTCTGTATTCATTGTTTCTTTATGATCAGGTATCTTTAAATGTGTTTTTTCTAACATGTTGCTTTCTATTTCAATTATTTTTGCTGGTTCTTTTATTTTTATTTTTGTTTTTCCATTTTCTTTTGTCAATTTAAAATTGTTTATTTCTTCTTCACTGTAACAATCTGATCCTAATGGTTTATATTTTTTTGTTCCTTTTTTACATCTATTTTTTACAGGAGTTATAGAAGGGGTTATAGATTTTACTGGACTCATAGATTTTACTGGGGTTATAGATTTTACAGGTGTTATAGATTTTACAGGTGTTATAGATTTTACTGGGGTTATAGATTTTACCTTTAACGTATAATTTCTTTTTGCCAATTTAAAATTATTTATTTCTTCTTCACTGTAACAATCTGATCCTAATGGTTTATATTTTTTTGTTCCTTTTTTACATCTATTTTTTACAGGTGTTATAGATTTTACTGGGGTTATAGATTTTACTGGTGTTATAGATTTTACAGGTGTTATAGATTTTACTGGGGTTATAGATTTTACTGGGGTTATAGATTTTACTGGTGTTAAAGATTTTACAGGTGTTAAAGATTTTACTTTTAACGTATAATTTCTTTTTGCCAATTTAAAATTATTTATTTCTTCTTCACTGTAACAATTTGGACCTAATGGTTTATATTTTTTTGTTCCCTTTTTACATCTGCTTTTTACAGGAGTTATAGAAGGTGTTATAGATTTTACAGGTGTTATAGATTTTACAGGTGTTATAGATTTTACAGGTGTTATAGATTTTACAGGTGTTATAGATTTTACTTTTACGGTATGATTTATTCTTGCTAATTTAAAATTATTGATCTCTTCTTCACTGTAACAATCTGGCCCTAATGGTTTATATTTTTTTGTTCCATTTTTACATCTTTTTTTTCCAGTTTCTAAACTCATTTATATATAATTATATAATTATATATAATTATGTTTATATACATAATCCACTACATACAAATCAGTGGACAAAGCGGCTTGGCGCAGAGGAAGCGCGCCTGGCTCATAACCAGGAGGTCGGAGGATCGAAACCTTTAGTCGCTATTTTTATTATCTATTTGAAAAATTAAACAATTTATTCATGTTTCCTGTTCTAGATACATTAATATTTGATGTCGGCATAATTAGTTTTGTAGACTTCATTTGTTTCACTCGTTGTTTTTGTAAAATATCCATAATCAACATGTCTCTCAATTCAATAGCTGACATTGGTCTTCGTGGTTGATCATATTGCTGTGTTTCATTTTTAAAAAACTTATTATAAATGTAGCTATTTTTAGGGATATTCTGATTTTCTGGTAAATGAACATTCGTCTGCTGAATATTTTTGTTTGTCTGAATATTTTGGTTTGTCTGAATATTTTTGTTTGTCTGAATATTTTTGTTTGTTTTTGTATTTTGGATTGTTTGATGATTATTTATTAAAAGTAATTTTCCATTTTCTACAACCATTCCCATTTTTGACAATATATCTTCATATGATACTTGTTGTTTCTGTATAGGAACTTGTGGTCGTACCATTTTTGATTCTGATTTTGGAATAGTTTGAATCATTGGCCTGGCATCATTAAAAAATTGTACCTTCTTTTTGTTACCTTCATTTTCGATGGTGGAATTCATAATTATTTTGTTTTCTAAATTAGGAAACATATTTTCTGGAATAGAAAACGAAGTATTACTATCTTCTAGTTCTGTAATGTTCAACTCCATATAACATTTTTTTATATTATTATTTATATTATTTATACTAATTTTTTATTAACCTTTAATATAATGCCTGCTTATATGCAAAATTTTGGTTTTGCTAAAACAATTATTAATAAAAATAATAAAAAAACAAAAAATGAAATAATGTGGAATGGAGATTATAATGGAAATATAGCAAATATAGAGGTTAACATGAATGATAATGGACATCGAGAAATAGTTAAAATGAAACTGGATAATAATGATATTTTAAACATTTTAGGTGTTCAACCTATAAATATTCCACTTGAACAAAGATTACAAACTGATTTTTTAGATGAACAGTTTTCTTTAGAAGGATTACCTACAACAAAACAAAGTCGCCTTACATATTTGACTGGACATCAATACTTAAAAGGAAATAATTATTCTAAAAAAACAAAAAAGAAACGATCTAGTCATAAAAAGACTAATAAAAAACGTTCCTAATAAAAAACGTTCCTAATAAAAAACGTTCCTAATAATTTATACAGTATTTTATGTAAATTATTTAAATTATGTTATATTAATGGCTAGTTTTAGAAGATATGGAGGGTTAAATTATTCAGCAAACAATAATATTACAAAAAGTTATATTTCAAATTCAGAACAAATGAATATTAATAATCATTCAGGACAATCAAATTCTAAAGAAACTTTCGCTAGTCATATAGACCTTAGTGGTAATTCTATTTTACATACCCAAGCTATATACTTTCAAGATGGTTCATCTATTAATAGTGCTGGATCAATTGGTGCTACAGGTAATCCGGGCGGGCAAGGGCCAACCGGCTCAATTGGACCGACTGGTGCCCCTGGGGGCGTTACTGGAGCTCAGGGCGAAACCGGATTACAAGGAGAAACTGGGATACAAGGACTAACAGGATTACAAGGAGAAACTGGGATACAAGGAGAAACTGGGATACAGGGCGCAACCGGGATACAAGGAGAAACCGGGTTACAGGGCGCAACCGGGATACAAGGAGAAACCGGGTTACAAGGAGAAACCGGGTTACAAGGAGAAACCGGGTTACAGGGCGCAACCGGATTACAGGGCGCAACCGGATTACAGGGCGCAACCGGGATACAGGGCGCAACTGGGATACAAGGTGCAACCGGATTACAAGGTGCAACCGGAGACGTTTCTTCTTTGCTTCCGTTAAGTAATAATTGGACTGGAAATAATACTTTTAATGCTGCCAATACAATTATTGAAGGTACCGAATGTAATATATTCCCTGCTACATGCTACTTGACATCTACTACTACTACTATATTGGGAACTGACTTAAATATGAATAGCACTTATAACTGGTTAAATGGTGATTATACCAGTTTAGAGTCAGCAATACAAACGACTGTACGCAGTCCCACCTTTTATATAGACATTAGTGTTAATGATTTTAATGTGCATTCTATAAATACCAATTTAACAAATACAAATGCGACAGCAACAACGCAATTAGTAACAGATAACTCAACAAAACTGGCGACAACTGCATTTGTAAATTCATTCGCTACGACGAATAATATGACGCCTGCGGGAATGATTTCACAATTTGCGGGTTCTATAGCTCCTAATGGGTGGTTATTATGTAATGGTTCTACCTACAATATAAATACATATCCTAATTTATTCGCGGTTATTGGTAATACTTATGGAGGCACTTTTAGCTCTGGAACTTTTGCGGTTCCTAATACAAGTGGTATATTTTTAAGTAGCGCAGGTAGTCAAACAATCGGTACAAATACATATACTCGAACATTGGGAACAAAACAAGAGCATATTTTAGAAAATCATAAGCATACATATTCAGATTCTCATTATTATGATGATGCAACAAGCGGGCTACCAACTGGTTCAACGCCTAATAATGTTTCAACGCCTGATGGATGCTTGAGCGGAACTGAATATAGGACCGGAGGAGGAGATGATACTGGAATGAATGCAGACGAAAGTATGCAAAATAGATTGACTAAAGGCACATTTTTACACGATGCAACATCTACAAGTCAAGTCAACGCACCAACAACTGGTGGATTAACCGGAACTGATACATATCCTGCTAACATAGCTTTTAATACAATTATAAAATGGTAAAATATTTTGACGAGGTTGAATTAGTAAAATACTAAAAAAACCCATTTTTTTTATATAATGAATGATATAATGGAACACATATCACCATCGAACGATAGTTTAGAAAGGCAGAATTTGGTTCAATCATCTGCGATTGATACTTATGGGCTTACTGAATCTATAAATTCCCAGTTCAGTTTAATAAATGAAGACAGTACTGAAACAAATATGAATACAACGTCTTTAGCGGAAAACTTATTACATTTAGAAGGGGTAACTGATGTTAATTATTCTGAATTAACACATAATAGTGAATTTAAGATGTTAATAGATAATAGTTTAGTTGTAACAGGAACAGTAACGGCACCAAGTTTTACAATGACGTCAGATCGTCGAACAAAAACACTTATAGAACCATTGTCGTTAGCAGAATATTCTGTAGATAATTTAAATCCAGTAAAGTTTAAATTTAAAACATACGAACGCAGGGCTATCGAAACAGACGGTATTGGTTTAATAGCTGATGAATTACAACTGTATTACCCATTTTTAGTGGAAGGAGTTTACAATGGACCTTATCTACAATCCGTAAATTATGTGGGTTTAATAGCTGTGTTAATAAAAGAAGTTAAGGTATTAAAACCTAAGGTAACCGGTCTAGAAGGATTACCGGGTAGAGTGACTACGTTAGAAGGATTACCGGGTAGAGTGACTACGTTAGAAGGATTACCGGGTAGAGTGACTACGTTAGAAGGATTACCTGGTAGAGTGACTACGTTAGAAGGATTACCGGGTAGAGTACAAACAGTAGAAAATACTACAAGTACGTTAAATACTACCGTAAATACGTTAAATAGTACCGTAAGTACGTTAAATACTACCGTAAGTGCGTTAAATGATAGAGTAAACAATATAAGTGGTATAGAATCATTAGATGCTTTAAATAATAGTATATCTACTTTAACTACTGATGTAGGTAATTTGACTAATAGTGTAGGTACTTTGAGTAATAGTGTAGGTACTTTAGAACAGGAATTAATCAGCATAAAATCAAATCACGATGCATTGGTAAGACTATTGGTAGGTCGAGCATTTAGTATGGAAGAATATGAAGCAGAAAGAAATAAAAGGCCAATAGAATAAAATAAAAAAATTGAATAATTTGTAAATCTAATTTAAAGAAATAAATAGTAATTAACAGATAAGCATAAAATGAACATTAATCCAGTATTAGAAAACAGAAATCGTTGTGAACGTGACACAAAAATTAAATTTTATGCCAGAGGTCATAAATATGAAATATTAACTGATTTAAAATCCAAGTACACCTCAGTTACAACTTGGAACCATCAACAGTTCCCTAAATTTGATGCGGATGCCATTATTGCGAATATTTTCAAAAGCAAGGCATGGGGTCCAGATCATAAATATTGGGGACAAAGTGCTGAACAAATCAAAGCATCGTGGAAATCAAATGGAGACGCAGTAGCTGGAGCAGGAACAAATATGCATGAGAAAATAGAAAATTTTATGAATGATACACGTTTAAAAAATGATTATACTCAAAAAGAATTATATGAAATTTATAATGTAAATACAGATGAAAGCCTAGAATGGCAGTATTTTATCCAATTTGTAAAGGATTATCCAGAATTAAAACCATATCGCACAGAATGGATGATATACGATGAAGACCTTAAAATAGCAGGTTCAATTGATATGGTTTACGAAAACCCAGATGGGACATTATCTATTTATGATTGGAAACGTAGTAAAGAAATTACAAAGGTAAATACTTGGAATAAATACGCATTAAATCCTATTATATCGCATATTCCAGATACAAACTTTTGGCATTATGCTTTACAGTTGAATACGTATAAAACTATATTAGAAGCAAAATATGGGAAAAAGGTAACAAAGTTGTGTCTTGTAAGATTACATCCGGACACCATAGAAGAAACATATGAACTATTGGATGTGCCGTTTTTAACAGAGGAGATGAAAGAATTATTTGAAGAAAGACGGTTGTTATTATCTAATTTCTAATTAAAATACAAAATAAAAAATAACTTAGAAATATATTATTAATATAATAAAATTAATAATGTATAATATATTAGTAAACATCTTATTTACGTTTGGATCTACACTGACAATTTATTTTTTTTTAAATAAAATAGATTGGGCAGTTTTAAATAAGATATATACATTTTTATATGTCGATAGATTATTTTTAGAAAATTTATTAATAGAAGATATATTGTTAGAAAATTTATTGATAGAAGAAGAAGAAAAAGAAAATTTATTACCAGAAGCAAATACGATTGTTCAAAAAATAGTAAAATACGAGGATAAATATACGGAAAAATTTAAAATTTTCAGAAATGAGTATACTTTTACGGAAAATGAATTGGAATTAGAAAAGAAAGAATTTGAAAATATAAAATTGTTGTATGAAGAAAAAAGACGTGATGACATTGAAACAATAACAACACAATTACAAAAAATAACTGTTATTTTTCGCTTAAATGACGGATTAACAGAAGAAGAATTAATGAAACATGTATTAGAAAATGGTATCAGTAAAATGTTAGAATATTTTGAATTAGAAAAAGAGGATTATGACCAATATGAAGAATTATTTATAGATTTAATGCGCGAAAAGGTAAAATTAGAAGATGAGTTAAAAAATATAGAAGACACTGTTATGACTGAAACGGAAATGAAAACGAAGGCTCGTGAATCTATTATTAATAACAAATTAGATGGCTTCATAAATAATTATATAATGGAATTTACGCCTTTAGGAAATGTTTATATGAGATATAACAATTATAAGAAGTCATTTGAGTATTTCAGCAATAACACTATTCCATATAGATTTTTGGAATCAGTCGCAAAAAAATATGTAATGACATTTTGGTGTAAACCATTATTTGTCAACATTGAAGAAGAATTAAAGATAGCAGAAGAAAAATACAATGATGAAAGGAAAAAAAATGAGGATCAGGCAATAAAGGATCAGGTAATAAAGGATCAGGCAATAAAGGATCATGCAATAAAGGATAACATCCCAAAAAATGTAGTAGCTCAATTTAAAAATTACAATAAAAACCAAATGAACCAGTCGAACTTAAAGCCACAAGCAAAAAATAGAGTTCAAAGCAATTTTACGTTACCATCTCACATAAAATCAAATCTGCCAAATGTGAATACTGTATCTGATAAACAATTGTTAAAAGAAAGGGCAAATAGGTATACGTGGGAAGGTAGGTTATCTGACTTTTGTCCTTTGAAGAAGATTGACAAAAAGGTTGTAAATAAGAATTTAGCTGTAAGTTTTGCTGATTTTAAGCGAATACAAAAAGAATCTCAAAATAAAAAATAGACATAATATAACAATGGCCAACAAAACAAAAAAATATAGAAGAAAACGACTAAAAGGCGGTAGAACAATCAAAGAAAATATAGAAAAATTAGCATCTATTGGATTACAGGTGGGGCAAAATGGCATTGATTATGCGGTGGATAATGTGGCTGAAATGGCTGGCGTAGATCCTAACAAATCAATCGGTAGTGTTGTTGGTGAAATAGGTCAAAATATGGCAATAATAAAACAGGCTTTAGAAACGCCCGCTGGTGAACAATTGTTAAAAAATGCGAGTGCTGTTATAAATAAAACTACAGAAGAGGTAATTGCTCCAGCAATCAGTGAATTAGGCAAAGAAGTAGCGGACCATTCTGGTAAAATTGTCGAAGAAGGCACAAAGGCATTATTGAATACTGCTGAAGAAATTCCCGGACCAGGTACAGTAATAGGATTATTAAGAACAGGGGACAATTTAATAAATATAGCGGCAGAGGGAACCGAAATGGGTGAAAAGTTATTGAGTACAACAAACGATGTGTCATCAAAATTGGAAGAAAGGAAAAAGGAATTTAATGATTTGGTTGGATCATTTAACAATTTGATAAATGTTCCTTTAGAAGCAGGAGTAAATGGTCTAGACAAAATTACAAATAACATGGCTACAAATAACATGGCTACAAATAACATGGCTACAAATAACATGGCTACAAATAACATGGCTACAAATAACATGGCTACAAATAACATGGCTACAAATATAACGAATTCAATAAATAACAGTAAAAATGTAATGAGCAATTCAATAAATAACAGTAAAAATTTAATGAACAATGGTATAAATTCAATAAATAACAGTAAAAATTTAATGAACAATGGTATAAATTCAATAAATAACAGTAAAAATTTAATGAACAATGTACCTAATATGAATAACCTTAACACAGTTGGTAATATTGTTGGAGGACGTTTAAATAATTCGCTTTCAGAATTTATGGGTTCACGAATACAACATGGTGGAAGTATAACAAAAAAACAGCATATTTTTAGTAGGAGCATGACAAGGAAACACCGTTAATTCATTTCTTATTATTTTTAATCCAGTTAATATATCCGTTACTTTTAACTATATTATATGATGAACCGAGGTGTATCTTTCCAATTTTATATGCCATATGTTCTATAGGGTCTAATTGTCTTAAATAATTAAGAATATTTTCTTGTATTTCTTTATCATAATTTTCAAAATGTTCAGGTATTAGTTGGGTTTCCATTTTATATTTAATTTTATATTTAATTTTATAATATACAATTAAATCAATTTTTTAATTATCTCATATAAACAATATTTGGTTGATTCGCACCATAGTATGAAACAGTAAATACTAATCTTTGATTATTTATTTTTACTTCACTTTGATTCAACATGTTAGATATTTGTGTTTCTATTTGATACCCATTTGCCTGTAAAAATGAAATTAGATCAGGTATTTCATCTGGCGTCATTAAATTACAACCGTGTATTTGTCCCAATCCTGATACACTATGAATCGCTAATCCACATTTTTGAACAGAATAACAAGGACCTTCTTTTTGAAATGGGGATAACCGTGGAAGCTGTATTCTTCTAACAAGACGTCTAAGTGGCCCTTGTGGTTCAATATTAACCATCAAAATATTCTTGTAACATTGATAATACTTGTCATAATATGGCTGTGTTGTTACTGTAAAAGTATTCATTGTATTCATTGTATTAATCATATATTAAATTAAAAATGTTTATGTTTTAATTTGTTGATTTTATATAAAATAAAAAAATTGAATTTTAAAAAGTAGTATTTAAAATGTTAAATACTAACAAAATAAAAATAATAAATTAAAAAATGTCTGTTGTCAATAAAAATGTTAAATATGAATTAATAGAGGTTGAAAATATGGATGACATGTTAACATCTATAGCAATTTATAGATACAAATTTACTGATGAATTTATAGAATATTTATATAATTTCTCAAAAATTCATCAATATGATGATAGAAAATGTTTCAAGGAAGCTTGGATTAAATGGACTGAGGAAAATGCTGATATTGTAAATAGAGAAAATCGAAGATTAACGAATTTAGGTTATGACGGTGATGTATTGAATAAAATGTTTAAAAGTGCTAGATATTATTTTAGAAATAAAAGTACAGAAAAAAAGGAACCAAAGGAACGCAGACAATATATAAGTGTAAACAGAGAACTATTAAATGCGATGGATACACATGTAAAAGAAAATATGTCTGATAAAGAATATAAACCAAAGTTAGGGTTTGCTACCTTTTGTGAAAAACACAAAGATCTAATGAATGAAACCATTTCTAAAATGAATATTACAGATGCTGAATTAATTTCAGATAAAATAAAGAAAACATATAAAAATAGATATTTTATGATTACTACTAACAAAAAATAAAAACTAATATAAAAAATAAAAACTAATATAAAAAATAAAAACTAGTAAAAAACAGCTTATTAATTTAATAATAAATATAAATATGGAAAAATTAGAAGGGTGTGTTTATTTTTTTTTAGACAACAAAAAGAAAATCGAACAAAAACATAAAAAAACACAATTTCATAAAATTGTAAAAAATGATTTTTTCATTAAAAATGAAATAATAAATGTTTTAAAAATACAAAAAATACAACATTACAAACAGTTTTTTTATGTTTTTGAAAATAGTTACGATTTATATACTAATAACTTAAAGACAAACAACAACATGCTATTAAAATTTGATCAATGTGAATCAATATATTTAAAAAGCTATTTACAGTCTTTAAGTTCTCCAAAAATATATATATTAAAAATCATTCAGTATTATAAATATTTGTTGAACTCTATTAATTTGCTAGTAAATAATAACATTGTTCATAATCATATTCAGTTTGATTCCATTATGGTTGACAAAACGGAATTACCTCTTTTATCTGATTTTTCGTTTTCTGTTTCTACCGATCTACATGTATCGTTTGATAGGATAAAACCATTTTTTATTGAATATGATCCGTCGTATTTAGAATGGCCGATGGAATTTCATATTTTGTCCTTCTTAATAACTAACAATTTAAATAGTTTATCATTTTCTAATATCGATCATATTATAACTGATGTTTTAGAAAAAAATTATATTTTGAACACCTTTGGTCTAGAAGTTGTTAGTATATACAAAGAAGAGTCTATCAGTTATTTTAAGAAATATATAAACCAATCATATGATTATATTTTAACTGATATATTTTTGTATAGTAGTACTTGGGATAATTATGCGCTAAGTATATTGTTTTTACGTATATTGATCGGTATACATAAAACGATTAATACACAAAACAAATTCATAATTTATTTTATGAAGTTGTTGGTTACGAATATTCATTTAAACCCTTTAAAACGACTGTCTATTGCTACTACAACTAACAAATTTGAAGCTATATTAGAAAGTATTGAACCGAAAGATTATAAAGAAGTTTTTGACAGATTTTAACGACGACGAGTGGATCTTCTTCTAGATGATTTTCTTCGTCTAGTTTTACGTCTACGGCCACCATTAATAATGTTCTCATTTTCAGACGTTTTCGTCTCATTTTCAGACATTTCCCTCTCATTTTCAGCCATTTCCCTCTCATTTTCAGCCTTTTTAATCTCATCCAGATCCATATCCGTAGATGGAACACCTCCACCAGTCATCCATTTTTCACCCTTATCCTTTCTAACCTTTGCACGATGAATAGCCTCTTTATAATTTAGTTTTTCCTCTTTTTGAACCTTTTTGACAAATGTGACCCATGCTTTTAGACTCTTATTTACCTTACGTTTACCTCCGCCGACTGCTGCTGGTACTGGTTTAACTCCTGATGAAGACATTATATACTATATAAAGATTATTTTATATTTTTCTAAAGTAATTTACTAACAAAAAAATTGAATGATATATAACAAAATATATAAATAGTATTCATAAAAAACTAATAAAAACTATTTTATAAATGTTATTTCAAAAAAAAGATAATATATTCACAATCCCATTACCAAACTCCGAATTAATCTTTACAAGATACCTTTATGTAAAAGATGAAGTACGATTAGCCCTATTGGCATCTATTCTTAAAAAAAGCGACGATGCTATTTTCTGGGCTTATGAATTATATTATAGCGGCTTTAAACATGAACTATTTGAACTACTGTGGAATATATATTACGATTTCTTCGCAACACTAAATCCCAGCTTTGAGTCATATTTTCTAAAAAAACATGGGGAATGGATTATAAATAATGAGGAATATGATACCCTTGTTAGTTCAATTGTTCAATCATTACTCTTCAGACCATTTAATACTGATGTCTTTATGTTGAGAAACATATGCGAGACATTTGAGATTAGTTGTAATTATATAATAAACGATTCTAAACAAAATTTAGAATTATGGATTAAAGAAAAAGATTATAGATCCATAGCCCAATGGATATTAAATGAAAATACGAAAACCGATTTAACAGATATATATATAACATGCTTACACATATTTCAGGCAAACGGTCTCAAGTTATCAACTAACCGGCTAAAGAATGAGTTTAATAACATTTTAAAAATTAATACCAATATAAAACATATATTACTAACAAAAATAATGACTCTATTTTCAAGGTTCGAAAAACTAAAAAAGGGCAAAATTATTTATATAGCTGTTGATCCCGATGATATTACATCTTACGATACAATACATGGAAATCGTGAATTAAAAGCCTACAACATTTTAAAACATGTATACATGTTTGGGATAAATGACACTAAACATTTAAGTCTATTTAAACTAACAAGGGCCAAATATGCTGTAAAAGACGCATATTTAAACAATTGGGAGTATCATGCGTCATTTAGTCCATTATGGTCGCAACGGATACAATGGTATGGTGGATATCCGGATTACGGTAGGCAAAAAATTATATTTAATGATGAGGAATCAGAGCAAAAATTTTATAGATTATATGGGTATGAACCAGACGAACAGAAATTAGAAGTACAAGAAAAGTCCGTTGGTTCCATAAAAAAAGAGTACAATTGGAAATGGTTTTATGATACATACAAAAAAAACGGGGTATTCGATGTATATGAAGAAGAATTGGAAGAGTTTGACGTGGATGGTTTAAAATATTAGAAAAAGGAAAAAAATAAAAAAAGACTTATATACACAAATACAAATACAAATACAAATAACATATTTTTTAACAGAATTGTACATAACTGGCTAAATTTTTGTCACATTGTATAGATTGATCTTCCTCATATTTTTCATGTGAGTAATATGGCGAATATTTAACAAACTGTTCGACTTCTATATCACCCTTAGTTACACGAATTCTAATACCTTTGTCTTCTTTATAAATTTTATGATGAACTGGAAAGTCATATACTTCTTTAAGATCTGATAAAACAAGTTTTTCATAAAGTGTTTTTAAATATGAAGCATAAGCTATACGCCGTTCCGGTAACGACATAACAGAATCAGAATTTAATTTATTATTAAGTTTAAATGAATGATGTGCTAATTCTAATTCATATTTAAATTTTAGAAGAGCAATCATGATAAATCGCCTGTCCAATAATTCTTTTGACGGTTCACTACCCATTTTTCTTTATTTATTGTTTTTCCTTTAAATTATTTATTAGAAAGTAATTCAATTTTTTTTAAGTAATTGAGATATTACATTATCTTTTGTAGATGCCTCTCGATATAGTAATGGAATGTATTGACGAGAGACATAATCGTTAATTAAATATTAAAATAAATATTAAATAAAAAATTGAATTAATTATTATATTTATACATAAACAATAAATATAATATAAAACAAAATGGTAAAAAATACTGCTGGTGGAAATAGTCATAAGAAATTTGCTCGTAAACATCAAACTGGTTCGAGCAGTAATAATAATATGTTAAGAGTAGCTCAAGACGAAGGAGAAATATATGCTATAACAATGAAGATGCTTGGTAATAAGATGTTTCATTGTTTATGTATTGATGGTGTAACGAGGTTGGGACATATTAGAGGAAAATTTGAGGGAAGAGGACGACGTGATAATGTAGTAGAAATGGGAAAATGGATTCTAATTGGGTTACGAGAATGGGATATATCTACAGATTTAAAAACTATAAACGCAAAAGATAAAATGCAAAAATGTGATTTATTAGAAGTATATAATGATAATGATAAAGAGCGATTAAAAGATACAGTTTCGGCAAATTGGCGTGTACTTGAATCAAATGATATGTCGAAAACGAGTACTGATATGGCAAATGAATCAGACAGTGGGTTCTATTTTGCTACTGAAAAAGAGATAGATAGAGAACGATTGATAGACGAGATGAAAACAGGCGTTGCTGAAAAAATCAAATTAAAAACAGAAGATATTCCAAAAGACGATGATATCAATATTGATGATATTTAATGGATTACAATAGACAAAAAGTATTTAAAAAACAAAAACATATTTATAAATTTTCTTGTTTTTTTTGAATTGTTAACAAAGCTACCTATCGGCTTTATGCTTATTTGTTACCAATGTGTTGTGCTGTCTCCTGTAAAAATATATATCGTTTTGTTGTTATAAAAAATAAAAAGCTATTTGTATTGCTGATAGGAGACAATTATATATGGGCTATATTCTTTAAGTAGTTTATAAAAGGAATATATTTTTATTTTCATAAATGTTATGAATTATAATTAATAAAATGTATTAAAGATTTTAGCATTATTAATGTATAATTAATAATTGTTTCTAAGAATTTAGTTATGAGCACTAATCCGTTTTTAAAACAAAAACCCACAAATAATCGTTTTAATAGTTTGATTTCAGATCAACCTGTTTCCTCTTTTAAAAATACATTTTTATCAAAAAAAACTGATAATACGTCTACAAATAATACGTCTACGAATAATACGTCTACAAATAATACGTCTACAAATAATACGTCTACAAATAATACGTCTACAAATAATACGTCTACAAATAATACGTCTACAAATAAACCAACTGTTTCTAAGCCAATTGTTTCTAAGAATAAAAAAGGTGTTATATTTGAAGAAGAATTCCCGCTTCTATGTGAAACACATGATTCTCTTATGACTGACGAAAACGCTTTTAAATTTACAGATGCTGTAAATACAGTTATTGCAGAAGAAATTAAGGAAGAAGAAAAGGTATTACCAAAATGGGTAAGTTATTCCATACAAAATGGTACTACAATTGTTTATCACGGATCATATGTATTAGAAAAGTTAAGGTTAGAAAAGGAAAAACAACTTTTAGAAAACACTCCAAATACACTTATGAAAACTGTTACAGATAAACTTCAAAAAAATTGGGAAAAATTTAGAGTAGATTATGATTTGATTCATGGAGACGGGTCATATAACCAAGACTATATTTTACCACCAATATATGGTCCAGAATATGAATTAGAGGATGAAGACTATTATGAAGACAATAGTTCTAGCGAATATATTGATACGAATGAATATTTGGATGAGTATATAGAATAATGAGTATATAGAATAAATTAGTTTGAATGTATAATGTATTATATGAATAAGATATAATACATTATAAATGAGTTATGAGGATGAAATAGATAATTTAGATGATTCTTGGTTAAAAGAATTTGATCTTTCAGAGAAGGATTATAAAAACTTTTATGCTGAAGATATTACAATTATACCAATTCATTTAATTTATATTAGCGATAATTCAATTGAAAAAATTAAAGAGGAAACTATTATATTAAAAACACCAGGTATTTTACAAAGAGAAGAATTATTGAGCATTATTAAACATAATATGCTGTCAAATAATATAAAATATTCTTTATCATCTATTTTAAAATTTAATATCAATTTAGAACCGGCAAACCTAAAGTCATTTTTAAGAACAAGGGATAAAAGTATAGGAAATATGTTTTTACAACCGGTTAAACATATAGATAACATTAAATTCGATAAAACAATAACAATGTTTCATGATATTAACGATATTTTTATTTTATTTAAAGAAAAATTACACAGCGAACATAACAAATTTACTAAAAAGGCACTTATACATCAAAATAAAAAGACAAAACGAAATGTATTTAAAGATATTATTACATAGTACTATAAAATGACTACACTTTTTTCTGCTTTAGATAATTATACAACATCTCAAATTGGAGAAAATGGTAGTATTGAATATGCGTGGTCAAATAATATACGTGAAAAAATAATCCAATTGAATTTTCAATTAACAAGAACAAAAAGAGATACAATTGATTCATTAGCAATTCAAACAAATGATATTTTAAACTATCTGACACGTTCTTATATGGCTGCTATTATGTCTAGGGAAGAGTATATCGAATACATGTCTATAATGTATCGTATGATTGGTCATACTCGAGATATTGTTGATGGTAAAGGTGAATATTCTTTGGCTTATATGTTGATCGATATATGGTATAATCATTATCCCGAGTTAGCATTGTTTGCTTTTAAACAGTTTGTTCTTTTACCAGATGGGACTATGCCATATGGTTCTTGGAAGGATATAAAGTATTTTTATAAGACATATAAAACAAGCCCTGTCGTTGGGTATGGGGTTACGCTTTTAATAAACCAAATTCGCGAGGATATTGATTCAGAAAACCCATCTTTGGCTGCAAAATGGGTTCCAAGGGAAAAGTCACAATACAGTGATTTGTTTACTGAAATAGCCACAAATTATTTTAGTGAATATGTCATGTCTGCGAAAACAGATTTATCAAGAATTAATGCGATTAATAAAGCGAAAATGAATTTTCGTAAAGTTATCTCTTCTCTTAACAGAAAATTAGACACTGTCCAGATTAAACAATGTGACAACAATTGGTCTAATATAGATCCTGTAAAACAGACATCAATTACCATGCACAAACAAAAAAGAGCGTTTTTTAATGTAGACCGCAAAGGAAATCAACGTACCACAATTGAAGACCGTATTATTTGTGCTAATATTTTTAAAGAGTTTGCTACCAAGGCTTCTAACGGCGAAATAGAAGTCAAAGGTAAACGAATTGGGCTTAATGATTTTACTCGCGATGCTCTAAATATTATACCACGAAATGACTCCGATGAGGCCAAAATTCTTAATGCTCAGTGGCTAAATAATTCAAAACAGACGGGTGCTTTAGGGAAGATGATAGCAATGGTAGACGTTTCTGGTTCTATGTATGGTGACCCTATGAATGCCGCAATAGCTTTGGGTATACGTGTTGCTGAGAAGTCTATGTTAGGAAAACGAGTGTTAACCTTTTCAGCATCGCCTTCTTGGGTTAATCTAGATAACAATGATAATTTTGTTGATATGGTAGATACCATAAAAAGAGCAGATTGGGGTATGAATACAAATTTTGCTGCTGCCTTAAAAATGATTTTAGATGCGATTATTACTCAAAGGTTGAAACCAGATGATGTAGAGGATATGGTTTTAGTAATATTCTCTGATATGCAAATAGACAACGCAGATGGTTCATATCAAACTCTTATGACTACAATAGAGACACAATATGCAGCAGCTGGTCTAAGACTATGGAACAAACCGTTTAAGGCACCGCATATTTTGTTCTGGAATTTACGTTCTACTTCTGGTTTTCCAACATTGTCTACTCAACCGAATGTATCAATGATGTCAGGTTTTAGTCCAGCTTTACTAAATTTATTCTGCGATGAAGGATTAGAGTCATTGTCTCAATGCAGTCCTTGGTCGTTATTCATGAAGAGTCTGAATAGTGAAAGATATAAAGTGTTGGACGAGCATATTAGAAAAACACTGTAAATTAGTTTAAATGATATATAAAATTTATTAATATAAATTATATATATGAACACGACGGTAATTAATAAAAATAATATTTTAAATGAAAAATATTCATTTACTAAACATTTTGAACCTTACAAAAATAAAACAAAATACGATATAAACATACCTGCCAATATTTTTCAAACATGGCACACTAAATTTTTACCACCTAAAATGTATAAATCTATACAAAGAATAAAGAGTACAAACCCTGGTTTTAAATATTATTTGTATGATGATAATGATTGTAGAGAATTTATTAAAACACATTTTGAAGCAAATGTGTTAAATGCCTATGATAGGTTAATACCTGGTGCTTATAAAGCTGATTTATGGAGGTATTGTATTTTATATAAGTTAGGGGGCATTTATTTGGATATTAAATATATTCCTGTAAACAATTTTAAATTTATAAATTTATTAGAAACAGAACATTGGACATTAGATAATGACAAAGTAGGCATATATAACGCGTTAATGGTTTGTAAACCAAATAATGAACTACTCTTAAAGGCGATTAATCAAATAGTTGTAAATGTAAAAACCAAATTTTACGGAAATTGTTTTTTAGAACCAACTGGACCGAAATTATTAGCATGCTATTTTAAAGAGGAAGAAAAGGTAAATTTTGACACTAAACATATTGTATTAGGACATCAAGATTATGACAAATATATTATGTTTAATGAATGTACAATATTAAGATGTTATCCAGGATATTTGAGTGAACGGCAAACGTATTCTAAAAAAAAACACTATAGTGTTTTGTGGAAAGAACGACATATTTATTTATAAATATTTTTCTCACTCCACATAACATCATACCTCTTTTTGTTAATTGTCTGATATACATTACTTCTTTCTGTATTATATTCTGGATATTCTGTAGAAATAATAAATCTATTTTTATAAATTATATATCCACCATTTTCATAGTGAATCATATCGACATTCGCACGTAATTTACGTCTTAGTATTATGTTTCCTAACATACGTGGTCCGGTGGGAGATAATGAGTCAATTCCATAAAATTTATTTTTTACATTCATAATAATTCGGCATATACCCATCCATAAAAAAGGATTACCCTTTTGACTCACTATTAGAGCATTGTATATAGTTAATGGTCCAAGTCTATCTTTTACAAAATGGTTGTTTTCTGTTAGTTCTATGAGCTTGAACCCATTTATACAGTTTAATTTTATATCCATATAAATTCCACCATACATATAAAGAACACATAATCTCCATAAATCAGCTTTATATGCACCTGGAATTAAACTATCATAAGCATTCAATACATCAGCATCAAAATTATTTTTTATGAATTCCCTACAATCATTATCATCATATAAAAAATGTTCGAATCTAGGGTTTTTTTGTTTTAAATTCTCAACACGTTTACGCATATGTATAGGTAAATCTTTTGTATACCATGTTTGAAAAATCTTTAAGGGAACTATTGGATTGTAATTATTTTTTAATATATATGGTTGTTTGTATGTGTTAACTAGTTGTTGTTTATAATATTTATTTATCATATTATTATTATTATAATACAATACAATAAAATTATAAAGAATTTAAATATAAACATTTAATTACTTAATATAGATGAAATATTTTATTGATTTAGACAATACATTGTGCTTTACTGAAAATAGTGATTATATAAATTCAACACCGATTGTTGAAAGAATTCGGTATATAAATGAACTTAAATCTAATGGTCATGAAATCACTATATGGACGGCTAGAGGTTCTGGTTCTGGAATAGATCATCGTGAATTGACAATAAGTCAATTGGCTAATTGGAATGTTAACTATGATAAATTATTAATGGGTAAGCCAAATTACGATATTTATATAGACGATAAATCATTTAATGTTGATACCGTTTGGCCTGTACCTAATAAACCAGTTGAAAAAACAAAGAAGCTACCGGTTGAAATCGTAAAAAAAGGCTGGGGTAAAGAAGTCATATTTGTTAACAACGATGAATATTGCGGAAAACTGTTGTGTTTTGAAAAGGATAAAAAATTCTCGATGCATTATCATATTAAAAAGAAGGAAACATGGTATGTATCAAAAGGACGTTTTATTTTGATATGGGTAGAAACGGATACAGGTACTACTCATACGGAATATTTAGAGGTTGGAGACGTTATAACAAATGAAAGAGGAGAACCTCATCAATTAATTGCCTTGGAAGATTCGGAAGTTTTTGAGGTATCGACGAAACATTATGACGAAGATAGTTTTAGAATGTGGAAGGGGAATTAACAAACGGAGGGAAATTTAAATCATAATCTTTTTTTTCTAAATTATTTGAAAAATCTACTTGAGGTGACGGTAATGGTTGAATATTTAATTTTGGTTTATAATCTATTGTATTCTTTCTAATATAAGTTACTTCAATTGTATCGGGTATATTTTTAGTTAATCCTCCATAATTATTACCATGTATATGAATAGCGTAATGGGTGTTTGATAACTTATGAAAACAATCTATTTTGTCTGATAATTTTATATTCCAACTGTCATCATTTATTCCGTGAAATTCTATAACAATTTGTTTAAATTTATTTAATTGTTTTTCAGTTAAAGAATTTAACCACTCATACTCAAAACTTTCAATATCCATTTTTAAAAATATATCTTTATAATTATCCGTAAAATAGCTTAAATTTGCGGTACGTTCGCTTTTAATTTGCGATATATTTCTTTTATAAAATGTTATATTTTTTGTATATTCATATGGATAATTTTTAATTGTTCCATCAAATGCTGCACAGTTACTTTTATTCATATTGTACATATTTATAAAATCTCTTGAAAATGATTCTTCATTTGATACACCGGCTGAAATATAAAAATCATAATTTCCATCTAATATACCAATTACATAACCACCATCACCCTGAATTCCTAACCTTTTTTTATTTAAAAAGTTATATATGGTCAAATAGTCTAAATTATAGTTATCCATTTATATTATTAATTTATATTATTAATTCATATAATAACTTAAAATAATAAATAATAAATAACATATATGGAATTTATTCATTTTAAAGATCATACGTATCCGTATTTTCAGGCGTTAGGCAATGCTTCTCAGTTTTCAATACCGTATGCGAAACACTATTGCAAAGGAATTGGTTATGATATTGGATTTTGTAAGGAAGAATGGAAATTTCCAGGTGCTATTGGAATCGATTTATCATTAGATAATGGTTATCATGCAGATAAATTGCCAGAAGACCTAGTTGATTACATATATTCAAGTCACTGTTTAGAACATGTAGATAACTGGGTAAATACATTAGAATTATGGATAACTAAATTGAATACAAATGGTATTTTATTTTTATATTTACCGAATTTTTCACAAGTGTATTGGAGACCTTGGCACAATAAAAAGCATAATCATTGTTTTACACCTGAAATAATAACTGGTTTTTTAAAAGATAAAGGCATGACTAATATTATTTGTTCTGGTATTGATTTAAATCATAGTTTTATGGTTGTTTGTCAAAAATAATATAACAATTAATGCTATGTATATAATTGTTATAGGTGATGTATTATTAGACATAAACAACACTTCTGAAGTAAAAAGAAACGCTCCAGAAGCTGATATTCCTATTTATAATATTTTAGATGTAAATTATATTTTAGGAGGTGCTGCTAATGTAGCAAAAAATTTAAAGAATTTAGATACAAATGTTGAAATTGTTAGTGTTGTTGGCAATGATACCTATGGAAACAAAATAAAGGAAATACTTGATTATAATTTAATAAATAATAGGTTGTTTGTAGATGAAGACAGAAAAACCACTCAAAAAAATAGAATATTTATAAATGATGAGTTAAAAGTCCGTTTTGATATTGAAGATACGAATGATATTTCAAATATTATGGAAAATGAAATTATAAATTATATTATAAATAAATCCTATATTAGTGCTATTATCATTTCAGATTACGACAAAGGCGTTATAACAGAACGTCTATCAACCACTATAATCGATTATGCGAATAAAAACAATATACCTACATTTGTTGACCCCAAATTAAAAAACTACTATAAATACACAAATTGTTTTTTAATAAAACCAAATCAACAAGAATCTGAAATAATTTCTGGAGAAAAAAATATCGAAAAAATATTAACAACCATTAAAGATAAAATCGGTTGTAAAAATATTTTATTAACTAGAGGAAAAGAGGGTATGATTTTAAATAATATATATAATAAAATTGTACATGATGCCATTATTAATTTGGTAGACGTTACAGGGGCAGGAGATACGGTATTAGCCGTATTAGTATATTCTTATTTAAAACATGGCGATTTGTTAAAGGCAACTAAAATGGCAAATTATATTGGTGGAAAAAGTGTGGGTGTTATAGGAAACTATAACATCACAATTGACGATATAAATGACTATTATAATTATGAAATGGTTGAAATAAATACAAAAATAATATATGATTTTGAAATCGATACAATAACCAAAATTTCTAAAAAACACAATATCGTTTTTACGAATGGATGTTTTGATATATTACATTCGGCTCATATAGAATTACTTAAGTTTTCAAAAAATCAAGGTGATATACTTGTTGTTGGTTTAAATTCAGATGAATCTATAAAAAGATTAAAAGGAGAAACTAGACCCATAAACAATATAGATGAAAGAGCTAAAATCTTGTCATTATTTGATTTTATTGATTATATAATAGTTTTTAGTGATGATACGCCTTTAAATATTATAACGTTATTGAAGCCAGATATTTTAATAAAGGGGTCTGATTATAACAAAGAAAATATAATAGGAAAAGAATTTGTAAAACAAATTATATTGTTTGATTTTGTTCAAAACAAAAGTTCTACCCGAGTAATTAATAAAATTAAAAACTTATAATTTATTATATATTTATTTTATATGTATAGAACAAATATAGAACAACAAAAAAGAGAACAACAAAAAAAAGAAATAATTGAAAACATAAATAAAAACATACATAAACGTAATACTTTAAACAATTTCAAGATGAAAAATACTCCTTTTAGATTTAAAACAAATTATAATACTATAATACCAACAAATTTATTTACATGTTGGCATACAAAAGATTTACCACCAAAAATGAGTGAAAATTATAATACCCTAAAACAGGAAAATCCCGAGTTTAATCATTATTTATATGATGAAAATGATTGTAAAGAATTTATAAAAGAACATTTTTCAGAAGATATATTGGAAGCATATAATAATTTAATACCTTGTGCTTACAAATCTGATTTATGGAGATACTGTATTTTATATAAACTAGGAGGAATGTATATAGATATTAAATATAGAACAGTAAATGGATTTAAATTAATTGCTCTAACAGAAAAAGAATATTTTGTAAGAGATTTAGACAGCAGTTGTTATGGAGTTTATAATGCTTTTATTGTTTCTTTACCTGGAAACCAAATAATGTTAAATTGTATTAATCAAATTGTTAAAAATGTTAAAATGAAGTATTATGGAGATAATTTTTTAGCTCCAACAGGTCCAGCATTATTAAAGACATTTTTTACATCACAAGAAAGAAATAATATGGAATTATATTTAGAATTATGTAGAGTAGAAGGTGTAATTGATACTTTATATATTTGTTATCATAAAAATATAATTTTAGGAAGGTATAAGGAATATTATGAAGAACAGCAAAAGTATCAAAAAAATTTAAGATATTCTACTTTATGGGATAACAGGAATATTTATATTAATTAATTTGTTTAATTCATCCAACTCTATATCTCTTAAGTTAGTTTTGTTTTCAAATTTTGGATAATTGTAATAAGTTCTATTGTCAAATATATAAAATTTTTTAACATTTGTAAGAGTATATATGTTTAATAATGGCGTAAATACTCCAGTATTAATTGCTATAACAACTTTTACATGTGTAGATATAGCAGCAATATCTTTTATAAGTAAATTATCATCTCTAGTACATAAAATATGATCATCTACTTTTTTTGTTGTAATTATTTTAAATTTTTGATTTAATATATTAATAGCATATTTCCAATTATGTATATTATAAGAATACTGTCCAGACATAGCATCTGAATTTATAAATAATATATCTATATTTTTGTATTTATCGTTTAAAGCATCATATCTTGTTAAAAGATCTTTATCTTCATAACAAAATCTAGATAAAGAACCTGGTATAGATAAATGTTTTAGTCTTATATTAAAATATTTAACATAATATACATTTTGCGGTAATCCAGAAAAAATTACTGATTTATTGGTTTTTCTCCCGTTTGGTTCAAATATATAATCATTACAATCCCATAATTCAATTGATTCTTTTGGTTTCTGTGAAATATCTAATAATACCATATTGTCAATTGGTTTAAAATCCTTCATTTGATTTATATGTTCACTTCTCATATAGAAATATATTGTTGCATCTATACTTTTTAAATAATTTCTTATATTATAAAAAACAATAAAATTAAACATTATATCACCCAAATTATGAACACCGTGAAAATGTAATATAGTCATATAACATTTTATTTTATTTTATTTTTCATAAACAACAATATTACTGATATTTCAGTAGGTGAATTGAAAAAATATATTATCTAAACAATACATCTGCGGTTATCATTATTCTTGCGTTATCGTTGTTTATTGCCTGAACATGAAATGCCCTGTGTTCGCAATCTTCATAAGCACCTTTTACGTGACCATAATCATGGAATATTAACCCAGATTTCGCTACCTTACTATGCGCTTCAATATAAGGTAATGGTATTAAATCTAGTCTAAGTCTACCGTCGTAACTAGTATTTAAAAATTTGTTAGTTCTATAGATTGAAAACCCATTAAAGGATGACATACATCTTAGCAACTCTCCTTTTTTTAATTTATTTAATCGGTTTGTTATATCATCTTGAATTGTATGATAATTATGAATTCCAGAGTTTTTAAAATGATTATAACTAAAACAATACGGATAAATTGATAACGCCCAAATATCATAGTATTTTGGCGCTGTATTAAACGATAAACCATCCCAGTCATTTCTTGACAAATATGGTTTTAAAACCAAAGGATCCACGTTTTTACTGTTTACATCATCAAAATCCATCATTATAAAAAATGGATACTCATTTATGTCACAATTTGTTTTTATATAGTCTAAACAAAAATTACGGGCATGTGCTAACCGATGTGTCCTATATTGTGATACCCATCTTGTATTTACGTATAAAAACATTTTATTGTTCTTTTGCTGGTATTTTTTTAATTTTTCTAAAGATTGATCATTTGATTCATCATAAAATATAAGTATTTTGTAATCGTCAAATAATGCTCCTATTTTCTCTATATTTGATAATACCTTGTCTAAAAATGGGCCGCAATTTCTCACAGGTCCGCATATACAACACTTCATTTTATATAAAATTATAATATAAAATTGAATTATATTTTTATACGAATAAAAACCACAATAATCTGTAAATATTTTAATGTTTTATATAGCTTGTACTCGGTTTAATAATTCTACTTATAAAGAGAATATAGAATATAGAGATAAACACTGTGAAGATGTTATTTATGGAGCATCGTTGAAAATACGACATATTTACTCTCCCGGTTCATTAATATTCGTAGCAGAAATGAATAACGAAAAAAATAAAATAGAAGGAATAGGGTTAATAAAAAACACACAAGTTCTAGATAAACGCCATAAAATTTATGCTAATAGCGACTATAATCGTTATATTTATCGTGGAAAATACTGGTTAAGTAGAGATGAATTAGAAAAAATAGACACCGAAATCATCGATATTTTCGACAATATTTTATTTAAAGGGAAGTCTCATTTAAAATGCCGATTAGGTATAACAATATTAACGGACAAATTGTTTAGTCACTGGGATTATGAGTTACGTATTTTAAAAAACAAGGTAAAATATGCGTTTTTAGAGTATTTTAAGAATTCGATTGATTTTGAACCACAAGAAGAGACAAAAAAAATAGAAGAAATAGAAGAAATGTTTGAAATAATTCCAAAACCAAAAAAAAGATATAATAAAGTTAAATTATAAAATATATAGAAAAATAACGATAGTTATTATATGAGTACAATTGATTACAATACAGATAATTACACAATTACAGAACTATTTGTGATTTTAGGTTTAGATGACCCTGATACTAACCAAATTATAGAAACCACTAACAAATATATAGAACGTTTTTCACCTTCTCAAGAAAATCAACCAACACTTGTAAATTTTTTTCAAGATATTCAAACAAAGTTACTTCAATACATGCATGACTTAGAAACCAGTGGTAAAGACGCAGAATATACACCTGATTCGGAGCAAACAGAAAACTGGATTAAAAACCAAGTTCTACCACAAAATAATAATCCGGTTCAAAAAGACAAAAATACTGACCGAATTCAAAAGATTGATGTATATGATAACAACCATGTTCCGATGAACCGTGAACAATTAGGCGTAAATAATAATTTTAATGTTCCTGTTGCCCAGGATACTCTAAATCCAAATTTGGAAAATGTTACTAGTCGTTTTATTAATTTAGACAGCCAGTTTCGTCAGGCGTCGGGTGGTTCTGAATCTATATCTACTGATTACACCTTAGATTTATCAGATCCTTTAACGAATGTATTAAGTCTTCGATTATATTCAATTCAAATACCATATACATGGTACACTATTGATTATATTTACGGAAACACCTGTTTTTGGGTCACGAATACTAGTTCAACTGGTATAACAAATACATTTAAAATATTTATCGAACCAGGTAATTATTCTAATGCTAGTTTCTGCGTTGCTATAAATAACGCCTTTACAAATCCGGCAAACTTTAAGATACCATATGCTGAGTTTGATTGGCCACATGGATTTACACATTCTTCGCCAGTTCCAGATATCGCTATTTATAATCCAAATAACGGAAAAATTACACTACATTTAGACGGCTGGACAGACCCTGCTTCAAACATCGTGAATACTATTTACCAATATAACAGTGATTTTAACTCAGAAACGGACGCTTATTATACATTTTTTGATATAACTTCTACGAAAAACTATAATGAATCGGGAACATACCCATGTTCTGCTTCTGGACCCGGACAATTGATAAATAGTACATTGGGTTGGGTAATGGGATTTCGCTTACCTATTCAACCTATATTTACAGATGGAAATACTCCTACATCCGTTTTAAATTTATTCGGAACAAAATATTTTATATTGGTTTTAGATGATTATAATCAAAATCATATCAATAATGGTTTAATTACGATAACTGAACTATCTAAAACTTTGCCGTTACCAAGTTATTATAATTCATCTCAACCGTATTTTTGTATTCCAAGTGCTCGAACTATCTTAAGTATAAATACAATAGGTAACTTATCGAATATTAATGGTGAAACGGCTGCGGCCTTGGGTGTCAATCCGAATAATTTTTTAAACAGCATTCAAGATAAAATAGACATAGGTTTAGGAAAAATACAGCAAATTTTACCTTCAGCTCCTAGAACGTTAACTCAAGCACAGATTTATACGGTAAATGAAATAATAAAAAATAGGAGTAAAACTGTATCTTTTAAGGCAAAAGCGCCCACAAATTCCGATACATTCGCACTTATACCAATAAAATACGGTGGAATGAGCACAGGTCAATTATATGTAGAAACGAGTGGTCAATTTCAAGATAATAAACGTATATATTTTGGTCCTGTAAATATAGAACGTTTACGAATTCGGTTATTAGATGATAGAGGAAATCTTATTGACTTACATGGCGCTGACTGGTCAATAACACTGATTTCTGATAACTTGTATCAGTATTAAAACATTTTATATATTTTATTAAATAATACTTTTAATAAAATAAGATTAAGTCATAATCATTTGTTGTCCTTTGGAATACCATAAAGCGACACTAATCGCACTAAATACAACAAATCCTGTTCCAGCATTTTTTAATGATTTATTACCCAAGTAGTAAAATATGAGTGGTCCAATAACAGAAGACAATACCGCATAAAAAAGCATAATCATTGAAAAAGTCATTAATTTCGTCATTATATACTACGCATAGAAAATAATTGTAATTATATATATTAATGGATTTATCTGTGTTAAGAGATACTATAGGGTTTTTTGCCCCTGGTATTTTATTTATGTTTTCCGTTTTATTTTTAAGACATATGAGTAATTATTTATTGTTTTATATAGTTGGAACAGTTTTGAATAATATTTTAAATATTATACTTAAAATGATTATAAAAGAACCAAGACCTTCTAAGGAGCAAAAATTTATTGAAATTGGTGTAACAAATGGTATCAGTTTTAGTTTTGATAAGTTTGGTATGCCATCAGGACATGCTCAAAACTGTGGTTTTTCATTAGCATTTATTACGCTCGTATTTAACAACCCTTTTATAACTACATTATACCTCATAATAACATTAGCATCATTAATGCAACGATATTTATATAAAAATCATACTATATTACAATTAATTGTAGGATTTATAATTGGGTTATTTACTGGTTATGTAACATATTTATGCGGAAGCAAGTATATTATGGGTAATATAAAAATAAAAAAAGATGATTATTTTTATTATTAGGGTTACATCTTTTCTTATTTAGAGCAGTGCGTATTTTAAATGCCGAGTTTATAAAATCATTTTTGTGTTTAAAATATTATCAAACATGTCATTTTTTAAATTTTCCTCGTATTCACTATCAGCATTTATTTCATATACATAATTGTCAATATCAGTGTCAGGTATCATAATAATAATGAAGCGTACCTTATCATTTTTAATGTTATTATTTAAATAATGATGATATTTTTTTTCATCATAAAAAATATGACAATTCGGTAATATATTTAATATAGGAATATTTGGAACTTTTGAAACTTCACTTCTTTTATAATTTTTTATTGTAAAATCTTCTGTAATAGCAGCATATATATGATTCACATATATTGTTACCGTTATAGGTAAATGTTGATTATTTAATAAATATAATAAATCATTTGAACTGAACCAAGTCCCACCATCACCTATAAATACCCAAACTTCTTTATTTGTAGCATAGTGTATAGCAATTCCATTAGATATCGCAATTCCTATCGAAGCCCAAGTCGTGGAACTTTCAAAACAATTGGGTTTCTCTGTATCCATATATTTTCCCATAGCATACCAATTATTGCCAACGTCTATACTGACCGGTATAGTTAAATTATTGTTTTTATAAACTAGTGATGCCATATATGTAAACTTTTCTAATTTACTAATTCTAGGTAAATCAACGTTTAATATAGAATTGGATTTTATCAATCGGTTTATCCAGTCATTTTTTGGCATTAATTTTAAGTTTTCTAAAATGTTAGATAAAGCATTTATTTCATATACAATATTAGATTCCAATGAAAATTTTTTATTATAAGATAATGAAATAATATGCTTATTTTCTGTAAACATAACTGAAAATTTATTTTTTATAGAATTTTTAAGTAATCCAGAAACACTTCCTATAACTAATAAATGAGTTGCATTATATAAAGCATAGTTACCCGAGTGTTTTCCAAGTGTGCCAATTCTACCGCAATTTAATATATAATTTTTAATACTAAAACGTCCTTTCCATGTGGTAACAAAAGGCAAATTATTTACTTTTATAAATTCAATTAAATAAGGGTAATCATTTACATTTAATCTACCTATCACTAATAAAACATTTTTAAAATTATAATTTTTTAAATCATTCGCTAATTTTAATTTATTCATATTTATTGGTTTCATATTGATTTTTGGAATTTTATACATTCTTTCAATAAATATATTTTTTTCAAATAATAATATAACACCAGTGTTAAAGTGTTTTGCCTTTTCATATGATTTTTTCATAACACTAAAAACATCTTTTTTATTTTTAATATAAAAAAAATTATCAGTAAGACTTTTTGATATATTTTTAATATCCCATGATTGAAAATCTCCAAAATTAGCATTTGAATCCACATCTGACACTATAATTAACGGTTTTTCTTCGTATATAGCTTGTTCTAAAGCAGAAATAGCAGTAGAAATACCTGGACCACTTGTAACAAATAGATAACCTACATTATTAGTATATTCGCCATATATTTGTGAAACAAACCCATTTTGTAACTCATTTCCTACATTTTTCCATACAATTTGTTTGGGTTTTTTTGATAATAAAGCATCAATTGGACTCCCAGGAATTCCAAATACCATTTCTATTTCATTGTTTAAAAGAATTTTCCAAAATATATCATAAAAAAAATTATGTTTATATTTTTTATTTTTTTTTGTAGTATTATTCATTATACTTATATAAAGATTATTTAATCTATATAAATAAATTAAAAAATTATGGATACAACAACAACGATACAACAACGATACAACAACGATACAACAACGATACAACAACAATTAAATTATTTTTATAGCTTTTTTAATATCTGACTCTACATTTTTCATATGAATATTCTCGTCACTCCAGCAATAGGCACAATGGCTCTTGCTCAAATTCCAAACCGGTTCTAATTCAGGTAAAATACCTTTAAATATCCGTTCAGCTCTATTTTTGTGAAAATCGGAGGTTGATATAACAACATTCGGTAAATTGTCTTGTGAGAAGTTGTCATATACCCATTTTTTCAAGTAAACAAAGTTTTCAGCGGTATTTTTTGCGAGTTCGTCTAAAACAATTTGTACGTTTTGAGAATTAGACGTAAATACTGATGCCATTTTTGTTGCTTCCGACGCTTCAGTATCGAAAGAATGTTTTACTCCTCCACTAAGATATAGCGTACATGGAGCATTGGCATTATTGATAAAATCAATCGTAGATGTAACTCGTTCATTAAGGATTTTGTTGTCAGCTGAACCCAGTACAACAATTACGTTATGTACTGTAGCATCATAATAAGCATATACATTATATACAGTGATTAGCGCGATAAGCAAGAACATTTTATTAGTTTTAGTTTTAGTTTGATGTATTTTTAAAACTTAAAAATAAATCAATTTTTTTATAATTCATAGTCAAAAATTAAATTATAAAAATTTTACAAATTCTATTTTGGGCGCCGTTGGGCATAAAACTCATTGTAAACAAATTAAATTGTAAATATATTTATTGAATAAACAGGTTTAATATTTATTTATACAAATATTGTATAATGTCTGGATTGATTTATAGTAATAATGCTAATCGATGTATCGGTTGGTCGAATAATATTCCTTCTCTTGCTCCATATATTGATTCATTATCTGGATACATTAGCATATATCAGTATCAAACTATAATTACTATTTTTGGGAATAATTTTAGAAGTTATTCCATTGTTCGTTTTGGCATTTATTCTTTGTCTATACAATTTCTAAATTCGAATCAAATTAGTTTTTATGTTCCAACTTCGGCACCGGCTAGTACTTATACGGTTCAAGTGTTTAACGATAATGTTGGATCTAATGTGGTTAATTTTGATATTACCAGTATTAATGGACCAACGGGAAGTCAGGGACCAACGGGAAGTCAGGGACCAACAGGAGTACCAGGCGGCGTTACCGGACCACAAGGAATACAGGGAGCAACCGGAATACAGGGCGTTACCGGAATACAGGGAGTTACTGGATTACAGGGAGTTACCGGATTACAGGGAGCAACCGGATTACAGGGAGCAACCGGATTACAGGGAGCAACCGGATTACAGGGAGCAACCGGAATACAGGGATCGGGAGCAACCGGATTACAAGGAGAAACCGGATTACAAGGAGCAACAGGGCCTCCAGGATCGACATTAACAATACCATTCGCCCCTATATTCGCAAATTTCTCAAATTATCAAACTGGAAGTGGTTCCGGATATTCACAAGGAACTTATATTAATTACAGTAGTGGTTGGGCTATTACTGACTATTTTATTCTTCGTATCACTGCTCAAGGTAATTGGAAAAATACTGGAACTGGTTGGGAAGATTACGCTACAACTACTGGACAATTAATAGTTAGACCTTACTATTCTCCAGCTGGAATATGGGCAGACACTACAACAACTATGGCGAGATATACTACTAATAGTAATAACAGTAATTTTGGTACTACTGGAAAGATGCTTCATTATAGTGGTGCTACTAATACTGGAACACAAACATACTTTTATATTTACGGAAGTGGTGGTAGTGGTGGTGGTGCGGCAGGTTATATTCAACTTCAATTTGATAGTCCATCAGTAACAGGTGGATGGGAATATACACATCTAGTAGAATATATTTGTCATTCTACTACTGGGGCGTCAGTTTCCTTCTCCAATGGTTCCGGTACAAATAATTCATTACCATAATATCCGAATGTATAGTCTGTAGTAACAAGAATTGCTTAAATACGTTTTTTATTTGTCTCAGGTATTTGTTTGTAAAAATTCGTTATAACTGGGAATTGACTAGGAAACATGTATTTATGGTTTATGTTTTTTCCTACCTCCATAATTGTAGGACATAATTCAACATTTATATTGTTATTAATAGATTGTTGATTATTAGGTATAATTGTTTCTGTAAATCCGTTTTGAAGATCTTCTGGTTTAAATAATTCTTCTTCTTCTTCTGATTCTTCTTCTTCTGGTTCTTCTTCTTCTTCTGGTTCTTCTTCTTCTTCTGGTTCTTCTTCTTCTGGTTCTTCTTCTTCTGGTTCTTCTTCTTCTGGTTCTTCTTTCGGCTCTTCTTCTGGTTCTTCTTCTTCTGGTTCTTCTTTCGGCTCTTCTTTCGGCTCTTCTTTCGGCTCTTCTTCTTTCGGCTCTTCTTTCGGCTCTTCTTGTGGGGTTACGTATGGAGTTTTCGGCTCTTCTTGTGGGGTTACATATGGAGTTTTCGGCTCTTCTTGTTTCGGTTCTTCTTGTGGAGTTACATATGGAGTTTTCGGCTCTTCTTGTGGAGTTACGTATGGAGGGGTTATCTGTCTTTGATCCCCTTGTGGTTCTGGATTTATCACTGGTTCTTTATCTCCTCCTCGTAACAATTTATTATTCGGTTTTCTTCTTAGTTTTCTTGTTCTAGCATTCGTGTGGTTTCTATTACTTTTTGTTTTTATTCCATATCCGCCAATAAAATTTTTATGTTTTAGGGTTTTGTTAGTATTATTCTTTTTTTTTGCTGTTAATTTTGTTTTTTGTTTGTTCATATATATATATTTATAATATATATGCACTATGTTAGTTTTATTATAATTTTTTTGTCAATAATAATTATTATTAGTTGTGCCTATTTTAAGAGCAGTAAAGAAGGATTAACTAACAATGATAATATAATATTAATTGGTGACAGTGTTTTAAATAATGCGAATTACGTTTCCAATAACAATTCTGTTTATGATATTTTAAAAACAAAAACACCGAACGTTTTTAATTATTCTAAAGATGGAGCAACTATAGATGATTGTTATAGTCAGTTAGATAAAATACCTTTAGAACTAAACAACCCAAATGCTCACGTTTTTATTTCAGCTGGAGGTAACAATATTTTAAATGCTCGTAATAAAATGACTAGTGAAAACATAATACATTTATTTAATAGCTATAGTGAATTAATAAATTCCGTTAAATCAAGACTTACCAACGCTAAAATATATATTTGTAATTTATATTTACCAACAAATCCTCGTTTTCAAACATATAAACCCTCTATAGAACAATGGAATAAATTAATCACTAAAAATTCAAATAAGATTGGAGAAATGTATACAGTTATTGACTTATATAGTTTATTGAATACCCCTGAAGATTTTGTATATGATATAGAACCATCTGAAACGGGTTCTAACAAAATAGCGAACATAATTTATTTGTCACAATAATATTATACCATATTATTATAATGGGTGGAAGCATTTTACCAATAACAATACACAACAACAAAATATATTTTTTGTTTGGAAGAGAGAGGGATATCGATGAAAACCCTGGTTGGAGTGATTTTGGAGGCGGTTCTGACAAAGGCGAAACTCTATTTCAAACAGCGGTTCGAGAGGGTGGTGAAGAAATGACAGGATTTTTAGGAAGTAGTGCTGAAATTAAAAAGCTATTGAATAAACATGGAACATATAATATAGATTATAAATCAGAAGGATATACAACATATAGATGTCATATTTTTCCTATGATTTATGATGAAAAATTACCATTTTATTATAATAATAACCAACAATTCTTGCAAAAACGATTAGACAAGAAGGTTATAAGAGACACTAAAATATTCGAAAAAACACAAATTAAATGGTTTTCATTTGATGAAATCAAAAAAGATATCAAACAGTTTCGTTCATTTTATCAAAATATCGTTCATTTAATTTTGGGAAACAAAAGTGCGATTGAAGGCTTTGTAAATAAAGCTTTCAAAAAAACACGGTTTAATCGAGGTCGCTCTTTTAATCGCAGTAGAAGAACCTTAAAAACCCGTAAAAATAAATAAATTGTTAATTTAGCAAATATAAAAACATTATATTATATAATACATAATGTTTTTACTAGGATTAATATTATTAGTGACAACTAGTACAGCACTAAACCAGCTGTCTTTTAGTGGCGGTGGCTCATTTGGAGCTGTAGAAATCGGTATTTTAAAACGTGTTGTAGAATTAGAGAATAAACCATATGATCTTTATACCGGTATTTCAGCAGGAGCATTAAATGCCGGGTTTTTGTCCTATTACAGCAATATTAAGACTGGTATACAAACTTCAGAAGACATATATTCAAAACTTCGCAACCATATGATTTATAGTATTATGCCACCTACCGGCATATCTGTATTTAATACTGAACCATTGTTCGATACAATAACCAAAGTTGTTAGTGATATGCGTGGGCAACCTGTCGTCCATACGTTAATCGGTGCGGTAAATCTATACTCTGGTAACCTAGATGTTTACGCTTTTGAAGACAATGATGATAAAAACAAAGTGTTACTGTTGATGTCTTCGTCTGCTATACCATGCTTATTTCCTCCAATCGATTATAAAGAACAGTTATATGCTGATGGTGGAACGTTAAGCAACGAATTATTGCAAGCGGAACACAACGGCGACTATCTAAATATAACGTTTATAACACCATATGAAGGATATATTTATAATGATAAACCGATTGATTCATTAGAAACCATGATAAAAACCACAATAAATATTGTTTTAAGTAATTTTAATAACCCTTTGGTAACAATGAACCAAAATTGTAAAAATCCTATTGGAGAAATCAATAAATATTTTGTAGATCCGAAATATTTAGCTGATTATAATATTTTAAATTTTGATAACGGTTCGGAATTGATAAATATCGGTTATAAATATGTTCAACACAAAAAATATAAAATATGTTAATGTATAATGGAACTAACAAATTCCTTATGGTTTATGATGATTGGTAGTTTTATAATTCAGTTTTCAGTCATGAGCTTAATAATGACAAACGCTAAAAATAACATTACTTTTAGCGTTGGTAAATTTTATATATCGGTAATTATGGCTCTTTTAATGGGACTATTAGAAGTAGTTATGTTTGATCTTCATATGCGAACAATTAGTTTTCAATATTATCTAGCATTAATATTTATATTGACTGTTTTCATTTATTTATACAGAAACCAACTATATATAGAAGACAAGGATTATCTGAGTGAAATGATAGAACATCATTCGATGGCTATATTAACCAGTGAAGAAATACTGCAAAAAACACATTCAGAACGCGTTAAAA
>Ga0247722_10000136_pt1 | contig 45044 bp, 60 predicted proteins | sample MSEWelMarce3H_FC_FD_189094 | JGI IMG/M metagenome (GOLD analysis project Ga0247722, IMG submission 189094) | Subsurface sediment microbial communities from gas well in West Virginia, United States - MSEEL Well Study Marcellus 3H_FC | ecosystem: Environmental > Terrestrial > Deep subsurface >... | reverse complement strand
GTAATGAGTATTAAAAGAGTATATAACGACTTAAGGATTGGTTAATCTAATTGACCGCCGCTGATTGGTACTACTCAAAAGGTAGTGGAAAAGGAAAGAAACGATAATGTTCCTAAGTCAATTATTAAGACATGTATTCTCAGTGTTTTATTTTCTTTGTTTAGTAAAACAAAGTGGTGGAATTGGAACGTTTTAAAACCGTTCGGCCCTAAGAAAAACCAGTCAGAAGAAATTCTGACTTTTTTTTTGCATTTTAAATAATATTTTGTATATTTTACTTATGAGAATAGTTTGTATATCGGACACACATAGTTTGCATGAAAATATGAGTCACGAATTACCTAAAGGTGATGTGTTAATCCATGCTGGTGACATCTCAAATAAAGGAGGTGTAAGGGATGTTACAGAATTTATTCATTGGTTTCAGAATATTAAAGGATTTGGTACTAAAATATTCATTGCAGGTAATCATGATTTTTGTTTTGAGAGGGTCAATCAACCACACCATAAAGGTGATTACGATTGGTTACATAATCTAATGGCACCCGAAAATCTATCTCAATCCGATGTGACATATTTGGAAGATAATTTTATGACTATTGATAGTCCTGAATTTTCAAGACCCATTAAAATTTATGGTAGTCCATGGCAACCAGAATTTTATGATTGGGCATTTAATTTACCAAGATTCGGGATTGAGTTGCAAGAAAAATGGAATATGATTTCAGAAGATACTGATGTATTAATAACACACGGACCACCAAATGGATATGGTGATTTGGTTAATAATTGGAGACAACCAAATGTAAATGTGGGGTGTGAATGTTTAATAAATAGAATAGGTGAAATAAATCCGTTAGTACATATATTTGGTCATATTCACGAAGGTTACGGTGTTGAACTTGGAGATAAAACATTATTTGTAAATGCGTCAACTTGTAACTCAAGATATGAACCAATAAATAAACCAATAATCATAGATCTTCAAGAAGTTTATGGTGAAATAATTGCAACACATGTCGAAATATAATATACCTGTTAGTGTTGTAATATCAACACGAAAAATTGACGATGTTTTTTTAAAACATGTTGAGAAAATGTTCTCTCATCCAAAGACCGAAATATTGGTTTATGAAAATGAGGGAGAATATTCATTACCCCAACTTTACAATGTAGGATTGAGGGATTCAAAAAATGATATTGTGGTTTACATTCACGATGACATTATTTTAGAAACCACAAATATTACACCTAAAATAGTTAGGTTATTTGACGAAAATCCTGAATATGGTATAATTGGTGTTGCGGGTACAGATAATCTAACCAGTGGAAGATGGTGGGACAATAGAGATAGAATGTATGGGATTGTTGCACACGAACATGAGGGTAAAAGACACGTAAACCAATACTCAAAACAAACATTTGGTGATAAACCAAAAGAGGTGGTTATCATTGATGGGGTAATGATGATGGTTAATAAAAAAAGAATTAAACATACCTTTAATGAACAGTTTGAGGGTTTCCATTTCTATGACCTACCAATTTGTGTTGAGAACTATATGGACGGAGTTAAAATCGGAGTTACAACGAAGATTAGGATAACCCATAAATCAATTGGGATGGTTAATAAAAAATGGGAGAAGAATAAACTACTTTTTGAAGCACTATACGAAAAAAAGTTACCATTAACGGTAAATTGATTTTAGTGTATTTCAGGATATTTATATATAAATCTAACAAATTATGACAACAGTACTTTTAATTTTATTGGCTTTGGTTGTGGCTGGAGCCGTGGTGTTTATCCTAATGAAAAAGGGTAAAATCGAAGATAAAGATGGTAATAACATTCCTGACGTAGTTGAGAAAAAAATCGAAGACGTTAAAGAAGTTGTTATTGAGGTTAAGGAAATTGTTGAAAAGGTTACCAAAGCAGTAAAGAAAGATCAACCTAAAAAATCAACTGAGAAGAAGGTTACTAAAAAACCTACTACTAAGAAGTAAGTTTTATTAAATCATTTAGAATTGGGTTAAAATTTGTTTTTTAACCCTTTTTTATCTACATTTGTATTCTATTTATTACGGGGGTGCCTGGCATTGATTTCAGGTATCAGGGGTAAATGGCACGTAGTCAGACTTCATCTATGACTTAAATCTATGGTGGAAAAGTTCAAACGGCAACGTTTACAACAACATGGAAATTGCAGGTATACTTGCAACTTCTAACGTAGCAGTAGCCTAAGGCGAAACTACAGTCGGGTCGATGTACATATAACCTAGGAACAGAAGTACTAAAGGTGTGATACCACCTCAGAGTGTCAAAGGTCTCGTTCAGAGTGCTACCTTAAGTGAACTCGACACAGTTATAGGGAACGATGTCAAAATAGGAACCTTTTATTTGTCTGTTGTGAACTAACAGAATAAACGTGTAGTCATTTATTGTTGAACAGGAAAGACACGGGTTCGAGTCCCGTCACCTCCACCATAAACCCATCTTCGGATGGGTTTTTTGTTTGGTATATCTATTAACGAACAAAAGGTCCGAAGACCCTTTGTCGAGATTTAGAACACCTCCTTTTCGTTTAAAAGTATTATCGTTTAATGGCGACCAAACCAATTAAACTCTACATATAAATATCAACTATTTGAATTGATTTAGTATTTTGTAGGTATTTTCCTTAATTATTTTTTTTCTTTCAGTTGATTCTTCTTGTTGTTTACAGTTTGTCATCACCTTTTCATACATTGTTAGTGTGATTTCTTTTTTATCGTCACTACTTGCTAATGCTAAATCTGTAATATTTTCCCACAATTCGTCTCCAAAAATACCATTTAACGTAGTCCCAAATAAACACTTATTCATTTGACCTAAATTTTTATTTTTACATCCAAATTCATAAGGGAAGTCTTTATTTTCACAATCATGCCATTTAAAACCTTTGATTCTATCATCAGGTGTTATTGCATCATATTTGGTATATTGTTTGTTGATAACCGTTGTTGTTCCACTTGACCCGGCTGACCCGGCAGAACCACTAGAACCTGAAGTACCTGCGGTACCCGATGTACTTGAACTACTTGTTGAACCTTCTTTTGTTGCAGTTATGGTTTTTCCAAATATTTCGCCCGTGTACCCGTTTACCTTATTATCCAATCCTCTTGTAAATTTAACAGTAAAATCTTTTCTTAAATATGTAAACATAAAGGTGTCAGCATCTGTGGTTGGGGTCATCTCTTCGTTTAGAACTGTATAATCAAATAATAACTTATTATCCACAATTGTTATTTCTGAAGGTATTGATGGAGTAGTATTTGTCTTATATTTCCCAACATATTCAGATAACGGGGTACCACCTGTTTCTTTTAATTTGTAAGATATTACAACTCTCCCACTTACAACTTTAGATGTCACATCATATTTCGATGTAGAAAAATCCGATGGTTTTGTGGTATTCCAATTTGAATAATCGGTACTCTGCTCTAATAATATTTTTATTAATTCCATTTCTTATAAATATGTGTTAATTGTTGTTTTTGATTGTAATTTTACCATCTATTTTAAATAAAATCGCTAATGGTTGTACTTGTCCTGAAATTTTTAATGTTACTGTTTTATCAGTATTAATAACATATGGTTTAACAATTAACGATTTAAAATCGGGATATTGAGTGTCAATAAAGGTATCAACTTCAGTACTTGTTATCTCTTCACTTGTCGCATTCGGGTCGGTTGGAGCATTTGGTAAAGAATCGGTAGTAGTTGTGGTAGTACTATCTGTTGGCGATGGTTTAAGAATAATGTTTTTACATGCGGTAACTTTCGCGAGTATTTGTTCCATTGTGTCTGTCTCTTTTAAACCGCAATTTTTTAATTCTGGATGAGCATCTATGTACTTTTTAACATTATTTTTAAGTTCCGATTCTAATTTCTTAGGATCAACATTATTTATGACATCTGAAAGCCCTGCAGCAATCTCTAACGCTTTTACAAATTCATCAATATATGTTTGTTTCATAGGATCAAAGAATTCTTTTAAATTATGTGGTAATAATGATATATAATCTTCTAACCAAATACGTGCAACCTTATGAAAATATCCTTCATCTTTTTTTGCGTCATAGTCTATCCAATTAACTTGTTTCCAATCCATCCACTTGGCTAAAGTATTATAACTCGCTTCCAAAGTAGCTGAATTCCATTTTAAAATTTCATAAATTGTTGCAACAAATGCTGGTGCAACGACAGCATCTATTGTTAATCGACCAACAGAATTTGCTAATAATGATCCTTTACTACCTCTAGCCATTAATGCAGAATACATTTCGTCATATCTTCTAGGGTCTCTTATTAATAAAATATTAGCCCATCTTAATAAAAAGTCCTTATCCCATTTTTTAAAAATAAAAGTACCTTTCGTTGAATTTTTACCGTAAGGTAATCTAAATGGCCACGCTTTAGCATACGCTTGAAATTCAATTCCAATTGGTTCTAAAAATCCGTGTTTTTTTAAAGATTCATCATATAATTTTTTAAACCCATTAGTATCCGATTCAATTTCTTTTCTAATAGATGGGTTAATATAGTCTCTCCAACCTGGATTCCCATCTATCCCTTCGTAAAGATTTTTAGGTAACTGATTAAACCATTTTTTTGTTGATAAAAGAATATCACCCATTTTCTTAAATTCTTCACTAGCATCTTCACCTATTTTAATTTTTTCCTCTGCTCCTTTAGAAAGTGCAATAAATTCATCTTGTAATTTCTTTGCAGGTTTAAAGGTATTTCTAAAAATTGTTACCCATGTTGCTGCTTTATCTGACGTTATTCCCTTTAAAAAAGTTTCAAAAAATCCAACGTCCTGAACTTTACCACTAATTTGAGGGGCGTAATTTCTAAACCATATTTCTAAATTTTGTGGAATTGCTCTATTTTTTTTAAGAAAAGCAATTAATCCTTCGTTATCATCTTTAAATTTCTTTTTAATAGCATCACCTATAGATTTACCTTCGGAATCCACACCTAGTTTACTTAATTTAGTTTCAACAACACTATTAGCCTTTAATTGAAATTTCAACGGGTCTGACATTTTTAGATGTTCAACAAATGTTTGATAAATACCAGGTTGTTTAATGAATAACTTTAAAGCTTCTTGACCATCATTCAATGTTGCGGGATTTTTAAATTTTTCAGCAATATCGTCTAATTGCCTCATGATTGATTGTTGTCCAGAACCAGCATCACGCACCTGTTTTTCAAATTTAGCTAATAACCCTTCAGTGGCCCCTTCAGCTTTAATTTCTGCCTTTGAAAATCCTAGTTTTTCTAACATATATTCTAAAACAGGTCTTATATTTTTTGGATTAGGTCCGGAAGCCTCTTTTAAGATTCCCATCATTACCTTCATTCTATCAACCTCATTTAAAAGGTTTTTATTAATTTGATTGTTCATATTAAATTATCATTTTCTAATTAATCTGAAGGTCATTTTTTATTCCTTCTATTACTTTATTCCACTCTTCTGTGGTAAATGGTTTGTTTGTTTCGGGATTTATATCCATCTCTTCTTTTGTAAATTCATCGATAGCATCATTATACTTACCTTCACCAATATTTTTAATTTGAGATAATGTTAGATTTTTAGTGAAAATTTCTTTTACCTTTTCGGGAATATTATCAAAATACGTCTCTAAATTTTTTCTTTCTTTTTCATCTAATTTAATTTTAGCCTTTTCTTCTATTGAATTAATCCATTCAGTTACTCCGTAAAAAACAGACAAATCAAAACCAATTTTTTTAACTATTGGTCTTTGTAAAATATTTGGTGCAGTTTTAGATAAAGGGTCAATTTTTTTAAATTTATTTACACCTTTATTTAACCAACTTGTTTCTAATTTCTGAATTTGTTTTGTGGATGCCTTAACACCTAACGATTCTTGTGTTTTTATAAATCTTTTTGTTATTTCTTTAGTTGCGTTTTCTAATGTCTTTTTATCTGATTTTAAAATTGTTGTTAACCATTTAGCTTCCTCTTCATTTAACATTGTTTTCATAAAAATCGCTAAATCAGAACTTGTTTTTAATGGCGCAATTGCAACTTTTTTACTTATACTTTCGGCAATCGCACTTGGAACTTTAAAAATATTTAAATGAGGTAATATTGCAAAAATGACAGATCCGGCAGCATTTTCCGTTTGATTCCTACTAGTTTGATAAGCGGCAATTGCTAAATTAAACACAGTATCGGCAACCATCATACTACGCATAGTTAATAACGGTATACCTAACTCAGGTATAAGGACTGTTAATATTAAACCCCCACCAATTTGAATAACTGTACCCCACTCATCCCAAAATTTATCGAATCCAGATCTATTATCGTGTTGATAACCAAAAACTTTTTTTAAATCATTTAACTTTTTACGATATTCCATGGAATACATGTTACCGACTAATTTAGGACGAGAAACATATAAAGCATCTAATTTTGAATTATTTGTTTGTAAATTTTCATTATCCTTAGTTTCTTTATCTATTAAAGGTTTATAATATTGAGATAACGCATTTGTCCATTGAGATAGTTCCTTTTTTTGTTCTCTTGAAATTCCATTTGGATAATCCTCACTATAATATTCTTTATTTATATTATCTCGTTGTAATCTTAATTGTGATAATTTTGTTTGTTCTTCTTTTGTTAATGGAATTGTTCCTGTGTCCATCCAACCACTTGCGGAATATTTTGGTTTACTTAAGGACTCTATTTGTTTTACAATGGGGTCTATTTTTGAACGATATTCATCATATTCTAGTGGTGAATATCCTTTTGGTACATCTAAACCTTTTGGTGATTTTCTTACTATATTATAATATTGATTAATATCATTAGCCTTAGTCCAATTTGTTAAATCACTTTCAAACTGCGAATTTTGTGTTTCTAAATTACCTAATTTACCTTCGTAATAACCCCACGGTTCCTTTGGTAATATTGTTCCTGGTTTTGATAACATTTGACCCTTATATGCTGTTGGTTTTATTGGTTGGGGTTTACCCTTCCAATAAGTGGGAGTGGTTTTGGTGAATGAATCTGATAGTGCCGTGTTATTTACAAAATTACTTATGTTACCTACCGCAAGACGGTCATTTGGGTTTGATGGAATTCTAAAAGCACTTGGTGACCAAAAGTTTTTAATGTCCTCAGTTTTGGCAACTGAAGGGTATCTTCCATCTTTTATATTTGGATATAAACTTTTAGCATATACTCCACCACTACCAATTTTCGTTAAACCACTCATTAATTTACCATCAATCGGATTATACCATGGTTTAAATTCAGGATTAAGTTGTTCAATTAGTAATTCAAATTCTTTTTTAGTGTAATGTGTCTCCTTTAATTGATTCGCTTTATCCCTCTTTAAGGTTGTCCCAACAATGTCGGCCCATTTAGTTATCCCTATTTGATTTGCAGGTCCTCTTGTAACTCCACTTTCCCATTTACCCACTTCAGGATAACCTTGTCCTCCCGATTGTTGAGCACTAGTACCCGCCTCAGGTTCGGCTGCTGGGGTTTCTCCATCCTCCTTAATTTCTTGATTTTCAGTAGTTTTTGATATAATTCTCCTATACTGTCTCTCGGTCAAGCCTATTTTCATAATATATAAATATTCGAAAAAAAATTCAAATATGTTTTGGTATATTATAAATAATACCTATTTTTGTGTAAAATATAAAGACATGAAAGAATTAATAAAACAGTTTTTTAAGTATTTGGGTATTGGAATCGTTATCTTTTATATGATGTTGGTTTTTAACATCCAATTTGAACGTAATAAAAGGTATGAACTTAAATTACATGAGGATGAAAAAAATGGGTGGATTACATCAGACAATAAAAAATTACCCGAAGATTATACACCAAAAAAATACATAGTTAGGTTAACTAAATCGGATGAAACCATCATGTTACAATACAAAATAATCAAATAATGAAAAAATTACTATTAATAATCCCATTTCTATGGGGATGTGAGAAGATTGAGTTTATCAGTGAACCAAGTGTAGATGGAGAATGGTTATTCACTGATTATAAGGTAACTGTGGTATCATCAAGGGCGGAGGTTCGAGTAATACCAAATGATACTATATGTATCAACTCATTTAACAACCAATCTACAGTATCAGGTGGATTCTTAATGAAACAAAATTATAACCTAACAACCGTTGACCGTAGATTTATTAAAGGTCAGACATTTTGGAATTTTAGTGGTTCATATGGGTCAACCATGTTCCCTTTACATATCAATCGTTCGGATGATTATTTGGTTGCAGATTTTCCTTTAGGTATTAATATGAGGGAATACAGTCATTTGGTTGTTAAGAACCAAAATAACGGATATAAAACGGATTATACGTTTCTTACTGATGGTAGTGGGGCTGCTTACTCAAGAAAACTTACACTTATTAGTCCTGTAATATCTACGGATTTATACCTAAGTGATGGTAGAAGGGAAAAAGCGGTAGATGTGATGGTAACATTAATTTTTATGAGAAATTAACTATTCATCGTAAATTGTCTCATCTTGTTTTGCAAACATCTTAATAAACTGTCCTGCTTTAGCGTTAGCTTCATCTTCGATTTCACCCCCAATATCGGGTGGTTTTGGACCATTTAAACGACCGTCTTCCCATTGTTTGTGGTGAACCAATTCGTGAGCAATACTTCTCATAACGTCAACAAGTGCTCGATTCTTCATACAAACCTTAACAACCTTATTTTCTTTCGTGTAGTCGTAGTTTGCAGTCGTTTTAAGACCATTTCTATGGTTTTGAATGGATATGGTCGGAACGTCTTTAATTTCCAACTGTTCCTTCACAAATTTGACGAAACTGTTTAGTTTCTCTTTTTTATCGTCGTTTAAAAAACTCATATTAATATAAATACTACAAAGTTAACTCTTCGGGTAAATCGTTATTGGTTAAGTATTGTTTTATTAGTTCTGAGATATATTCGTTATCTATTTCTAACAAATCCTCCTCATCAATAATATTAGGGGAATAGAATTCAATCTCATCATACGATAAGTCAAGTACTCTATAAAAACTGTCTCCGTCTTCATCCGTGGAGAATTCAATGTACAACCTCTTATTGTCGTCATTGTAGTAGGATTCGTGTATTACCATTCTTAAACAATGATAATTATATTTGTTTTTTTAAAAAATCATAAAACATATACAATTTATCAATAAAATTCGTATAATTAAACATATGGATTGGTATATTGTACAGTATTTGTACCCAAATGCATTTAAAAGATTCACCGATATTATGTTCCCAAATGTGGGTGTCATAAGTTTATCGACATTGGAATACTATGACGTTAAGAAATTATATCAATTTTTTGATAAGGAAGGTGTGTACTTAAACGTAGAGATGTACAATCCGCACCAATGGGTTTGCAGTATTTCATTACATAATGGTATTGTTTTTGGTCCAAGTCAAAGTTCAAAAACGACACGAAACGAAATTGAAGTTGATGGATTTTTGGAATGCTTCAAAGTTTTGGATAAAAAAATAAGTGATGTTTAATTATGCCTATTTATATTACAGATATGTCTTTTAACTTTTTACTACAAGCAACCAGGATTTTACACGTCGGCAATTACGATGAAGACGAACTGATAATGATTTATAATTATTTGATTGCACTTGACAATGATATATTAAATGATTATTTTAATACATGTACGATATTATCTTACGATAATGATTTAGTGTTGTACATTGAAATACTTGACACGGCAATTCAAATTTTTGAAGAAAGGGAAGAATACGAACAATGTCAGTTGTTAAAAAATAAAAAGGAAGAATCCATAAACATAACAAATAATAAAACAATATAGACTATGAGTGTTTTTAACATGACAGATGCTGAAAAGAAAAAAATTCTTGAAAAGCACAAAGAAGCAACAAAGAATCAATATCTTAAAAAAGAAGAAACAAAAAAAGGTTTGCAAAAACCTGATGAAAAGAAAGATAAAAAAACCTCCTAATTAGGGAGGTTTTCTTTTTTATTTAAGTGTCTCGTAAGTAATATATAGGATAACCAAAAACACCCTGAAATTGAGTAGAAGATAGCGTCTGCTCCCCAATACGAACCTGTCACTTCCATCATCAGCTTGAATAGTGCATCGTACCCAAGAGGTAGAAAGAACATTGCCAACATTAGAGATGTATCTTTGTAAAACATTAATCTCTTGTCTTTGTTTTTTAATTTTTTGATTCTGTTCACCATCGGGGTCCATGTATAGGGGGTTTATAAAATTATGGTATGTAACCTTTAAAATAAATACTTATTTACTGAAATAATACCCATCAAGATATAATCTATCTAATTGTGTATGTTCATAGACCCTAATTGCATCATAATAATTTGAAAGGATTGGTTTACCATCAACATTAAATGAAGTATTAACCAACACACCAATACCTGTTTTTTCTTTGAATTGAGTTAGTAAATCATAGATAAATGGATTCTGTTCTCTTGTTACTGTTTGAACACGTGCAGTGCCATCAATGTGAGTAATTGCCGGTAATCTTTCCCTATATTCTGGTTTAACCATTGGACAAAAATTCATCCATCTACTTTCACCTTCCCATTCAAAATATTCAGATACATCTTCTAATCTCACGATTGGTGCAAATGGTCTATACCATTCTCTATTTTTCACTTTAAAGTTTAGTGTATCCTTCATGTGGGTTGGTATCGGTGAACATATAATACTTCTATTACCCAATGATCTTGGACCATGTTCTGCTCTTCCTTGTACCACACCTAATATTCTTTGATTAACTAAATCATTCACAATAACTGACATATCAACCTTTCTTGCATTTCGATTGTTTACCTCTTCCATTAACACATATTTGTCTAATACGTCTACTCCTTTATAAGTCACGTCAATTACATTTGTTGGTTTAAAATGTTTACATAGTAACCCAACACTTAAACCACAATCGGTTGAATTTGGTGCAACAAAAACAGGTAAACCATATCGTTCTTTTACTTTAGTGTTTAAAACAATATTAAGTGCACATCCACCGGTTAATACTATTGGTAAGTTATGTTCTCTAACTATTGAATCTACCTTTTCGAAAAATACTTCTTCAAATACCTCTTGTGCTGTTCTAGCAAAATCGACACCTTCTTCCGCTCTTAATCTATTTTCGCCATTAAACTCAATACCAATTTCATCTGAAAGTGTTTTCTTTTTCGTTTCTAAATTATACCAATATGGAACCGACGATGAAAAGAATTTCTTTAATGGTGCTTTCCATTCTTCTCTGATTTTACCATAGGATTGTAAACCAAGTACTTTTCCCGCTGCGGTTAATGCATGATAATTTCTTACTTCATCACAAAATAAACCAATTAAATGATAGTGACTACCTAAGTCAATACCAAAATTAACTACGTTTACTAAGTCTTTCCCTTTTTCACCAACATATAGATTGAAGAATCCATCATTAGAACCCCCATCAAAAGAAATTATCAGAGCCTTTTCATAAGGTGATTGTGCAAAACTACCATATGCATGTGCTGGATGATGTGATTCATCTATAATATATTCATTAGCAGGAATAGCCTCTTTATTTTTTTCAGGCATCACAGGATAACCCTGACCCATGATAAATTTATCATACTTTGTAAAACCATATTTCTCCTTTAGATATTCGTATATGTGTTCTAAAATATAATCCTTAGAGTGAATGGGTTCAAAGAAATCACCACTCGCATTTTTCTTATTAACAAAACGTTCAAATTCAATTACACAAACAATATCATTTTCATGATAAACCGCAACAGATGCATTATGGTGTGTATGTAGTGCTATACTTGGTAAACTCATATTTCTTTTCTTTTAAAATGATAATCAGCATCAGCGGGACTTGATGGTGAGAACCTAGGTGTTATTAATTCAAATCCCATTGATTCGATTATTGGTATCGATGCATCAAATAATTGTGCACCGATGTTATATTCAACATGTTGTAATTCAACTATTAAGTGTTTAACATTTTTTAATATGTCGGTAGAACCTTTTAAAATATCAATTTCACAACCCTGAACGTCTATTTTTAATAAATCAGGATAAGGGAAATTTCTATTTTTTCTAACGGTATCTAATGTTACAGTTTTTCTTTTAAATTGATTTGATGGGTTGTTAAATAATACTTGAGCCATTGAACTGTGTTGCGGGTTTTCCATATAGTATGAATTACCTCCAGGGAATGTTACATTTTTATAAAACGTAATCTCCTTATCGTCAACATCACTAAAAACTCCAATTTGAAATTGGTATTCGGTTTCAATAAAGACTTCTTCGGACTCCTCCATTGCTTCAAATAAAATATACTTAGAATTTGGCCAAACTTCTTTTGCCATTATAGTCCATTGTAATGCACATGCACCAACATCATACACAGTATTTGGTGTGAATCCAAATTCATCCCTCAACCTCACCAAATAATTTTGATGTTCTTGTGGTATGGCTTTTAATTTAGAAATATCTTTTAATCTTGGGTATGTATTTGAATATAATCTCCTCAATTCAAAATAGTTATGATACTTAGGACTACCGTGATTCCAACCATTATCGTGTAAAAAATAAGGTTTAATTCCAGTTGAATTTGAAACTAATCTATTATTTTCAAATCGGTATTCGTTTACATTTCTTGAAAATGTGTTAACGGTAAATAATGAATCGAAATCTAATTTAATAATTGGTTGAAATTTCTTATTATAATAATATGTAAATGCACCTTGGTCATTACTAAATGTTGAAATTCCTGTTGATAGTACGTTGTTCATTAGACTCTCTAATAATTCAACATACTTTTTTGTTTTAGCTAAAATCATTCCTGAATTTAGGAAGGTTCTATTAGTTACATGATTCTCATCGTAGTCAACATAATCAGGCCAAGTACCTTTTCTTTCAGGAGTCGGCCACATGTTTTTTTCATGACCAATAATAATGTTATTGTCTAAGTCAAAATGATTTGGTAAGTCATCAACAGATGTAAAACATGTAACATCATTTGCGTCACAGAATATGATGTATTCAGAATCGATTTCTTTTACTTTATCTAATAGAAGGGTAATCTTATATAACAAATATTCACTCTCAGCTCCGAATCTACTTTGATATTGTCTTTCTAAATCAAAATAATGTCCTCGATTAAAATGATGATGCATTAATTCCTTATCGGGATTAAATTTTTTAAATGATTTATATAATGAAGTTTTAGATATATCAAATTCATTTGAATGTGCCCATGTAACGGTCAATAATTTTATGTCCATTATTTAAAAATTTGATAGTATTCTCTCCAAGTACATTTTACAAAATGATACTTGTTTTTATCTTTAACATATGTTAAATCAAATATTTTCTCATCACTCCCAATATATCTCGAATCGATACATTCATTAATTGTATTGTTAAACTCAACCAATAAATCATCAATTAAATGTGATGGTGCAAAAAATGCCGTTCCTTGGATATGTCTTATTTGTGACATTGCGTGGAATTCTTTATTGTCAATGTCAAAGTCCTGTGAATGACTAAAGAATGTTACTTTATCATTATCCAATTCATTGACTTTACTTAAATTCGGCCAGACAATACCCTTGTAATTTGAGATGTCGTCTCTTAATCCACCAGCGTCTGCCCAAATTAAAAAATCAGAGTCAAAGTATTTTTCATCTTTTGCATGTTTCAAGAAATTCAATTTATTAAACATGATGATGTTATACAATGGTTTATTCATTTCAGGAACATTATGGTGAACCTTTTTTGTAAAGTCTTCTGAGAACATCAATTCGTTTAATTTATCGTTATATTGTTTATAACAATCTAAACTTTCTAATGTCTTCACAACCATTATAGTTTTCTCCAAATTTGGATCAAACTCTTTTCTCATTTCCAAAATCTTATCGTAAAATTTTGATTCGGTATAGATTACAAAATTTGCGTCTAACGCTAACGTGTTCCTCATCCAATACAAATACGTATTATATGATAGACCAAATGAATCCCAATTATCTCTTCCGATGTCGTATAATGCCATTACTATGACAGGTTTTTCTATAGCCATTCCCATGTAAATTTTTGTCCTTTGTGAGTAATTTCACAGTTATTATTTTTTATTAGAAATTCATTAAATTCATTCATCATACTCTCAACTTTAAAACCGTCTGACGCTAATGAAGTTGGTACAAACCCTTCTGAGTATCCGAAATAATTCTCTTGGTGTAGTTTCAATAAATGTAACATTGCGGCATTAGAAAATTTAACAATAGGAAAAAATGAACCCATGTGTTTGTCGGTACTTTTAAAATTGTCACCAGGTCCTGGACAATGTCCCAGCCAAAATCCTCGTGAACCTCCCATCTTATTATTTATAACACTAATTGTTGGGTATTCTTGGTAATCTTCTTTTTTAAAAACTTGTATCGCCATGAAATCATTATCTAATTCGTCATACTGAGAAATAAATGATTTTAAATCTCCGGTGAAATTAACATCATCATCAAAAAACCAATAATTCTTAAATGACGGATTGTTAATATAATGAACTAACATTCTATAGTGTGCATAGAAATATTTTGGATTTTGATGACTACCCCAAAAATGATGTCTGTTGATTGGTTTGTTAAAACCATATTTTATAAAATCCTCATTATCATAAATCGATATTGGTGAGTTGTCATATTTTGCAGATACCTCTTCAGAGGTTAAACCATTATGATTGTCGAATAAAACAAAAAAGTTATCAAATCCTTGGTTTTTAAAATCTACAATATTTTTGTTACCGTCACCCTCAAATGTTCTATGATACGAACAAATTGCAACTGATGTATTTTTCATTAAACTATATTATATTTTTCTTTTATTATTTCGTGCCACTCAGGTACCCTATTAAATTGGTGTACCATATCAAACGAGTCCCCATTCAATGTACAAACATTATTATTTAACATTTTAGGAGTTCCATATTTTAATGAATTATTAAATCCCCATCTAACAAAGAATTCGGTTGGTCCTGAAACCGCACAATGCATTGCCCAACCCTCATCCAAATTAAAAATTTTCATTCTTTCAATTTCATTATTTGCTATCATTACAATTAAAGCCGCTTGGTCTTTAATATTGTGGTCATCGGAACCACCTTCACATAAATCAAACATTCTTTGATACAACGGAATTAGTTGTTCCCTTTTACCTGCGATGATTCCTGAGCAAACAATCTCTTGGTGAACACATTTCTCAATCTCATTAGGGAATATTTTTTTGATATTATCAAAATTCCACGGATCTTGGTTAACGTTAACTCCTTCGCCAGATACAAATAAATCATAATTTACCGTGTCCAATTTACTAAATGGGTCACCTTGGAACATCACATCAAACACATCAGTAATAATAAACAAATCAATATCTGAAGTTTTTAAGTAATTTAATGTGTGTTCTAATCTTTTATGATTTATAAACCATGTATTCTCAACAGTAACAATTTCGTATTTTATATTTAAATCAATACAAGTTTGTATATCTTCTTTAGTTGCATTTGCCGCCAATAAAATAACATCACCATCTGAATATGTTCTAAAACTTTCAGACCACAACCTTATTTTTTCTTTGTGTTGTGAAATATTATTCGATAATCCTAATAATGCTTTTTTCATTATAATTTCCCCTCAATTTTATTTAACCACTCTTTAGTTTTGGAATGTGGCCATACTATCCACTTAGCAGGTTTCTCCATTGTGTCAAATGTTCTCCATATTTTCACAAATTGGTCAGTTGTATTTAAATGGTTTTTAATTTCATTCTCCAATAAATCAACTCTGTTTAATGGTTTATTATCTTTATCTTCAAAAATTATTGCCCAAAAATCATAATCCATTTCTTTATCAAATGAGCCAATATGAACGTCAATACAATGTTTGAATATTTTTAAGAAAGAATCATCAAATTCTTGACCATATAATGGCGGATTTGGTGCTAATTTATTATCTAATGTAAATTGTTGTACTGCTCTCTTTTTAAAGCTTAGTCCAGCATATCTCTCGTAATCCTCAACTGACCTAACTTTACCAAAATCATAAACACCAAAATCAATGTCCCTTACCTCACCATCCATCTCAAACAATTTCCTATTACGTTTGTGAGAATTTGCGTTTTTACCTCCCCATGTTTTATCGTCATCCCATTGTTTGGTTCTGTTTTTTCTGGTATACTCGTGCCATGCAATGATTTTATGTGGGTGATATAAATCATAACCCCATGTATATGCTCTTACTGCTATCGATATTTCTTCTCCGTGGAAATAATATTCAGGGTCATGTGGTACTTCTACCACAAAACTACCTGACGCAAATGCAAAATGTGCAGAATAAAATCTTGCCGGTATTGGTTCAGTTAACGATTTAAAATTATCGATGCCAGCAGGTAAAAAGAAAACTGCACCTTCAGGAATGAATCTATCAAAGTTCATTTTCCACGGAATGTTTACTCTACCATTTGGGTCGTTATCGGGATCATAAGACGATATGTAACTTGTTATCAAAGGTTTTTCTACTCCTTTGTCTTTTAACTGATTATACATTAGAATTAATTCCTCATCCCAATTCTCAATAAATCTATGGTGTGAATCAATCTGTAACGTATACTCTTCATCAGTATATTGTTGTTGCAATTTATTTCGAGCCCAACATGCTCCTTTAGAATCTCTATAATCGATGTCGACTATTTTAAATCTTTCATCATTCTCAAATTCTTTAAGTGTATCCCACTCATCCTCAACAGAATGTTGCCAAGAAATCGAAAAGACTAAATTATCAGGATACTTTGATTTACTTATGCAATCCCTCAATGTTGGAAGTAATTGCGGATCTCTATAAGATGCAATTTGAATAAAAATTTTACTATTCCCCATATATTATTTCATTGTTTATAAAATATAAACAAAATCCTTTTAAAATTAAATAGGTTAGTTTTTTTTTATCGGTTTTTTTTCTTATATTTTATAGTATAAACACATTTTTAATGAATAAAGTATACCAACCAATTGTTATTGAAGAAACCGACTATTTTATTGAGGGTTTAGCGGAGTCGGGATTTTTTGAGGATTACGATATTAAGGATTTGACCTTTGTGAGAACACATTTATTGAATATTTTCACCGAAAAGTTCATAAATGGACTACTCAATGACGATGATTTAGAATTATTCGGAGAAGATGAGTTTGATACTCTTTTGAAAGAACTTGTTGCAGGTTCGATATTATTTGAATTGAAAGGAAAGGGATATATTGACTCATACGAAGACGAAGACACCGAAGAAATGTTCTTTTTAACTGACGAAGGTAAAAAACACGTTAAAAACACCAATCCTGAGGATGAATTGGGTGATGATGATAAAATATTGAAAGATTTGTTTTAAATCTTACTTCTTTTTCTCATCAACCTGTTGAGTATATGTCGATTTTTTGTGTTGTCTAACTTTATCCTTTAATTGGACTAACAATTTCTGAGCATTCACTAAATTTTGGGAAATTCCCAAAATTCTACCATTTGATATGGTTTTTAACCCTCCTGGTATTGAATCTTCCAATTTTCTAAACTCTTTTAGTGTTTCATTAAGTGAATTTTGCAACTCCTCAACTTTAAATTGAACTTTCGCATACTCTTCTCTTCTAACTTTGGACGCATCCTCGTTTAAGATTTGTAAAATCACTTTTTTCACACTATTTTCTGAAATTATCTTATTTTCCATTGTACTTTAAAAGATTAATCCACTCTGAAGTCTTGATCTTCCTGGTTGGTAAGTTCATTATCACTTTTCATACCTTCCTTGATGTAACTTCTGATTAATTTAGATACGGTTACTTTTTTATGATTTGCAACCTTCTCAATCTCTTTGTAATAAGCAGGTACCACTCTAAATGATAACATTTGTACCAATTGCTTATGCTTTGGCATGTCAGATTTGGGTGTAACTCCCGAATCCTTCGTTTCTTTATATGCGTCTGAAGCCATGTCTAATATATTTTTATATAAATATTTGGTAAAGTCGTTTAGTTTCCATATATTTTAATATAAACCAAATAGTATGTCAGAAGATAAAGAACAATCAATTGATCCGGTTAAATTTTGTGAAGAAAAGTACCCCGAAACAACAAAAGAATTTAAAAAAATCCTAAAAGAGCAATATGAAATCTTTTGTAGGAAACAAATGAACTACGGACCTGATAATATATCAGTAGGGACCCGTTTAGAGACCCCTGAAGAGGTTAAATTATCTCAAACAGGACTTTGGTTCAGAATGAATGATAAGATTCAGAGATTGAAGCAATTAGTCCTTTTAGGTAAACCTGATACTGTGGGAGAAGCCATTGAAGACACATACCAAGATTTGTCAGTTTACAATATTATAGCACAAATCGTAATAAGAGGTAAATGGGCTAAATAAATTGGTCCTCAGAGTGTTAAAAAATTTAAGGGATGAATAAAAAAATTTATCCCTTTTTTAATACCATAAATTTTATAATAATATTTATTAAAAAAACGAAACATGAAGGTAAACGTTAATCATCCATCTTTTATCTCATTCATTGACAACGTAACGACTAATATACTTTCTAATATTAACGTTGGGGGGTATTTTGACTTATCGAATGAGAAAAAACTATCAGTTCAGTACATAGTCTTTAAATTAATGAAAAATTCAGTTAAGGTTAGAGCTAAACTAACCGATTCAGAATTAAGGAGTTTTGTTGTGGTTTTATGTAAAAAAAATGAAGAGATTGAAAATTACGAATTTGCACAGATTTTGAAGGATGTAACAACAAATTTCGATACCATTAATGTTCCTGAAAAAATTGTTAAACGAACAAAAAGAATAATAAAAACAGACAACCCAACCAATGGCTAGAACTATTGATACAGATACTAAAAAACGTTATGCCACGTTAGCGATAAGGTGGTGTGAAAGTTATTTTGGTCTGTGTGATAGGAAAAGGCGTAGATTGATTTTTAGATTTAGTGAAAGAAAACGTAAAATGGATAATTGGGACGTTTTTGGTAACTACTGTTTTTATAGAAATGAAATAATCATTTATTTACCCAATAACAATACAATTTATGATATTGTTGCAACTGTAATTCATGAATACACCCATTATTTACAAGTTCGTAGAAAATATAGGGAATATGAATTATCAAGATATTACTCCCAAAACCCAATGGAGAGACAAGCGAAAAGAAATGAAGATAAATTTACTAAGATTTGTCTAAAAGAGATTAAAAAATTGATTAAATAACATTCTTTACTTGTGATTTTTTGGTTCGCAAACCATTTCTAATTCTTCCCAAGAAAATTTAGGTTTTTCATTTAAAAATGTAAAACATTTCCATTTCTTACTTTTTTCAAAATAAATGTGTTTTTGCATATGAGATGGTATCGCAGCATTGGCTGGTACTCTTTTAGGTACCTTATCGAAAAACACTTTAACTATCACAGTCAATGGTTCAACCGCATCCCACTTTCTTTCTTGTTCTTCCAATAATCTCCATTCACCTCTATTTTGATACTGATCTTGTAACATACAGTTTAGATATGAAAACGTTTGTTTTAAGTTTTCAATATTATCTGAAAAAGACGCTGCAGGTGCTAAATGACCCTTATCGTATATGTTAGTTCTATAATCATCGTTATCTGAAGTTTTTATACCTTTCTCACCGAAAAAATCCATAGAACCTCTATTAACATTTGTTGGTCGATTAGTTGACCTATATTTTAACCAGATAGGTTGTTCTAATTTTTGTGAGTATAATACTTCAAAAACTTGATTTTTTACTCTTATAGTGTCTTGTGAAAATGAGGCGAAACTTACTAGGAATATACCAACGAATAATAGAACTTTTTTCATGTGTTGTTTACTGTTATATAGTTAAATATCTCCAAAGGAGTATTACTATCAACAGAAAATTCAACAAAAGGTAAATTATTGGATAATAATTTTTCTTTAATATCGTTATCAATATCTTTAGATTCCTGTAAATTTTGAAATCTACCATTTTCGTCATATGTTTCATCGTTTCTTGTTAACAGTATGTTCAAACTGTTGTATTTTTTAAATAAACTTATAACGAAATTATCAAAGGATTCGTCATAGAACATTGCAGGATATTCAGGTTCTTTATTATATCTATCCTTATAAACCATCCCTAAAATAATTGGAGAGTCAACAATGATATATTTGACTTTACCATACAATCGACTTATGTTTCGGTGTTGGTTTGCAGTAATATAGAATTGGTCTTTTACTGCTGAGTAATTCTCCTCCCACGCAACAATTTTAGGAAATTCATATGTTAACTCAACATCCATGTGATGTTTTTTCATTTCAGTAAATAAACCAGCTGATTGTGTGGATTTACCTATACCAGGACCACCGAAGAAATTTATAATTAAACTATCCATATTCAATAATATACATAAAAAAAGGGAAAATATGAAATCCTCCCTTTGTCACTTTTCGTTTTATGTCCCCCGACACAAAAATAAATAAGAATTGACTTCAAAAAAGACCTAAATTTTAGGTGACTATTTGTCAGTAAAAAATTAATTTGGGATTTAGGGTCGACTAACCTAAAAAAGTTTGAAATTTTATTTTGTATTACACTATTTATATCAATATGGAAAATGTTTATTCAGTTTTGATAACCGCAGTTACGGTTTTAGGTGGTACGGGAGCTTGGAGATATTACGAAAAGCGAGCCCTACATAAAGAAAGAGATGACGATTTCATTCGTCACGACTGTAAAGATAGAATTTCTAAATTAGAGGGACTATTAGAATCGGCGGCAAAGGAAAAAGATGAATTACGTCAAATGGTACTTTCTTTAACAAGAGAAGTAGCTGCGTTATCTGTTAAGGTTGAATACCTAACTAAAGAAAACGAAACATTACATAAAACAACAAGAGCCCCAAGAACAAAGTAATATGAAAAAATATATATTCACCGAAAATCAGATTAAGAAAATTATAGATAACCAACTTAACGAACAAACGGCTGAAGATCGTGAACAAAAAAGAAGGGATGATAGTTTTAACGCTGTTTATGGTAATCCAACAATAAAAGAACAATTAGCTAAAAAGAAATTCCCCTCAGGAACTAAATTTGGATTTTCACCGTCTATGGTTGATAAATTAAGTAATCCGAAAAGTCCTATGTTGAGTCACAGTAATATTTTATATCAAGTAAAGCCAGGTGATACTGTTGGTGGTATTGCACAAAAAATGGGTGCAAATTCAATTGAAAACATATTGTATGATAATGATTTATTAAAAAATAACCCGAAAGCCATTCAACCAGGTATGGTAATTACGTTTAGTTTATTACCCTCTGGAAACTAAACTATCAAATATTTTTATAATTTCATCCAAACCATTATAATCAAAACACTCAGAATAACCTGAAAACGATTCTAAAAGAGGTCTGTATTTTTTTACGGACCTTTTTTTATTAAGTTTATCTTTAATCTCTGACTCCATTTTTTCTGCATCTGGAGTGTCAATTCTTCTTAATATGGATTCAACGACATACCCTTCATACCCATAGGCTTTACTAAATCTTCTCATGATAAACCTCTTAGACGTTATCCCAACCTTAACGAACGTCTTACCTGAACTCTCTTCTTTAATCAAAACCAAATAAAGAGATTTGGGTAGTTTTGCTAGTTTTTTGTTCTTTTCTTGTGTTTTCTTACGTAATTTTAGATTAACATAATCCTTCGCTTTATCAAGAGATTTGAACTCTTTCAGGTCTCGGTATGGGTTTATTATGTACTTTTTGAACCTTGCAATGTAAATGGTCTTACCACTATCAACCACATATTTCGTTGTTTTTGGTGTCTTCTGAACGAAAATTGAATAATAACCGATTGTTAGAAGTAGTTCCATAAAATATAATAGATTTATTGTTATACTAATATTTTAAAATATATTTTGTATTTTGTTTTAATATACATACTTTTGCCTATCAAATAAATCGTATTATGGAAAAAACAAAAAGATGTTCAGGTTGCAAGGACGAAAAAGAGATTGACAACTTTTACAAAAACAAGTTGGTTTTAGACGGTCACAGTAACTACTGCATCGAATGTACTAGACAAAACTCAAAAAAATATTTTCAACGAAAGAAAGAAAGAATGGCGAAAGATGAAAGTGATAATTTGATGAAAATGGTTTTATTATCTAATTATAATTCCGCAAACGAGGATAACACAAATGCAGATAGTTTGATGAAAATCCTCATGATTGAAAAAATGTGTAAGTCAATCTTGGAAGAATTAGATACCTTGAAGAAAAATTACATCAAATCCGACTCAATGGTATCCGTATAGTATTAAGTTTTATAAATACAGAAGTATTTATCAGTATATAAATTAAGTCTGTAGGTATGAAATTTACGAATATTGTATACGATATGATTGTTGAGGAGGTTAAAAACAAATCACTAATCAATTCGTTATTGGCCAAGTGGCAACTTGAAAACAACTCATTAACGTATCAAGACGTTGAGGGTATATATGAAAAATTTGCAGGTAGAATTCAAAACGGTATCCGTGTAGATAAACCTGAAATTTTAACTTTTTTAAACCATTTTGATGGTGTTCACACAAAACCCAAATTCCCAAGAGAACCTAATATCTTAAAAGACATTACAAAATACACTTATGCTCAAATCATATTTTTAATTGATGAGTATGGAATGGGTGATGGAAATGTCGAACAAATTGATAGATTTAGGATAGGTAATGATGTAGAACCGAATGAGGAAATTATTGAGGCATCTAAAGAATTATGGGGTTCAGATAACAATGCCGTAGTCAACGAAGGTGGATTTAGATTATACGGTGTTCCCGACCAAGCAACTGCAATTAAATATGGTTACTATGAGGGAGAAATGGCGAGAAAAATTCATAAATTATTCCCCCAAGAATATGGTTTTAATCAATGGTGTGTAACCAGATTTAGAATAAACTCCAATTTATGGTCAAACTATAGAAGTAGAAGATATACGTTTTATTTCGCAATAGACGACAATAGAAATTTCACACAACCTACTGAAGAAGGAGAAGAAGCCACTACACCTAAATTTGAGTTTGCAAAATATTACTTATCCGCAATCATCGTATTAGATAGTTCAGCTAGTGCATTTAAAATTGCAGATTTACAGAATAACAACGAATATGACATATCGTGGGAAAAATTAGTTCAATTGTTCCCTGCGTTAGATGGTAAACGTGAATCATTCAAATGGAGAGAATACAAAGAAGATGAGGAATTAGTTAACCCATCTGACATTAGAAATAAGATAAACGAAGATAGAAACAGTCCTTATTGGTTCGCAAGAATGACCAAGGCAAATAAATCAGCGTATATCCAAAACCAAGGTACTTTAAGTGACCCCGATTCGTGGTTATCCATGGACGAGGACTTAAGAAAATTGTACATTGATACAACAACAAAAAATAACCTATTAGACAAATTCAAATCATTTGCATTTGTTAAAACCATCTTATCTAATCCAGCAAACAGAAAATCACTAGAAAGAAGAATTAGTATACTTGGATTTGAGAATGGGTTAAATGTTATTATTGATAACATTATGAGAAATGGATTCGAACCATATCATACTTCCCTTGATAACCCAAACCTTAAGATTTACGAAAGTAAAAGTGACAGTAAAATTGGTATTTTCAATACTCAAACATTAAATTGGTTAATTAAGGATGGTGTTGAATATGAACCATTCTATAATAATGTTGAATCTTTAGTTTATTCGGATAAGAATGGTACACTATATTTGGTTGAGGTCTTCTCTAAATCGGGTGAAGCTGATGGAGAATCGTTCTATAGCGTTATGAATACAGTTGTTGACGTTGAAAAATGTCACATATTCACTGCAAATCAATGGTCAACCGTTGATGGTAAAATCCTACATAGACAAGATGACGATATAGAAGATACTGATTTTGAATTTCAAGGAGACTTTACTCCTGATTCAGCAGATATTAAAGAAACAAAAAAGGGACTATAAAGTCCCTTTTTTTATGATAGTAATGAATAGTATTCTTTGAAATGTTTGATTCTATCTGCTAATCCAATTGTTCCACCATTTACTCTTTTTGTGATAGATGTTACAACCGTATCAGTTGCCCCGCCATCTGCCATTTTATGTAAACCGTTCTTTGAGAAGAACCATGCTGCCGATAATAAAGCGTAATCTGATGCAACTCTATCTGGATTTGATAAAATATCTTCGTTGATTGATTTACCAAATGCTGTGTAGTTTTCTTTTCCGGTTAATTGTATATATCCGCGACCACAGAATTTTGCACCTTCACCTGATGATTCGGGACCGTTACCCATTCTATTTCCATAAACTTTATTTGCAATTTTTACGGGTTGTCTTTCGTAAGGTTTTGCCGCTGCCTCAGTAGGAAAATACTTCTTAAATGTTCCCGTTAAACCTTTTGCTGAATAGTTTAAGTTTTCTTTAGTTAATCTAAACCCACCAGATTCGTGACCACATTGTGCTAAGAAATGAGCTAATCTCAGTGGAGTGTTAATTTGGAATTTAGCCGCAGTGTCAGGTATTTGAGCAATAACAGAATCTGGAATATGACCTTTTAATTTTTCTAATTTTAACCCACCAACAGAAGGTGATGGTGAGGGTTCAGTAATAACACTTGGTTGACTTACAGTACCTTCAGCAAACATCTTTGCCCAAGTACCATCACCAACAATACCGTCGGCAGATAGTCCATTTGACGACTGCCAAGATTTAACTGCAGCCTCGGTTTTCGGTCCGAATTTACCAATCGGGTCCACACCCAATTTTTGTTGTAATTTAACAACATCTTCACCTGTTGATCCTAATTTTAATAACATAATTCTTCGTTTGTTTTAAGTCTTTATTTAATAATAAATACTAGTTATCCTTTATTAAGTATTTATATAAAAAAGGAATTTTAATGAAAACAATAATCCTAACCGAATCGCAAGTTAAAAACGTAATTAAAGGAGTTCTAAATGAACAATCAACAGAACCCGAATATGAAATTTCTTGGTATATATGTGGATATGAAGTAATAAAAAAAGCTGATGGGTATTATGGTGAAAATGCAAAGGGTGAATTTCTAAAATTACCTCTTGCTAGCCAATTAACTGGAACTATTGATGGTGATTCCTTGGCATTTGATCAAGAAATTTTTAACGGATTGGAGATTGGTTTTGACATGAAGCAAGGAATACACTGTCGAAATAAAATGCCCATGCAATACGGGGGAGCAACTACAGGTGGAGATGGAGGTGGTTGGTTTTTATTTATAGATGATTTTTCTAAACAATTTGATGAACCAACACCAGTGTATAGTATTTTCACTTGGGATGGTTCTTTAAGATTAAGTGCTGGTCTACCTAATATGTTAAAAGTATTAAAAGAAAAAGAAGGAAATGAAATCAAATATCAAGTTAGTAGAACTAAGAATTTTATATTAGAATTATCTCCCGCATTGATAGGTAGGAGAAGTAGACCATCAGTACCAGAAAGAAAACCTACAATTACAAAACCTGAATACGAACAAATTAAATTAGATATTCAAAGTCCGTTTGAATTTGATAAAACTACATTAACTCCTGAGGCCGAGGTTGAGTTTAAAAAATTTGTTGATAAGGTCAAATCAAATTATCAAGGTGTTAGTGGTGATGTTGAGGTTATTTCATCCGCATCAATTGACGCTGACGAAAATAAGAAAAGAGATTACAATCAAAGATTATCAGATAATAGAGCAACTACGATTGCAAATAGACTTAAAACTGAAACTGGCATAACGACACTTAACTTTATACCTAAGGGTATTGGTCAAACCGACCAATTTGCCAAAGGTATGAAATATCCTGAGGTTAGAGACACTAACCAAACTGCACCAAATAGACGTTTGATAATTAAAATGCCAACACTTACAAGAGAAAAAAAATAACCCACAATTAAGTGGGTCGTTTTTTAATCTATTACGTGTATTGTTATTCTGTCTATTTCGTTTTTATCATCTTTGGAATACCTCAATAATACTTTTTTTGTGTCACCATTTGATGACACCAAACCATTGGAATATCTCCTCACGCTAATTACGTTTTCATGTTTATAAATGGTTGCATATTCGTAATTATGTTTTGACAAATACTCTCTACTTGTATATTTTATTTGTTCATCTGATGTTAATCTAATACAATTACTTGAGTCAAATTGAACAATTTTAAGACACGAATCCAATAATATTTTACCTGAATCGGTAAGTTCATCGTAGAACACTTTTTCAGAATTACCCCAAAAAAACGTCTTTGTCTTAATTGGTGATGATTGTGCATTACAAACAATTGAGAATGTTAATAGTACTAACGTGAATTTAAGCGTTTTCATAAACCTTATTTTTACAATATTTTAAACAAAAGTAATAGTTTTTTTGGATATACCAAAATTTATTTATATTTTTGTTGGATATTTATTACATATGAAAAAGATTATACTTACCGAAGACCAAATAGACTTATTAAGAAAAAACGCTCAACGAGAGGACGAACGTCGTTATAGAAGAGATGTTAAAATTGACGTTGAAAGTTATAGAGTTACATATAAAGGTATGGAAATCAATGATATAACCACCGGTTATAATCCCACATTAACTTATTTAATTGAACAAGAACATAGGTCTTGGGGTATAAAAGATATTTCGTTATATGATATTAAAGGACCGGAGGGGATTGAGATTGAGGTAGAGTATTGGGTTGACAACGATAATACTGAAACCGAAACTTTGTCGTTACCGATTGTTTGGGATAGTGTTGAAACTGATACTCAAACAGGTCATGGGGTGGTTACGATTGGAGACACTTTAGTTGTATCATTAAAAAATAATGAGTCGGGAGAAATTGTCATTGATTCATTACATTTAGAAGTTTACAATTTATAATTTTTTAAAAATTCATTATACTTATAAAAGACCTTGTGGTTGAAGTCGAAGTGTCCTTGAGGCATTTGAGTTGGAATTGATACCAACGAATTCGGGTTCAAATACAAAAAAATATAAGGAAATGAACAGAAGAATTTCAATCAACACGATTGGTCTTGCTGTACCACAATCTTTCATTACTAAAAGTAAACAAAGATTAAAACAGCAAATTGATACCGTTTATCTTAATAACGGTGATGAGTTCGAAATCGAACTTTTTAATCCAACACACAATAAAGTTTTAGCAAAAATCGAGATGAATGGTAATTCCATTGGTAATGGTATTATACTTCGTCCTGGTGAACGTGTTTTCCTCGAAAGGTATCTTGATGAGGCAAAGAAGTTTTTGTTTGAAACATACGTTGTAAATGGAAATAATGAGGAAGCACAACAAGCGATTGCAAATAATGGTGACGTTGTTGTTAAATTTTATGACGAAATTTTTTTTCCAACCCCTTATGGTAGTGGGTCGGGTACGGTAACAATTAGTAATCCATCTTGGATAAATACAGGGTCACCATTTACCTACACTACACATAATACTTTAGGTATGAATACATTCAATCCTACTAGTATTACAACAACAGGAACAAATGCGGTTTATACTTCCAATTCATCATTAACAAGTGGAACGTTTAGTACCTCAAATACGTTCTTAAATAATCCGGATAAAGTTAAAAAATCAAAAAGACAACTTGAAACGGGTAGAGTGGAGAAAGGGTCAAATTCTGACCAATCATTTACATATGATAATTCGTCATTTAATAGTTATCCATCAACAACCAATTGGTGGAAAATAAAACCTAAATCAACTCAAGTTGTTACTAAGGAAGATTTAGTTACTTACTGTACTGAGTGTGGTAGTAAGAGAAAAAAAGACACACATAAGTTCTGCCCACAATGTGGAACTAAATTCTAAATAAACATAATCACAAGGTCATAGAAAAGGGGAATTAATATTCCCCTTTTTTTATAATCTTACGTCACCTAAGTAATCGTTTAATATTTGATTGTAATAATTTTCATTAATATCGGGATACCACCTATCATCAATTCTAAAATCTGGTTTGTCAAAATAATCACCTAATAATTCTCTAAACACGCATTCATTGTCGTCATCACATCTCTCAAAAATGTCATCTAAATCGTCTTCGTCAGGTGACATGTTATCTATAATTTCTTGCAAATTTATTTTTAAATTTACACCTTCGTCATTCATTTTTGTAACCTCACCAATAGACTCTAATGCAGTTCTCAATGTACCTTTATAATATTCATAATATGCATCATTTTGAACAGAGGACATTGCATTACCTAAAGCATTTCTAATTTCGTAATCGTTATCATATTCATTAATAACCTCTTTTAGTGACATACCTTCAATTTCATCTTCGTTGGTGATTCCCTTTAACATATCCCATATTATTTGTGTGTTTTCATCATCAATATGATATTCTAACCCACTTTCCCATTCTCCTCCGTGATCAAATAAATCCCAATAGTCTCCACTTAACAATGTTTCAAACATACCGACACTTCTTTGTCTACCATTCGCGTCTTTATATTTCCTAACATCCCAATCACCATCAACATAATAATGCACATCAGATGGTGACAACTCCATCTCAAACCACATATCTTGTTTATCCTTTTCTTTAATTAACCCAATTTTTCTAAGTGCTTTCTTTCCCTTTCTCCCTTTAAATAAATCGGGTTTTTGGTCATAGACTTCTCTGATTTTATCTTCAGGTAAATCAGTTAAACTGAAATCTTCACTTGATTGATATTCAGAACCAAATTCATCAACAATGTCATTTATTATAAACGGAACAATGTATGGATGTAATTCTTCTGATGGTTTTTTGTTATGTGGTCCTTTCATTTGTAAAAGAACACCACTATCATTAACCGATGCAGTTATATAACTTCTATTTTTAGTGAACTTAGTATTTTCAATTGGTGATGTGAATCTTAATGAATAAAGATTGCCCGCACTTCTACCACAATGACCCATTCGTTTTGACTCTTCATCACAGTCCTTAGATTCTAAATCTACCCAATAATAACCGTGACCCTTTTCATTTCTAAAATCAATTAATACTGGGTGTTCTTCTTTATAATCAATTGTTGAGTCACCTACTTGCAACTCATCGTGCCATTTTTTGGATTGCTGGTGTAGTTCTTTATAAGATAAATTTTGATATGGTTTAACATTACCATTTAACCCAACTCGAATCCAATCCATTATAGAAGTGATTGTTTGTCTTGACGTTTGTAATGTATAATCTGAATTTAATTCTTCGATGACATCTTCCCTACTTAATTTTTTAATTCCAGGATCTGTTGCCATCATGTTATCAATTATTTTATTAGCAATGAATACAGATAACGGACCACATAAGTTAGATAAGAATTCTGCGTTCCTTTCATTTAATCCAATTTTTTGAATTAAAATATCTTTTTTACTTGCTTCAATCAATAAATAATGTTGTTCTTCTGAAATTAATATCTTCACAATTATATGTTTCTTTTAAATTTAATTAAGTTTTCAAACAGTTTGTAGTTTGTGACCAACGATGCCAAATTTTCAACTTTTACTGAGTCACTAGTACTTCTCCATCCACCATATGTTTCACCCGTATCTTTATTTGTATACTCAACTTTTATAGTCCCATTAACACAATCAATCTCAGTTGATTTTAATCTTACTTTAATATGGTCGTTTTCAAATGTTGTTGAATTTTTAAAAAATTTATTCATCACATCATTTAGTGTCTGTCTTAATTTTACACAGTGTTGAGTGCCGTCATTATCCTCCATGTATCCATCAAATAAATCATTTGTTCTTTTTGTTAATGAATTATTCTCACCATATTTTGGGTAGTTAACTGAAAAATCATAAATTCTTTCGTACTCTGTTGGTAAATCATTTGCACTTATATAACCATCCATGAAATCCCATAACGTGATTCCATCCTCATCACTAATTTTAGTTATATTTTTTTTGATTAAAAATCTAACAACACTAACCACACTAATTAATATTTCATATCCATATTCAAATTCAATTAAGTTTTTAAATGAATTTAATTCAGATTCATTTGCGGTTTCGTAATTTTCATAAGATAGGTCGGCAATGTCTGACCAAAAATCTTCTTGGATGTTATTATTTTGTTTGTAATTATCAAAAAACATTTGATTAAACTGATTGAAATCTCTGATGCCTAATGTGTTCTTAAGTTCATCTTTGTTTGATTCGTAATAGTCGGTAAAGAATTTTAATAAATTTTCTTCTTCATATTCGTCAATACCTCTATCCCTCATGTCATCGTAAACAAACTGCCAACCATTTTCAGATTCGTATTCGTAGTAACTGATAACATCGTATAGTGTTTGAGTGTCTTCCTTTAAATCACTAACAGGTAGCACCAATCTACCCGCACTAACCTCCACGGAACCACTCAATTCATCACTAACTATTAATTGTTCTAATGCAACCTCATCTTCGTTTAAAATCGCATTTATTAATGGATTATCAATTTGTCCAATTGATTTTTTTATTAATTCGGTTCCATACTCGTCAGGTAAAACATCAATTCGTTTTAATTCTAATTGTATTTCATCATCTGACACTTCTCTAACAAAAGAAGGAAAAAAGAAATTAAGTAATTCGGTTTTATTGGTTAAAAATTCAGACGTATTGATACGTTTGTCATCCTTATCCATAAATTGTTTAGACTCAAAATGGAATTGGAATTTATAATCGGGATTCGATTTTTCAATCATTATATATAGAGGTCCGTCCTTTGCATATCTTTGATACAAATTACCTCTATCTTTATTTTTTTTGTTTAATGAATATGGTCCCCATGTGGTGCACCATTCGGTGTTAACACCTAAATAACAAGCGGCCTTTTCAGTTAACGGTTGGAACACGTACCATTCTTCACCATTATGAAGAATCTTATATTCGTTTTCAGATAATACTTTTAATATTTCACTTAATGTCTTAGTGTCTTTTGCAATATAATCCTTGACAGTATTATACAAGTCACCTAATTCATTTATTTTATTTACCTCGATTGGTATTCTATGTGAATAAACATATCCCAAATATTCCTCAGCTTTTTCTAAATCTTCTAATTTTAAACCTCCCTTTTGGAACATCGATAAAAGTAACTTAGAGTATTTCCCCATTCTGGTTACGGTACCGTCGGATGATATATCTGTTTGTGGGTCAGAATTAACAATTAACTTAAAATCTTCATATGGTACTTTGGAGTAATACTTATTGTATATCTCCGTTCCCGATAGTTCGGTTAGTAAATCTTCAATTATTAATCTAAATTTCATATCATATAAATACTTGTGATATTTATAATACAAACCACACTTTTATGACAATTGGTGATTTATGTACTTTTAAAGTTAATTTCCCTGATGCGGACTTTTGGTTAATCAGGAAGGGTGGTGAAAATGTTGTAGGAAAACCAACAAACGAGTTCTCAGAAGAACATATTGGTGTTAAGGTAAACGATACGGGTGTTATAGTGCCTCAGTATCTTTTTTATGTATTTTTACATCTACAAACATCGGGACACTTTACCAATTTTGCAAAGGGGTCCCTTAGACTTAAACACATCTCAGTTGCAGACATTAAAAATATCCCAATAGGTAATTAACCGAATACGGTAAATATAAATCTGAAACCCCAATACAACATCCAAAATCCAAACGCTAAACCAGCGTAAATGAATATCTTTTCAACAACAGGTCCGATTTTTTCACCAAATGATTTTTTCTCGCTCATAATTCAAATATACAATATATATTTTGTTTTTTAAATTCTTTTTTGTATATTTTTAACATGGAAAAACCTATTGTACAAAACGTTTTAGTGTGTCCCGGTTGCAAGATACCTAAAGGTTGGGGAGAAGAAGTTATTATTACAAATAATGAACTTTATTGTGGTAAGTTATTAAGGTTCAAAGAAGGTGCAAAATTTTCAATGCATTACCATCTAATTAAGGACGAGACTTGGTACGTGAATAAAGGGTTATTTATTTATCGATGGATTGATACTGAAACCGCTGAAGTGGTTGAGGTTGATTTAATACCTGGTGATACCGTTAGACAAAGGCCTGGTCAACCTCACCAATTGGAGGCATTAATTGACGGAGAGATTTTCGAAGTTTCAACAGAACACTTTGATTCCGATTCATACAGAGTATGGAAGGGAGATTCACAAAAATAAATTATGAAAAAGGTTTGGGTAAATGGGACATTTGACGTTGTTCATATTGGTCATATTAAACTTCTTGAGTTTGCAAACTCATTTGGCTCCGTTACTGTTGGGTTGGACACAGATGAAAGAGTTCGTACAAAAAAGGGAGAATCGAGACCATTCAATCCATTGGTTGATAGGATGGGGTTTATTTCGTCTATACGTTTTGTTGATAATGTGGTATGTTTTGATACTGATGATGAACTAATAAATCGAATTAAAGATTATGAACCCGATATAATGGTTATTGGTGGTGAATATAGATATAAACAAATAATTGGGTTGGAGTACGTTCCACATATTGAATTCTTTGAAAAAATAGATGGGTACTCTTCTACAAAAATTTTAAACTATGGTGATAACAGTAATAGGTGAGTTGTGTGATGATATTTTTGTGTATGGGGAAACTAAACGTTTAAGTCCTGAGGCTCCCGTGCCAGTATTCAACCCAATCCATACGGAAACAAATCCAGGCATGGCGGGAAACGTTGTTGAAAATTTAAAGGCGTTAGATAAAAACATAGTGGTAAATTTTATTCACCAAAAATCATCAATAACAAAAACCAGATATGTGGACGATAAATCAAACCACATGTTTATTCGTGTCGACGTTGAAAATGATATTGATGAGTTGGAAATGACGGAAGAAGTGATTAGAACTATTACCGATTCAGATGCGGTTATAGTTAGTGACTATCATAAAGGTTTTTTAAGTGAGAAGACAGTAAATGAAATTTGTTATTATTCTAAGTTTTCCGTTACTGACACTAAAAAGTTAATCGGTACCCTATCTTTATCATGTTTTGATTTTGTTAAATTGAATGAAACCGAATTTAATAGTCATACAATAAATGACCATTTTTTAAATAAAATAATAATCACATTAGGGTCTAAAGGAGCAAAACATAAAGGTATTGTTTACCCATCACCTGACCCAAAGGAGACTATCGATGTCAGTGGTGCTGGCGATACATTTACGGCATCTTTTACTTTGAAATATTTAGAAACTCATGACGTTTCCGAATCAATAATATTTGCAAATAAAATGGCGTCGATTGTCGTTTCAAAAAGAGGAGTATCAACACCATGAAAAGAGCAATAGTAACAGGATCAAAAGGGTTTATAGGTAAAAACCTAATCCAAGAAATTAAGGATAATTTTAAGATTTTAGAAATTAATGAAGATATTTTTGAAAACGAAGATTGGACAAATCACCTATTAAACAAACTAAATAGGTTTTCTCCTGATGTCATTTTTCATGTTGGGGCTTGTTCTGATACATTGGAACAGGACGTTAACTATATGATGACAAGAAATTATGAGTCTACACGAATTATGTCCGAATATTGTTATGTGTTTAACTGTAAGATGATTTATTCATCATCCGCGGCTAATTATGGAACAAATGACTTATATCCCTCAAATCTATATGGATGGAGTAAATACGTTGCAGAACAGTACGTAATTCAAAATGGAGGAATTGCTTTACGTTATTTTAATGTTTACGGTCCATTAGAAGACCATAAAGGGAAGATGTCGTCAGTGGCGTACCAAATGTTGGAAAAACAAAAAGAAGGTCAGGAAATCAAGATATTCCCCAATAAACCACAAAGAGATTTTGTTTACGTTGAGGATGTTGTAAATGCAAACCTTTATGCTTTAGACCACTATTATGAATTAAATTCAAAATGGTACGAAGTAGGTAGTGGGGACGCTAGAACTTTTGAAGACGTATTAGATATTTTAGGTATAGATTATTCATATCACGAAGAGGATAAAATACCTAAAGGATACCAATTCTTTACAAAAAGTAATGAAGATAAATGGATGAACGGATGGAAACCAATATTTAAAATTGATAACGGGTTGGTAGAATATAAAAAATATTTAAATGCATAAATGGAATTACATACACGGTGATCTTAAAATTGAAAAAGATTCGAAATTAATAATTGGGATTGGTGATAGTTTTACCTATGGTACAGGAACCGAGAGTTTTGAGACTTGGTCCGAAAATAATTGGGATGTTGAGAAGATGAGGGTTAGTGGGAAAGCCCAAATTGAGGCTGGTATTGGGTCGTGGGTAAATCAATTATGTAAATACCATATGACAGATTACGTACCCTTAAATTTAGGAATGGCTGGTAAAGGTAATAGGTACGCCGTTAGGGAATTGTATTTAAATCCACTTATGGAATTGGAGAATTTTAAAGAAAAATACGTAATCTTCATGCCGTCCGCCACGGAAAGATTTGATACACCAAGTGATTTTTCAGATTCATATTATCACTTTGACACACATTGGCCGGTATCGGGTGACCCCAAAAGACCAGGATACTCGTCATTAAAAAATAAAGACGATGAAAGTATTGCCACCGAAAAATTATTTGTTTCTGAAACGTTATTAAATTTTTATGATTTAATTAATTGGTGTGAATTATATGGTGCAAAACTATTATTTATAAACGCATTTACACCTGAAATTAATCGAGATTATTTTATTAAAACAATACATGGTGAAAAGGCTGACGAAATGAAAATAAAAGTCGCAACTGCACTTGTAGATAAAATACCTTGGCACAAACAAATAAAACCAATGGGATTTGATACAGTAATTGGAATGTTACTTCATTTAGAGAAACGTGATGATTTAATTAAAAATTATGGATTTAGAAATTTTAATATTGAAACAGTTAGTGAACATGGTTGGATTTCAAAATGTCAACATCCAACATTGAAGGGTCATAAATTAATTGCTGATATAATACATGAGAATATTCTTAACTACGAAAACCTGAAACCTATGACTATAAAAAAACCCCTAATTTAGGGGTTTTTTTATTTATTTAATTAATCTTTTAAAAACATCTTTTAATGCGTTTTCGGCTAAACTTTGTTGTGACATTTCCTGAAAATCCGCTTCCGGTTCTGACATTTCTTGGAAGTCAGCTGTTGGAGTTGGTTCGTTTCCGTCATTTGCACAATATGTGTCAGTAATTACTTTTTGGAAAGATGTACAAAATACTTGTTTATCTTTTCTCCAAAATGAACTATTATGTAAATTAAAACCATCTTTACCACAATCAAATTCTAAATACATATTAGGTTCGTTGATTTTAGTATAAACTGAAATTTTGATTTTACCCTTTTCTTGAATAACATTACGTATTTTAAGAATCATGGCCATGTTTTCTTGAACTTGGTTGTCCATGTCTTTATATAATTTAACCGTCTTCCCTCTTAAAGGACTTACGTTTGGATTTGAAGTTCCGCTAGCGGTATTAATTGTAGTTGTTGCTGATTGTTCTGTTACCAATCCACCAACTATCTTTTTTAATTGAGATTCGGTTATTCTTATTTTTTTTCCCATTGTATTATATTTTTATATAAATATTTGATTATTCAGAAATAATCAATTTAATCTTAAATTTTCTAAATTTTATCATTAACTCATAAAAGAAAACACGATTTAGTGTTTCGTCGTCAACATCCTCTGGTCTATTTTCAATCTTAACATCGTTTTTATCTATGACCACGTATGAAATTAATTTAGTGTCAATTACCGTAGAGTCTTTTCTTACATCTTCCATTGACAACTTAACCTCAATTTTTGGGGTTTGAGGTAACACATATTCATAAACCCCTACTTTACCCTTTTTTAGTGCCCTATATATGTTCTTAATTTTAACTTTTAGATTTTCAACTGAACTATCTAAGTTTTCACTAAAATGTGGAAAATCCCTTAAAATTTCATTTCCATAAATTCCTTCATTTTCAACATCGAATAAACTTTGTAATTCAAATCTTTTCATGTAATGGACCTTCTCAGGTTGCATTAATATATCGTTCATTTTAATTTCTAACCCCATGTAGGTAACAAACAACGACCCCATTCTAATTTCCAATTGGTTAATATTGGAGGAGTCTATATCAAGAGTTTTAATAAAATCAACTGCACCTAACATAACTTGGCTATATAGGTCAGTTGGGATAACCCCGTCTGTTAATTCAATTGATGCACCAACATTTATCAACCCCAAACTAATGGGGTTTGGCCAATTAAGATTACCATGACATCTTAATCCCGTTCTGGTGAAAAAATAAAAATTTTTAGTTTTGTTTTGAATCTCGATGTTTTTAGTGTCATCTAAAGATTCGTAAAGATTTGTTAGTTTCATATTACCAATCTCCTCTAAGGAAGGCTAAAAGTTGACCAAATAATGAAATTTCAATATCGTCATATACGCCGTCTCTTAATTTTGAAGAGGTTGCATTACCTTCTACTTTTGTTGATATTGCTCTTAGTACATTTTGTTGTACAGGTCTTGGCATCTTTCTTTTACTGAAACTACCAACCCTTATCAAATCACCTTCATGTTTACCCATGAACGATGATTCAATTATCATTTTACTTTGGGATTCTGTTATGATTATTTTCATAATAATAAATATTAGAAATAAAGATAAACAAAAAATCCACGATTAACGTGGATCTTCTGATGTTTCTTTACTTACTTTATTATTCCAGAAAAATTGTGCAACTTCCCATCTTGCCTCCATATCCGACCAATCGTCCCAATCTTGGGCCATGTCTTCAATACAAACAATTTCATCTTCTATACCATTACATCTGTACATTTCATGAAATAATGCGTCTACCGAACTATCGTTTATTGTTACGGTATCTGTACCGGCATCATATTTTAAAGTTATAATATGACCTAAACTATCTGTGATTTGTTGTTCCATTTTTTATATTGTTTTATATTTTTGATTAAGGTAGATTTTGATAACAAGAGGCGTTACACTCAGATAAAGTGGCATATTGTCCGCCAACAGCAGCAACACAACCACCACCACTACAACTATATGTTCCGTCTGAATCTATTGGTTTAACGTTGTGTGTTAACATGTTTTCAGCGTAGAATACGTCAAGTGTTTCAACGTCCATTTTATAAACCGTTTTCTCAACTTCTTGAATTTCAACAGATGTTATTGCAACTTCGTTATTATTAACATCTAACATTATATCTCCAACAACAACATTATACGCCGAAACAAATGACCAAACACCATCGTGTTTAACTAAATGTTTGTGGTTAGGAGTTGTTTTTAATAAATCATTGATAACAACAATTTCACTAACTTGGGTAGGAGTAATTGAAGTAATCGATGCCGTTGACGAGGTACCCGTTAAACTTTCTGTACTCCAAGTTGTTAATACCGTTTCATCATCTGAATATAATGGTAGGGTATCAATTGCAAATGATTTTAAAACATCACCAACTTGTAATGTTTCAATTAATACTTGTGACCCATCGGCTAATGTAATATTAGTACCTTCAATGAAACAAGGATTGACACAAGCCGACTGACAAGCTGATAAGCTTATGTATTGGCCCCCAGTCCCTTGCACTTGAGTACAAGTTCCGGAAGCACAATCATATGTGTAGATAGTTGGTTCTGGTTCTGGATCTGATACAAACCAAGGATAACTGTTAGTACATGTTCCAGTACTGTTAACCGTTCCTCCTGTGGTTGCATCACTAATACCTGAAATGGTATGTCCTGTTGCTAATTGTGCTTTTGTAACCCCTGTTCCTACTTGAGTAGAAGCTCCTGCGTTGGTTACTGCGAAGATGTTAAACGGACCAGCAACATATGTTGCTCCTGTGTATAACGAACTTAATGTGAATGTAACTGTCATATTTTTTTAATTATTTCTTTATATAAATACTTTGTTTTTATTAATAATTTACAGACTTGTGTTAATACTAATTTTATCCCCAACCATTCTTACTGTACCTGATTGTTTCTGACTTGCTCGAGCACATTGATCTAAATAATTTGCAATGTGGTTAAGTGTTCTTGGGTAATTAGATAATTGGTCGTTAAGGAAATCCTCCAAACCACCCCAATCACCTTGTGCTTTTAATGCTCTATCTAAATCTTGAATATCAGAATAGGTTTCTAATTGACTGATTGAATTACTAATAGTTTTAGCGTCAACATTATCAACCATCCATGTGTTAATTATACTTGAAGCCTTGTTAAGTGACCCTTGTACGTTTTGTATTCCACGAGTGTCATTACCTCTAATTTGAACTTGGTTGATTTCAATTTTACCGAATCTTTCAAATGCGTTAGGACTTACCTTACTTGCATCATAGAATTTTGTGTCCAACTTAGATGGTGAATATTTTGCATCGATGTCAGCAATGATAAAACTTTTAATAATATCTTCTCTAATACCCATACCTCTTAACGCACCTTCAACCAAACCCATTAAGTAGTTAGCTCTACCTTGAGCAACTCTTGCATTTTCTGATGGACCTGCTGAATGAGAAGTACCTACTGAAATTTTAATGAATTTAGGGATATGAAATTTTTCACTATCGTAGAAACGTTCCATTGCTTGTAATGTACCGTCAGCCATCATTTTTTGTTTAATTTGGTCCATAATCCTTTTAGTTGATCCCGCACCAATTTTACCTCCGTTAAGGTATGTTGGAGTTGTTTGACCTTCTCCAAATAAGAAATGACCCATAAGGAACCATTGACCCAATACAGGTTCAGGTGCAACCTCATTAATCATCTTTTGAATTATTTCTTTGAGTTTTGTCTCAGTTAGTTTAATTACTTTCGCCATTTTGAAATTGATTTATATATAAATATTGTGATAATTAAAAAAGGGATGTGAGTAGCGAATTCACATCCCAACGGGATTAGTAACTAGTCCCGGTCCTAAGTCCGGTCTTCAAACCGGAGGTATCTTTAATCTCTTCTTCCGAATCTTAATCCATAACCTGTTGTCTGTCTACCAGTACACCAAGAAGTTATGGTTTTAACAAAGTGAATACCAAATAATGAAAGTAAAATGTTTAATACTATGATTAACATAATACCACCAATAACAAATGCAAAGGCCGGTGGCATACTAACACCCAAGAAACTAACAAGAGCCGTTTCTGCAACTTGTTCATTTTGTTGTTGTTTTTTTAATTCCCTTAATTGTTTTTTTACTTGTTTTAATTCGGCAATCGAAGCAGTTTTTACTTTTGATTTAAATTCCTCAAGTTTCTGTTTCTGTTCAGTAGTAGATTCTTGTGGGGCCTCCATTGTATCGGGGTCAGAACAAGCCACCTCCTGAAGTTCATCAGGGGTAAGGTCTTCTTCCGCCTTTTCATTAAATTCCTGAGTTGCTTGTTGTAACATGGCCATTTGTTGGTCATCTTCCTTTAACGGTTTTTTATACCCATGTTCCTTATGCATATTAAGGATTTGTTCCTTTTCTGATTCTGTTAGTGTGAAATTCTTATACATTATTCTATTTTTTTAAATCTTTATTCCTTTTTTTTGGTTATATTTAATCATTGATTTAATATTTTTAGAATAGTTACATCCTGGACAATAATCCGTATCCAATTTTTTATAATAATCATCAAGGTTTAATGAACTATAACCAAGTTCGTCTTGCATTAATTTATAATCTTTAACAGAATCAACCCAATTGTTGTAAGTGGCATGTTCTCTATTAGTTCCTGTTGCAACAGTTTTTCTTTGTTTTGGTTGTTTCATTCCAAATAGATTATTATTCTCTTGGAATATGTTACTCTTAAAATGTTTACTTTCCCAAAAAGCTTGGGCTAACACAATATTTGGGTATTTAATACCTTGTTTTATAATTTCAGATTTTAAATTGTCTAAACTAAAAGGTTTTTCTGTTGGATTTTTTGAAGGTCCTGCACCGAAAAAGGATTTAACCTTATCCATGATTTTGTTAATGACTTGTTCGTTCACCAAACCACCAAACATTTGTCCCACACTTGCAATTGCGCCCCAATGTCCTTTGGAGTTAGATGACCTTGCACCATTAATACCATGACCTCTACTGGAGTTACCTCCAACGAATATATGACTTGCGGGTATTTTGGTTGCAACAGTATTAAAGAAACTTAAACTATTTGAAGAACCAACCCATGGTTCAATGATATAAATTCTATTCTTATTAACATTACATTTCAATAACTCGTTAATTTTCTCACATCCTTTACTAAACATGAATACGAGTATATTAGGATTGTTATCAAAAAAGGTTTTCAATTCAGTTGTGGAAACATTATAACGAAAACCTTTAATGTCACTAATACCTGTGGATTGTTGTAGTTGGTTTACTTGCCAAGATATTGGTTTGTCGTCATAACCTGGTCTATCATCAAAACCACCAATAAGAGCACATGAATAGCTCCCTTTTAAAGATGGGTTCTTTTCATTAACGGACTCAATAAATGTGTCATATAATTTCATACTCATATAAATATATCAAAATCTCAACCCCGGTTCCGGAAAAGGTTCCGGTGTACAACTTTTATTTTAAATAATGTTCACACATAATCCCTGAGAAGAATAGATTGTCCATATTGTCCTTAAAGGTAACCCCCGTGGATTCACTCAATGTATTCAGGGTTAAGTAATGAATATTGCCCACATGTTCCATCTCGAAAGATTGTTTATCGTTATCACCGAAATTCATCACCACCAATAGTTTGTAGTTGTTTGTAAAGTTCATCAGGGTGTTATTCAGGTTCTCACCTCTACGTTTAAGGTCCAATATTATATCCTCCTTACTGGAACCGTTCTCAAACAACTTATAGACATCCGTGGGATGTTTGGTCGAACCGGGTGCATACATCATGATGAATAACTTGTCACCAGGATCACGTAACATACCCTTAAATCGACTAATACATCTCTGGTAGTACAAGTGGTCATCCTCGTTTCTGGGGTTCTTATGGAAGAAGAAATCCTCGTGGTATAGGGAATGTCCGCAGGTTCTCTCACTGAACTTATTTTTAACATCCTGGTAGTATGACTTATCCATAAACTTATTAAAGTCATCATTAAGGATGTCGATTATAACGTTCTCATCTGAGAACATCCAATCAAAGGGGTAGGAGACATTTTTAACGTGAATACGTTGCATCATCCTTGCAGGATGACATAAAGTTCCAAGTGAGATGAAATGTTGTATTGCCATATTAAAATTTATCTTTTAGTTTATCGTACCATAATTCGGCCAATATAACGGACCTTTCATTGGAAACGTGAAATGAGTTCTTGGAGGTCTTATCCATCTCGTAATGAGTCCAAGGATTGAGGATGTGTCCATTGGGGACTATACTATCCATACAATGGGTAAAATAGTTCCCATTAATCTGTGGTGTTATAAGACTAAAGTCAATATTCTTTGACATCAACATGTGTGTTCCTTCGGAGATAATCCAAGTATCCTGTTGAAGTTTGAGATGCATATCGTACATGTATTGGAAATATGTCCTAATGGCACTCGACATCTCCTTACTAAGGGTCTTATTTGGGGTTATCCATATGTTCTCCTCATCCGTACCAATTGCACCTGTTAGAGACTGACTATAGATGGTTGGGGTTATTCTATTAAATCCCCTATGTTTTGTGGATTGACATTCAAACCCATCATAAACCACATTATAAACCCCATTGAGAGGGTTAAATTGTCCGTTGGACCATTTGTCCCAAGGATTGTTTACTGTAAGGTCTTCGACAGGAATTTCGAATCTATCAGGTGTTGTCGTTCCGATAATAACGTGATGAGGATTGTGTTTGATAATCTCATCCATCTGTAGACGTATCGCAAAATTGCTTACACCGCCTCTTGCAAATGTAACAACGTTACAGTCTAACATCTTACCTAATATCTCACTAAAGTGTTTTCCATAAGAACCGAATTTCCTATCGGGTAAGTCTGAAGACATAAAACTATCTCCACATATTCCTAAGACTTTCTTCATACCAATAAATATACAAACAAAAAACCCTCCGTTAGGAGGGTTTGTATTTTTAATTTTCGTATTTTCTTAGGTTTTTACCAAACCATACCCAACATTCATCGGGACAACCTTGATATACCGCATTATCATTTAAAAAAAATGTAAATCCTGGATATTCTGCAGAACACCCTTTTGCATATAATTCAACTTTTAAAGTTATGGATGAGCTTACATCTTTTTTATATAAAGTGTTTGAGACTTTTCTAAATCCTGATTCTGTTAATCTCTTTACACTATAATCGTCAAAAGTGGTACGTGATTTTTTTGTTTTAGGAGTAGATATGATTTGTGCTTCAAGATTTGCCAATTCTTTTTTCAGTCTATCTCTTTCTCTCTTTAATCTTTCCATTTCAATATCAGAACTTTGTTCTGACAAATCACCTTTGTTTGGTGTACCATGTACATAATCCACAACATATTTCATGAAGTTCATTTCGGTTAATTTCTCGAAAGGTAAAATCAATGGAGCTTGTAGATTAGGCATACCTGTATTTTTTTCAAGTCGTTTAGATATTTGAACACCTCTATTGTTGAATTCAACAGTCACATGAAATCCGTCAAATGTATTGGTGAAAATATTTTTACCGTTAAATGCAAATTTCATGTCTTTTAATTGTTTTGCCAATTTCTGAGCAAGTGGAAGGTATTTCTCACCTCTTGCATCAATATCATGAGTACCCTTTGAGTAATCAGGATTAATTTGTTCTGAAATAACTTTCTTAATATAATCTTTTAATTCAGACTCAGTTAATTTGATAACTTTCTTTTTCATGTTATAATATCTTTCCTAATAAATATATTGATGCAACAAAAAACCCTCCGATAGGAGGGTTTCTATAACGATATTACTTGTATAAGAGATGCAAGTCAATCTTACCACGTTTTCTATTGAAGTTGTAGATGTTTTCAATCATCTCGATATACTTCTTAATGGAACCCGCAATGTAGATGTTGGTAGGTCTTTGTCTAACCTTCTCCAAGAACTCTTCGAAGTTGAATTCAGGCACCTTATTGAATACTCTAATCAAACTTCTAATGAATGAGGACATTTTGTATCCGTCTTTAAATAAGGGACGTAATGCAAGAAGTCTCTCAGCCCACTCCTCAGCAAGTTCCATATCCTTCACCTTAAGACTACCACTCTCTAAGATTTCCTTTCTAACTACGGTGTAGTCATTCATAACCAAACACATGATGTCAGATGTACTGAAATCAGGATAACGTTCCATAAAGTTGATTACTTTCTTGTAATCTTCGAATCCTGTCTCCGCATACCCATGAAGATGGTCCTTAGTTGACCAATTCTTCTGATTGGAGTTAAGAATACGAATAGTTTGTAAGTCCGCCTTACTTTCACGAATGAACAAGAAAGGAATACCTAACTTTCTACCTGCTTTCCATCGGTGTTGTCCATCGATGATTTCGTTATGTTGATTCACCACAATGTAGGAACCAACTTCCCACCCATGTACCTCCAAACTTTTTTCCAACTTCCTTACTTGAAGGTCGTTTACTTTACGATTACTTGGGTTAATGTGGAATTGGTCATAGTTTGTTGTTTGATAAACCTGATTAACCAACTCGTTTTCACTTGAAAAGATTTTCATGTTATATTATTTTATGATTAGAATACAAACATAAAACATTTTTTCTAAATTTCCAAAAAATTCTTTAAAATTATTTTTTTATGGGTTATATTTTAATATGACCGAAGCAACAAACAAAAAGAAAATACAAAGAATACGAAAAAAATTAAGGTTAGTAGGAATTTTACCGACTTATGGCGGGGAACTGACCGAAGAACAACAAATGATATGGGACCAACTTAAAAAGGGAGATTTCACTTCTTGGGAAGAACATAGAAAAAATCAATTTAAAAATATAGCCGTAGGTTCTAATGTTGGAAAAATGTCTAACCAAAGACAACATGTTAGAAAGAAATTGAGGGAAAACGGATACTTACCTCCATATGGTCAACCATTAAATGAAGAACAACAAAAAATTGAGGATCAGGTTAAAGTAAATGATTTTTCATTTTTTGATGCCCATATAAAAAAATTTAGAGTCCCCATTAATTTTGTCTGTAAATTATGTGGTGATGATGATTTACTTAATTTTTACGTATCCAACAAAGCAAAATGTAAGAAATGTATTTCGCATGAGATGAAGAAAAAATACATTAATGGTGATTTTACTAATAGATATGAAACTAACCTGAATTGGAAACTTGAAAACTTTATTCATAATAAAGTACAAGCCGCAAAACACCGTTCAATAAGAAAGCAAATTGAATTTAATATTACAGATGAAATTGTTGAGGATATATTAAAACAACAAGGAGGTAAATGTTATTTTACTGGTGTTGTATTGACTTTTAGTACTCACGATTGGAATTCATTGTCCATCGACAGACTTAACAATGATTTAGGGTATACCAAAGAAAATATCGTATTGGTTACCAGATTTGCAAACTCGTCAAAAAACACGCAAACTACTGAGGAATTCATTAACAACATAAAACAATGTTACTTAGGTTTAATTGATTTAGGTCATTTTTCATAATTTCTACCAAAAATTTTTTTACTCGTTTTCCCCAAAAAAGTGAAATTCTAGACTTTTTCTGCCAAAATTTTTTTTTTACTTTTCACCAAAAAAGTGAAATTCTAGACTTTTTCTGCCAAAAAATTTCTGTTACGGTATTGACCCCCCTTTCAGAACACCGAAATACCCCCTATATAAGGGGGGATACGGGGAGG
>Ga0247722_10000135_pt1 | contig 45179 bp, 27 predicted proteins | sample MSEWelMarce3H_FC_FD_189094 | JGI IMG/M metagenome (GOLD analysis project Ga0247722, IMG submission 189094) | Subsurface sediment microbial communities from gas well in West Virginia, United States - MSEEL Well Study Marcellus 3H_FC | ecosystem: Environmental > Terrestrial > Deep subsurface >... | reverse complement strand
AACTCGCATATTTTAACGTGTGATTTGTTTTACGCTCTTCATTTTTGTTATTTCTTAATGATTTTTCCAAACTCGCATATTTTAACGTATTATGTGATCTTTGTTTTGATACGATTCGCGCTTCGCTATATTTATCCCATCGTATATTATATTTATCCATCGGAATTTCTTTTATACCCGTTTTATTATTTCTTTCATAAATAATTTCTACGTTATTTGGATATAATAGTTCATAATGATTCCGATTGACATATAGTAAATTTATTTCTATAAGTGATTTACTTGGCACATGATGTGATATTCTAATATTGGAATCTATACTGTATATATTCAATGTCATATTAAGAGCATCTGCTGCATATTCAACTAATATATCAAATTCATCTATTTCGTATGTTCCTTCGGTTTTGAGTGCATTTAGTTTTTGATGCAGTTCTTCCTTTTTTTTATCATTCGATACACTATTGAAAAGAATCGAAGGAAGAATTTCTCTTTCTTTTTCTGGAATTTCCCATTCATGTTCTATGCGTTTTTCTATATATCTCACTATTTTATTGCGTAATAAAATAGGATCTATTTGAATGCCTTCAAATTCACAATGTTTTGCAATTGTTCTAAAAAAACAATCTCCATCTGATACTATTTTTACATTATGCCACTTCTTCATGTCTAACAATTCTTGAAGACATGTAGACTTTTTTTTACATTCGATGTCTGAACTAAAATGGCCTTTCATAATAGTATTCAATATTTTAAATCTTTTAATAAAATAATACCGCCTACGATTGACAATACAGATAATGATATTTTAGACATTACATTCCCTTCTTTATTTTCTCCAAAATACATACTAGACACTTTTTGTATCGGATTCTTTTCTTCGGATAGTTTTAATTCGATTGATGTAAATAAACATCTATTAAAAATAAAATACGATATAGTAAATATCAATACAATTATAAACAATAGTATCCGCTGTAAACTCCTTGGTTTTGATTTAAAAAAATAATAAATCAATAGTATGGTTATAAAATAATGAATGAATGATACAAGCAATGATTGTTGATTACCATTTAAAAAAAAGAATACCGTTTGAATAAAAGATACAGAACTATCGACAATCCTTTTTTCTATATTCATAAATAGGCAATGGATTATAAATTTGGCGGAGTTTGGTCGGAAACATACGTCAAAAAGCTTCTTTTCCAATTGGCAATGGTATTTTTAATTGCAGGAGGTATAAATTCACTTATTATAGGTATATTTGATGTACAAATTTTAGGAAGATTTTCGTTTATTATTATCGGAATATGCGCGCTTGCAATTATGTTTGATCGAGATACATATCTGCCATTTTTAGGACCTATGGTGGCTCCTTGTTCTGTATTAGAAAACCGTTATCCCCGGGATACAAACGTAGATATTAAGGTTGTAACAGAACCTAACGTTAAAATAATATATTGGGCAGCAGAAACATCGAATCTTGAAAAAATAAAATCGTGGAAAAATGCGTATCTTGATTATCAAAATGCTGGAGTTACAACTTCTAACGGAGAAGGTGTCGCAATCCTTAAAATAAGGGATCCTCAGCCCTATAAAGTACCCATTATGGGAAAATTAAAACCACATGTACATTACAGAATATGCGGTGAAGATGGCTGGATGGGTAGAATTAACACTACCTATGTAAAGGATAAAGTAGAAGGGTTTAATCCAAATATAAAATCTTATGTGTTATAAATGATAGATTTGCTCATTTTATTATTAAAAGAAATCGATGCAGATAGTTCAATTCCTGTAATAAATTCAGAATATACTTGTTCACATCCTCTTGTAAATGCGGCTAAATATGTTGCACATGAATGTCTTTCCTATGGATCTTCTCATGGATGTATTGCAAATGGATGCGTTGAAACAAATAAAGATCTAATTGTAAAAGCAGGTTTTCGTGTATTTCCTAATGACATAAGTAGATATGGGTGGGTAACTGGATACATAATACTTAGTCGTGGTATCATTACATATAGAATTGTTTTTCCAAATTATATCTGAGTTTTTCTAAAAAATAATATATAATTTGAAGCAGAAAACTGAGGGGATTGTTTATTTGCTGTTTCATCGTCCATTCTCCACCATTCATTTAAATGTTTAATATGTGCAGTATAATGCCCACCCATATGTGATCCATGATGATCGGATAGACCTCTTAATTCATATACCCAATGTTTACTCGGATCATTCGATTCCTTTGCAAAAAACTCTGAAAATGTGAGATTTCCCCCATCATAAGGACACGGTTTCATATTTTTACTACCATTCGGATTAAATCTACGTATTGTTATGAAGAGCGAATCAGGTAATTTCCATATATCAGAATATATTATTGCTTTTGTTTTTTTACAATGATCGCAATCATATCCGTCAATTTCTGTTTCTTTTACTTCATTTTGAATCCATTCCTTAAATGTTTCCCCTTCACATGGGATTTTGATTGAATTAAATACTTCCCATTTATATGTGTTATTTTTACAAATTGTACAGTGAATTCTTTTTCGGATCATGCCAAAAAATCTATTTACGATTTCACTACTCTTATGTGCAAATTCATTCCATCCATTGTTGGCCATATCTTGCATCAAATTTGATGTTGTTTTTACATATGGGACTTCCGTTTTTAATGCTTCGTGAAAATTATCTAGCAAATATACTAAAAATTCATGGCTGTCATTTGGAATAGGAAATCCAAACATTTCATATACTGTTCCTTTAACTGATGCTTTGAGTTGATGTATAAATCCTGTGGGTCTAACGTAGGATGGTTTGCATGCTGACCACAGTGATTTTATAATATCTTGATATGCCAATAGATTATTTTTATAGGTACTTTCTGTAAGAGTTGTAAAGTCATTTGTGAGACAAAACACACTCCATTCTGGAGACGCTCTTAATAATTGAATGGTCGAATTTAAATAACAGGTGTTACCCATGTTTTGAATGCCGACGATTCCTTTATCCATAAAATTTGAATGCGTTTTATGTTTAAGTCATAGCCATGACGGATCAAAATATATATACGATTCCTCTTCTGAATGATATTCATAATCATTTCCCAGATATTCTTTACAATCCTAGAAGGTTTCGACACGTCCAAGATTTGCTTGATTATATTCGTCAAGTAGCACAAGTTAGTCCATATGATAGAGGACGATACCGATATAGAACTCGATTAGAACCGCGATTAGAACAAGAACAAGAATATATTCCAATTAACAATTCTATATTTGGTAGAATTATTAGCGAACTTGTTGGTAATATGGACGATCTAGAAAGTGTAATTGTTCGCCCAACAGAACAACAAATTTCTACAGCTACAACTGTATATCGTGTAAATAGTTTACAAGATGACATTTGTACGATTTGCCAAGATACCGTGGAATCAGGTGAAGTTCGTCGTGTCACACAGTGTGGGCATTATTTCCATCGTATATGCATTGATACATGGTTTCAAGGAAATGTACTATGTCCTACTTGCCGTCATGATATTCGAACTTAATTTGCCCCAAGAACATCTAAATCTTCTGGTAATTCATCGATTTTCGTAGAATAATGCGTTTCAATATCTTTTAACATTGTCTTTTCATCTCCACAAACAAGATTAATAGCAACACCTTTTTTGCCGTAACGTCCTGAACGTCCAATACGATGCACATAATTCTCTCTTTGAACGGGCAATTCATAATTTATCACGAGCGACACTTGCTGTACATCAATTCCTCGCGCCAAAAGATCGGTACTGATTAACACACGCACTGAACCCGATCTGAAATCGTCCATGCGCTTTTTACGCTCGCCTACTTCCATTTCACCATGAATATACTCTAATGTAAATCCATGTTGAGCCAATTGTTTTGCCAGCCATTCCGCTTTTTGCCTTTTGTTAACATAAATAAGTGCCTGATTTACTGCAACTTGCTGATACAAATCAAGAAGAACCGATAGCTTCCATTCTTCACGTTCCAATTCCACATAGAATTGTTTAATACCTTTTAGCGTTACTTCATCGGGTGGCAATAAAATTCTGACAGGATTGCTCAAGTAATTTTCCGCAATTTCTATGACATTTGGTGGCATCGTAGCACTAAAAAGAGCTAGCCGAGTGCTTTCAGGGAAATGACTATCCAGAATCGTTTTAATTTGTTCTGAAAAAAGATCGTCTAACATTTGATCTGCTTCGTCCAAAATTACATACTTCATATAGTCGACGCATAAATCACCACGACGAATGAGATCGAAAATACGTCCTGGTGTTCCTACAATAAATTGAGCTCCTGCTCTAAGTGTACTAATATCTGCTTGAAGACGATTCCCTCCTGTCGCAGAGAGAGTCTTAATATTCATATAATTACTAATCGATGTTGCAACACGCTCTGTTTGCTGAGATAGTTCACGTGTAGGACAAATCACTAGAACTTGGGGATATTTAATTGTTGGATCTACTACACTTAAAGAGCCAATTGTAAATGCACCTGTTTTACCAGTACCTGATTGTGATTGAGCCAGAATATCAATATGCTTGCTCATGGGCACAATCGCAATTGTTTGGATTTTAGATGGTTTCTCAAATCCGTAACTGTAAATGCCTCTGACGAGTTCGTCGCTTAAATTCATATCATCGAATGATTCATAAACTTGGAGTTCGTTTAGTTCTGAAGTCATATAGTAATTCCTTTACACTGATCTTTTAAGTCTTTAAATTTTCTTTTTTATTTATTATAAATTTCACCAATTAAATCAATGAAATCATTGAGGACTTCCAATATTGGATATTTAGTACTTTCAATATAACAATCATTTTCGTATCCGAGCCTATATGTGATTTTATTGTCATTTTTCAGAATATTTTTTATAAACAAATATAATGATTTGCGTTGGTTGAATGTATAGCTTTTTTCGCTGGAATCTACCGTAAACACACCTTCGTTTAATTGTATGCTGTAATTAATTCCTTCTGTAGATAATTCGAGTGGAATTGATTGACCTGTTTCTCTACTCATCTATAAAGAAAGGTTTTTAAAAATGCAGTAACCACCTATAGGGACACAAGTAATTGTTATAAGTAATGGGGTTGTTGTACTTCCACCTGTTACTTCCACCCGTTACTAGCACCGTAGCAGTTATGTTTATATTATGTCCATTCCCTATGATTGTCAAATTAGATGTGGTTCTCTTCCATACAGTATAAGTAAGCCCATCAACTGGAAGGTAAGTTCACATTAATAGTTACTGGAGAACCACCCAAATATTGCGTATATGTAACAGAAGACCCTTTCACATCTAAACACGGGGTTGCAGCAAGAGTATTGGATCCTACTTCTAGTTTGGCTTGTAATACATTTCCGTCTGCTATATTACCATTCTGATAAATTCCATAAGCAGTCTTTCCAGTTACAGTAGTTAGATATAGTCCATACGCAGTGCCAAGTGGTGCTGATATAGTTGAAATATAAGATCCATACGCAGTATCTGTAGCAGATCCTATTGTTTTTAATTATGAACCATATGTTTTGCCATTAGATGATTGCATATGCAAATATTTTATAACCAATACTGTCTTCACCATAATTACCATTTGAACCAGTTGGTCCAGTATATCCTGTTGCACAGTCACCAGTATTACCTATTGGCCCAGTATCACCAGTATATCCAGTATATCATGTTACTCCTGTATATCCTGTTATACCAGTTGGCCCATTTACGCCAATAGTTGTTGAACCATCTGCCATCAAAAATATTAGAATTAATTGTATCAAATATACCTGTTTTACCTATAATAGAATCAACTTTTATATTATTTGTCCATTTTTGTTTACCTGTAGAGATCGATAATATATAATCATCTTTTACTATACTTCCATCTCTTTCAATCGCCGTTAAGTTTCGGAGAGTTAAAAATAAAAAATCAGATAACATTTTTAATATATATATTTTAATAAAAGAACTACATAGTTCCCAGTTATGGTAAGGAGATGAAAAATCTTTTTATAAAAAATCCAAACAGAAACGAATTCCTGTCCCTGGTGTTCTACTTCCATATGCTAATGGAGTTATGGTTGTAGGCATTATGCTACTCGTTGGAGTTTGACCTTCAGGGATACCTGCTTGATTATTCCAACAAACACTTATTGAATCTCCAGTAGAAGGTTGGCCCGTTAATGTATATGGTCTTGAACTTGAAACATTCTTATAATGTATATATACATATATAACAGAACCTGTTACAAAAGTATAAGAACCAGGTGTTGTACTACTTGGCAGTAATAATGAAAATATGTTATATACACTTGTTGCAAAACTTGCTGTTGAATACCATAGTCTTAAATTATCATCTGAATCATATAATCCAATTGTTAGTTTATCTCCTGCAGAACCAGCTGTTGCTATACCAACTTTTGATATTGTTGCATTATATCCAACTGATGTAATAAATGCATATCCTGTAATAGTGGCTATACTTGCAGTATTATTTGATCCAACAGTTGGGAATGGATAAAATAGACCATTTGAACCTGCTGGTCCTGTTGCTCCTGTATTTGTTGAACTTGCAATACCTGCTGGTCCTGTTGGCCCTGTTAGTCCTGTTCGTCCTGTTGGTCCTGTTGGCCCTGTTGGCCCTGTTGGTCCTGTTGGCCCTGTTGGTCCTGTTCGTCCTGTTGGCCCTGTTGGCCCTGTTGGCCCTGTTGGTCCTGTTGGTCCTGTTGGTCCTGTTCGTCCTGTTGCCCCTGTATTTGTTGAACTTGCAATACCTGCTGGTCCTGTCGGTCCTGTCGGTCCTGTTCGTCCAGTCGCTCCTGTATTTGTTGAACTTGCAATACCTGCTGGTCCTGTTGGTCCTGTTGGTCCTGTTCGTCCAGTCGCTCCTGTATTTGTTGAACTTGCAATACCTGCTGGTCCTGTTGGTCCTGTTTCACCTGTTGCTCCTATTGCTTGTGTACTATGTGTCAATTCATACGTGATTGGATTATAAAACATTACATTATTTGTAGCTATATCACGAATCGGATTTATAAATGTTCCTTGGGTAGCATTATTTAAACTAACACCTGATGCGTTTAAAATGATTGAATTTGCAGCTTGATTTATTTCTCCAGCAGAATTTCCAATTGCAATAGAGTTAGCTCCTTGATTTTCATATCCAGCATTTGTTCCAATTGCTACAGAGTTAGCTAATTGTCCCTCATAACCAGCAGAATTTCCGATTGCTACAGAACTATCTCCTTGTAAACCCTGTCCAGCACTTAATCCAATTGCTACAGAGCTATTCCCTTGTGTAGCATTTCCAGCAGCATCTCCAATTGCTACAGAGCTATTTCCTTGTGCACCATTTCCAGCACCTGCTCCAATTGCTACAGAGCTAATTCCTTGTATAGTTTGTCCAGAATTAAATCCAATTGCTACAGACTGAGTTTTTTGTGATACTTGTCCAGCATTTGCTCCAATTGCTACAGAGAGATTGTTTTGACCTGTTTGTCCAGCATTTGTTCCAATTGCTACAGAGTCACTTAGTTGATTAAAATATCCAGCATTTGTTCCAATTGCAACAGAACTAATTCCTTGTACATTATAACCAGCACCTGCTCCAATTGCTACAGAGCTATCTCCTTGTGTAGTAGTTCCAGCACCTGATCCAATTGCTACAGAACCACTTCCTTGTGTAGTTTGTCCAGAACTTATTCCAATTGCTACAGAACCACTTCCTTGTGTAGTTTGTCCAGAACTTATTCCAATTGCAATAGAGCTACTTCCTTGTGTAGTTTCTCCAGCATTTGTTCCAATTGCCACAGAGTTTGTTTGTTGAGTTATTTTTCCAGCATCTCTTCCAATTGCTACAGAGTAATTTGATTGACCAGTACTTCCAGCAGTATCTCCAATTGCTACAGAACTAATTCCTTGTATTGTACTTCCAGCATTAGCACCAATTGCAACAGAAGACGCTCCTTGTGTGGTTTGACCCGCAGCAAAGCCTACTGCTACACTTGTTGTGCCTTGCCCAGTTTGTCCAGCACTTGAACCTATTGCGACACAAGAAGCCCCTTGTGAATTAGTACCACTATTAATCCCAATTGCTACACAGCTAATCGCTTGAGTACTCTTACCAGCATTATATCCTATTGCTACAGAATTATTTCCTTGAGTAGCATTTCCAGCACCATTTCCAATTGCTACAGCATTATATCCTTGAATAGTATTTCCAGCAACAATACCTATTGCGACACTCGAAGTACCTTGAGTAGCATTTCCAGCATATGCCCCAATTGCCACAGAGTTCGTTTGTTGATTTGTTTTTCCAGCAAATAGTCCAATTGCTACAGACTGAGTTTCTTGAGTTGTTTTTCCAGCCTCTCTTCCAATTGCTACAGAGTTAATTGATTGAGTTGTTTGTCCAGCACCATATCCAATTGCTACAGAACCAGTTCCTTGTGTATTATTTCCAGCATTAAGTCCAATTGCAATAGATTCAGGTCCTTGTGTAGTAGTTCCAGCATTTGTTCCAATTGCTACAGAACCACTTCCTTGTGTAGTTTGTCCAGCACTCCTTCCAATTGCGACAGACTGAGCTCCTTGTGTAGCATTTCCAGCCAATACTCCAATTGCTACACACTCGGTATTTTGATCTGAATTTCCTGCCTGTTCTCCAATTGCTACAGAGCTGTCTAATTGATTTGAATTTCCAGCATATGCACCAATTGCTACAGAAGAACTTCCTTGTGTATCTTGTCCAGCATTAACCCCAATTGCCACAGAAGAACCTGATTGACCTGTTTGTCCAGCACTTGCTCCAATTGCTACTGAGTTAGCTTGTTGATTTGTTTTCCCAGCATCTCTTCCAATTGCTACAGAGTTGGCTAATTGATTTGAATTTCCGGCGTTTTCTCCAATTGCAACAGAACTAGCTCCTTGTACTGTAGTTCCAGCACTGTTTCCAATTGCTACAGAGTTAGTTTGTTGTGTATCATTTCCAGCACCGTTTCCAATTGCAATAGAGTTAGATTGTTGTGATGTAGTTCCAGCACTTGATCCAATTGCTACAGAGTTAGATTTTTGACTATCATTTCCAGCATTTGTTCCAATTGCTATAGAGTCATTGAATTGATCTACACTTCCAGCACTATTTCCAATTGCGATAGAGTTACTTGATTGATTTGAATTTCCAGCACTTGATCCAATTGCTACAGAGTCATTTGCTTGTGTAGTATTTCCAGTATTATTTCCAATTGCTACAGAGTTATATGATTGTGATAAAAATCCAGCTTGATATCCAATTGCAACAGAAGCATTTCCTTGTCCATCATTTCCAGCACTATTTCCAATTGCAATAGAACCAGTTCCTTGTGATGAATTTCCAGCACTATTTCCAATTGCTACAGAGCTATTTCCTTGTGATGAATTTCCAGCACTATTTCCAATTGCTACAGAGTTAGCGAATTGAGCTGAATATCCAGCACCATTTCCAATTGCAACTGAGTAACTTTCTTGTGATATTTGACCACTCCCATTTCCAATTGCTACAGATAAAGGCTGTTGTTGATAATTTCCAGCATTTGTTCCAATTGCTACAGAACTACTTCCTTGTGATGTAGTTCCAGCACTATTTCCAATTGCAACAGACTGAGTTTGTTGTGATATTTGTCCAGAACCATTTCCAATTGCAACAGAGTCATTTGATTGATCTGAATTTCCAGCATTTAGTCCAATTGCTACAGAATTAGCTAATTGACCTGTTTGTCCAGCATTTGTTCCAATTGCTACAGAATCAATTCCTTGTGTTGCATTTCCAGCCAATGTTCCAATTGCGACAGATCTACTTGATTGACTTGTTTGTCCAGCCAATTCTCCAATTGCAACAGAACTAGCTCCTTGTGTAGTAGTTCCAGCAGCATTTCCAATTGCAACAGAGCCACTTCCTTGTGTAGTTTGTCCAGCAGTATTTCCAATTGCTACAGAGCTACTTGATTGATTTGAATTTCCAGCACTTGATCCAATTGCTACAGAGTTAGCTAATTGATTTGTTTGTCCAGAATTAAATCCAATTGCTACAGAATTATCTCTTTGTATAAAGTTTCCAGCATTATTTCCAATTGCTACAGAACCATCTCCTTGTGTAGTTTGTCCAGCAGCATTTCCAATTGCAACAGAACCATCTCCTTGTATATCATTTCCACAAGCATATCCAATTGCTACAGACTGAGCTTGTTGACTTGAAGCTCCAGCACCGTTTCCAATTGCAACAGAGTTTGTTTGTTGACTTGTAGCTCCAGAATTAAATCCAATTGCTATAGACTGAGCTTGTTGTGATGTTTGTCCTGCATTTTTTCCAATTGCTACAGAGCTACTTGATTGACTTGTTTGTCCAGCAGCGTTTCCAATTGCTACAGAGTCAACATCTTGGGTTGCATTTCCTGCATTTTTTCCAATTGCTACAGAGCTACTTGATTGATTTGTTTGTCCAGCAGCGTTTCCAATTGCTACAGAATCAATTCCTTGTGTTGCATTTCCAGCCAATGTTCCAATTGCGACAGATCTACTTGATTGATTTGTTTGTCCAGCCAATTCTCCAATTGCCACAGAGCTACTTCCTTGTGTTGCATTTCCAGCCAATGTTCCAATTGCTACAGTGTTCGTTGCTTGTGATGATTGTCCAGCTTGATTTCCAATTGCTACAGCAGCAGATGATTGACTTGTTTGTCCAGAATTTGATCCAATTGCTACAGAGTTAGCTAATTGTTCTGAATTTCCTGCATTTGATCCAATTGCTACAGAATCAGTTCCTTGTGTAGTAGTTCCAGCAGCATTTCCAATTGCAACAGAGCCACTTCCTTGTGTAGTTTGTCCAGCAGTATTTCCAATTGCTATAGAGCTACTTGATTGATTTGAATTTCCAGCACTTGATCCAATTGCTACAGAGTTAGCTAATTGATTTGTTTGTCCAGAATTAAATCCAATTGCTACAGAGTTATCTCTTTGTATAAAGTTTCCAGCATTTGTTCCAATTGCTACAGAGTTATCTAATTGATTTGTTTGTCCAGCACTTGATCCAATTGCTACAGAATCAGTTCCTTGTGTATTATTTCCAGCACTATTTCCAATTGCCACAGAGCTACTTCCTTGTGATGAATTTCCAGCATTAGATCCAATTGCAATAGAACCTGTTCCTTGTGTCTCATTTCCAGCATAATTTCCAATTGCTACAGAGTTAGGTCCTTGTGTATTATTTCCAGCTTGAATACCAATTGCTACAGTGTTCGTTGCTTGTGATAATTGTCCAGCTTGAGTGCCAATTGCTACAGAGTTAGATCCTTGTAAATCAGTTCCAGCCAATGTTCCAATTGCTACAGAGTCATTTGATTGTGAATTTTGTCCAGCACTTGTTCCAATTGCAACAGACTGAGATTGTTGTGCATTATTTCCAGCATTATTTCCAATTGCTACAGAGTTATCTAATTGATTTGTTTGCGCTGCACCATTTCCAATTGCAATAGAGCTCTCTCCTTGTGTATCATTTCCAGCACCTGATCCAATTGCTACAGAGTCATTTCCTTGTGTAGTATTTCCAGTATTATTTCCAATTGCTACAGAGTTATATGATTGTGATAAATTTCCAGCTTGATATCCAATTGCTACAGAATTACTTCCTTGTTGTGTATTTCCAGAACTATATCCAATTGCTACAGAGTTACTGGTTTGACCTGTTTGTCCAGCATATGCCCCAATTGCTACTGCTGAATTACCTTGTATAGAACTTCCAGCATTTAATCCAATTGATACAGCGTCGCTGTTTTGACCTGTTTGTCCAGCATTTGTTCCAATTGCTACAGAGTCATTTCCTTGTGTATAATTTCCCGCATTTTGTCCAATTGCAACAGAACTACCTCCTTGTGATAAATTTCCCGCATTTGATCCAATTGCGACAGACCAATCTAATTGATCTATATATCCAGCATTTGCTCCAATTGCAACAGAATTATTTCGTTGTTGTACATTTCCTGCACTTGTTCCAATTGCGACAGAATCAGTTCCTTGTTGTGAACTTCCAGCATTAGATCCAATTGCTACAGAGCTACTTCCTTGTGAATTATATCCAGCATTAGATCCAATTGATACAGAGTTAATTGATTGATTTATACCTCCCGCACTATTTCCAATTGCGATAGAACTAGTTCCTTGTGTATTAATTCCAGCATTTGTTCCAATTGCGACAGTATTAGATTGTTGATTTATATCTCCTGCGCCTGCTCCTATATGTATTGTATCTGATAATACATATAATGAATTAGTTGATATGATACCATAAGGAATAATAGATGTGTGTATATTAGCATTAAACCCTTCATTTGAAACTGATACCGCTGTTATGTACTGTCCTGTACTTGACATTGCGATAGCCACCCACGCTTTATTTTCGTATGTTATTTGTGTCCAATTTTTTCCATAATTACTAGAATAATATATATAGCCGCCATATAAAACTCCTAGTTGATATTGTCCTGAACTTGATATTGCGACTGAATTCCATTCTGCTTCGTCTGAATCGGATTGTATCCAAGTTACTCCATAATCATTTGAATACCATATGAAACCATTTGCACCAGTATTTGATGCAGCTGCTACTTGATATTGTCCTGAACTTGACACAGCAACTGAAATCCATCTAGAAATTGGAGAAGTAGATAGTATCCAGTTTATTCCATAATCACTAGAATAATACATATTTTGATCAAGTGCGACAGCATTTTGATATTGTCCTGAACTTGACATAGAAATTGAAATCCAGTTGTAATTATTAATATCTGAATTGGAGACTGTCCAATTTATTCCATAATTCATAGAATACCATATATAACCATTTGAAACGTCATCACCTATACAAGCAGATTGATATTGTCCTGAACTGGATATTGTAACCGAATACCACTTAGCAATACCTGAACTAGATTCTGTCCAAGTTACTCCATAATCAATAGAATACCATATAGAACCACCAACTACAACAGCTGACTGATATTGTCCTGATGCAGATATTGCAACTGAATTCCAGTCAGCAATACCTGAACTAGATTCTATCCAAGTTACTCCATAATCAGTAGAATACCATATAGAACCACCAAATACAACAGCGGACTGATATTGTCCTGATGCAGATATTGCTATAAATTTCCAATTTACAATTAATCCACTTTGATAAGATGGTCTAAATATGAATTGATCTGAATAAAAAAGAGGAGGAGTATTTGATATTGCCACAGATCCATCTGGATAGGTTGTTGCACCTGCTAACAATAAATTATTTGTTATTCCTACATCTCCGTTTATTGCATCTGCTCCTGTCAATCCATTATATATAGAAAAAATAGCTCCTATTCCAGCCTGAACTGCTCCTGTTGGTCCTGTATTATTAGCGATTGATATAGCATTTGTTGAAAATCCAGTTGGTCCTGTTTGGGTAAAATAATTGGATCCTACACCAGTTGGACCTGTTGCACCTTCTAATCCTTGAGGACCCGTTGGTCCTGTCGCAGAATTTGCCAAAAGTGTTGTATGAACATGTGTCTGAGTAGTATCCCGCATATAAAGTGTTAATATATCACCGCTATCTTGAAATACTGCATATATTTTAATACGAATGGAATCCGTTACATTTATTGTTCCAGGTGTTATGTAAATACTTTGCGTGTTTAGTGAAATACTAGGACCTGCAAATGCAACAATAGGAGAACCTGCTCCACTTCCTATAAGTGTTTCACCTCCATTTACGAGATAGGCTTCAAAGTAATATGAAATATTTGAAGTACTCGCATTTAAATATACATTTAAATCCCATAATCCACCTATAATAGCAGTACCAGGAAGTTGATTTATTGTTGTAAATGTACCCATCAAGTATGTATTTGCACCAGATGATTGTATTTCAATGAATGTTTGTGCACCAGGATCTGGTATTGTTAAAAGTGATCCTGATTGTCCAGGTCCAGGTGGAGTTATTGGTGTATCACTATATGTTGTAGCATCTACGAATATCACTAAACCAGATGATACTCCATTTAAACCAGCTGCTCCTGTTGGCCCTGTTGGTCCTGTATCCCCTGTTGGCCCTGTATCCCCTGTTGGCCCTGTATCCCCTGTTGGCCCTGTATCTCCTGTTGGCCCTGTATCTCCTGTTGGCCCTGTATCTCCTGTTGGCCCTGTATCCCCTGTTGGTCCTGTATCCCCAGTTGGTCCTGTCGCTTGACTACCATATGTTACTTCATATGTTATTGGATCATAAAACATTGCATTATTTCCAGGTATGTTGCGAATTGGATTTATATATGTTCCTGTATTAGTATTATTTAAAGGAACACCTGATGCATTTAAAATAATTGAATATGGAGCTTGGTTTGTTTCTCCAGCACTTGTTCCAATTGCAATTGAATTTGTTCCTTGATTATTTTGACCAGCATTAAGTCCAATTGCGATAGATTCAGGTCCTTGTGTAATTCGTCCAGCACTATTTCCAAGTGCTACAGAGTTAATTTTTTGTTCTATTTGTCCAGCATATGATCCAATTGCAACAGAACCAGTTCCTTGTGTATTATTTCCAGCACTTATTCCAATTGCAACGGAGCTATCTCCTTGTGTACCATTTCCAGCATCTATTCCAATTGCTATAGCGCTATTTTGTTGACTTGTTACTCCAGCATTTGTTCCAATTGCGATACAACCACCTCCTTGTGTTATATTTCCAGCATTAAGTCCAATTGCGATAGATTCAGGCCCTTGTGTTATATTTCCAGCATTTGTTCCAATTGCGACAGCATCACTGTTTTGACCTGTTTGTCCAGCATTTGTTCCAATTGCTACTGCTGAATTACCTTGTGTATAATTTCCAGCATTAGGTCCAATCGCAATAGAGCTAGTTCCTTGTGTATCATTTCCAGCACTTGATCCAATTGCGATAGAGCTACTTCCTTGTGTTCCATTTCCAGCACTTGTTCCAATTGCTATACAGTTATTTTGTTGATTGAGTTCACCCGCATTTGTTCCAATTGCAATAGACTCAGTTGATTGATTTGATTTACCAGCTTGAGTACCAATTGCAATACAGTATGTTAATTGATCTGTTTGTCCAGCATTTTCTCCAATTGCAACAGAGTTAGCTCCTTGCGTTTCACTTCCAGCATTTGAACCAATTGCAACAGCCATCGTTTCTTGGCTTGTATTTCCAGCATTTGAACCAATTGCAACAGTGTTTGTTTTTTGCATGAAATTTCCAGCCAAGTTTCCAATTGCAATCGCATTATAATCTTGAGATTCACTTCCAGCAAAGTTACCAATTGCAACAGAGCTCTCTCCTTGAGTTGTTTGTGCAGCATTTTTTCCAATTGCTACACTATAAAGTCCTTGATTTAAATTTCCGCTGTTAAATCCAACAGCAATGCTATATGCTCTTTGTGATGTTTGCCCAGCATTTTGTCCAATTGCTACAGAGTTTCCATTCGTCTCAGAAAAACCGAATCCTTGTTCTATTTGCCCAGCATTTTTTCCAATTGCAACACAGTTAGTTCCTTGTGTACTTTTTCCAGAATCTTCTCCAATTGCGATACAGTTATCTTGTTGATTTAAATATCCTGCATTTGTTCCAATTGCTATAGACTGAATTTGTTGGTCTGTTTGTCCAGCACTATTTCCAATTGCTACAGAACTAATTCCTTGTGTAGAACTTCCAGCATTTATTCCAATTGCGACAGAGCTAGCTCCTTGTGTGATTTGTCCAGCACTTGATCCAATTGCTACAGAGCTATCTCCTTGTGTATCATTTCCAGCACTTGATCCAATTGCTACAGAACTAATTCCTTGTGTAGTATAAGCAGCAGCATTTCCAATTGCTACAGAGCTAAGGTTTTGACCTGTTTGTCCAGCATTTGTTCCAATTGCAACAGAGTCATTTGATTGACTTGAGTATCCAGCATTTTGTCCAATTGCTACAGAGCTACTTCCTTGTGTATTATTTCCAGCACTCGTTCCAATTGCTACAGAGTTACTTCCTTGTGCATTATTTCCAGCTAATGTTCCAATTGCAACAGAGTTACTTCCTTGTATTGCATTTCCAGCAGATGATCCAATTGCTACAGAGTTAATTCCTTGCATATTCTGTGCAGCACTTATTCCAATTGCTACAGAGCTACTTCCTTGTTCCTCATATCCCGCACTTGTTCCAATTGCGACAGTGTTATTCCCTTGCATGGTTTCTCCAGTGTTAGGCCCTATATGTATTTTATCAGATAACGCATACAATGAAATCGTTTTTATAGTTTCATAAGGAATAATACATATGTATACATTATCTGAAACCGCTGTAATGTATTGTCCTGAACTGGACATCACAATGGATCTCCAACTCTTGGTTAGACTTGTAATTTCTAACCATGTATTTCCATAATCACTAGAATAATATATACTGCCAGCATCTACCGCAGCTGTTTGGTATTGTCCTGAACTTGACATTGCAACTGCAATCCAGACCAGTTCTAAAGATGTTGAGTTTATCCATGTTTTTCCATAATCAGTAGAATAATATATACTACCAGTATTAATACTTGCCGTTTGGTATTGTCCCGAACTGGACATTGCAATCGAACTCCAAGATTCAGCATTTGAGTTAGATGGTAACCATGTTTTTCCATAATCACTAGAATTGTATACAATATCAGAAACAGCGGATTGGTATTGTCCTGATGCAGATATCGCAATTGATTTCCAATTTGGGGGAATTGAATTGGATTGTAACCATGTTTTTCCATAATCAGTTGAATACCATATATTATCTGTACATGCGGATTGGTATTGTCCTGAACTTGACATCGCAATTGCGCTCCAGGTCGTAGCTATTGAGGTTGATGCTATCCAATTTGCTCCATAATCAGTTGAATAATATATGGGACTAGACGTACTAAGTATACAAGCGGATTGGTATTGTCCTGAACTGGACATTGCGACTGAATTCCATCCTTCACTTGATGCATCTGATGGGGACCATATTGTACCATAATCTGTTGAATAATATATAATACCACCTGCTACAACAGCTGTTTGAAATTGTCCTGATGCAGACATTGTAACCGATATAAATTCAGGTAAACCAGTTTGTATAATTGGTTTAAATACTAATGGATAATTCGCACCGTTTGGATACAAAAGAGAAGGTGTATTTGATATGGCAACAGATCCGTCTGGATATGTCGTTGCACCAGCCAGTAATAAATTATTTGTTATCCCTACATCTCCATTTAGTGCGTTTTCTCCTGTTAATCCATTATAGATAGAATATATTGCTCCTGTTCCTCCATATACCCCTGTTGCTCCAGTTGGTGCTATTTTTGTAAAATAAGGAGTTCCTTGTACACCAGTTGGTCCAGTTGGTCCAGTTGCACAATCACCAGTATTACCTATTGGTCCAGTTGGTCCGGTATCACCAGTATATCCAGTATATCCAGATACACCTGTTTCTCCAGTTGGTCCTGTTATCCCTGTTGGCCCATTTATCCCAATAGATACGGAACCATCTGCCATCAAAAATTGTTGCGAATTTCCACCAATTTTAATAAAAGTATTAGAATTAATTGTATTAAATATACCTGTTTTACCAGTAATAGAATCAACGTTTAGATTATTTGTCCATTTTTGTCTACCTGTAGAGATGGATAATATATAATCATCTTTTACTACACTTTGATCTCTTTCAATTGCCGTTAAGTTTCGGAGAGTTAAAAATGAAAAATCGGCCGATGTCATTTATAATATATAAACATTTTAATATTAAGGAAATCGCATAATTGCGGTTACTCAATAATGATCATATCCATTAGTAAAACACATTACAATTGATGCAGATCAAGTGCGATTTTCCAAAGGCAAAAGAGTTTATCCTAAATACGTATAAGGGCCATCTCCTTTTACTACAACGGAATTCTTATCTGGCTCCACTTTAATATTTAATCTTTTACCAAATACAGTCCAATCAAATTCTCCAGGATCTCCATATACAGTAAAACAGTTATTTTTAATTTTGGAACAATTTAATAATCTTAATTTTCCATTATATATAGGTGTCACATTTACTGTAAATTCTGTAGCAAACGATACATAATCTGGTAATTTAATAATTTGTTCTGTTTGTCCTATTTTTATTTCTGATGTACCACGATAATATACACCTGCTTCTGGTCCTTCCAAACATGCATGAACTAGATATTTGGATGTATTTATAGGGTGATCTATGACGAATGTTTTAGCAGCATATGTTATTTCTGATGTTGTAGCATTATAATATAATGTACTTGGTCCAGTTGTATTTCTAATCGGGTTTATATAACATGCGGATCCACTAAACCCTGATATGGTTGTCAGTGATGCGTTTAGAACGATGGATCCAGTTGCGCCTGAATTTTGTCTTACATTTCCAATGACAAGATTTGTATTTGTTAAATAACTAGTAGCTGGAATAGGAATATTGGCTGTGTATATAGTAGGTCCAATTGCAGTAATGTATTGCCCTGAACTAGACATTGCAATACATGTCCAAATTGCATTAATATTTAATGCTGTCCATGTTTTTCCATAATCAGTAGAGTAGTATATGAAACCACCAGAAATAACAGCCGATTGATATTGTCCTGAACTTGACATTGCTACGGAAACCCAACTACCAGTACCTGAACTAGATTGTGTCCAATTTATTCCATAATTCGTTGAATACCATATGAAACCACCAGGAATAATAGCCGATTGATATTGTCCTGAACTTGACATTGCAATATCATACCATGAAAGAGAACTTGAAGTGGATTGTGTCCATGTTACTCCATAATTCGTAGAATACCATATGAAACCACCATTTGCACAAGCAGATTGATATTGTCCTGAACTTGACATTGCTACGGAAATCCATTGTGCCAGGACTGAATTTGATATTGTCCAATTTATTCCATAATTGGTTGAATAATATATTCTACCAAGTGAGGGTGATAATATAGATGCGGATTGAAATTGCCCTGAACTTGACATTGCTACGGAATACCATGGTGCACTAATTGCATTAGATTGGGTCCAAGTTACTCCATAATTCATAGAATACCATATAGAAACACCATCATCAACAGCCGATTGATATTGTCCTGAACTTGACATTGCTACGGAACGCCAAGCACCACTATAAGTTGTTTGTATCCAAGTTATTCCATAATCCTTAGAATACCATATGAAACCACCAAGTGAGGGTGCAGTTTGATATTGTCCTGATGCTGACATTGCGACTGACTCCGCATTTATTCCAATTACTTCACTTTGACTAGATGCTGTAAATCTGATATTATTTGAATACACTAAAGGTGGAGTATTGGATATTGCTGCAGATCCATCTGGATAGGTGGTTGCGCCTGCGACCAATAAATTATTTGTTACTCCTATATCTCCATTAATTGCTTGAGATCCAATCAGTCCATTATAAATAGAGAAAACAGCTCCTGTTCCAGGTTGAACAGCTCCAGTTGGCCCTGTGTTAGCAGAGATTGATCTAGGATTTGTTGAAAATCCAGTTGGACCTATTTGGGTAAAATAATTTGATCCTGGTCCAGTTGCTCCAGTTGCTCCAGTTACACCAGTTGCTCCAGTTACACCAGTTGCTCCAGTTACACCAGTTGCTCCAGTTACACCAGTTGCTCCAGTTTGACCAGTTGCTCCTGTTCTTCCAGTTGCTCCAGTTGCTCCAGTTGCTCCAGTTGCTCCAGTTGCTCCAGTTGCTCCAGTTGCTCCTGTTGGCCCTGTTGCTCCTGTTGATCCTGTTGGTCCTGTTGATCCTGTTGGTCCTGTTGATCCTGTTGGTCCTGTTGGTCCTGTTGCTCCAGTTGATCCTGTTGCTCCAGTTGCTCCTGTTGATCCTGTTGCTCCAGTTGCTCCAGTTGCTCCAGTTGATCCTGCTCCAGTTGATCCTGTTGCTCCAGTTGCTCCAGTTGATCCTGCTCCAGTTGCTCCAGTTGATCCTGTTGCTCCTGTTGATCCTGCTCCTGTTGCTCCTGTTGCTCCAGTTGATCCTGTTTCTCCTGTTGATCCTGCTCCAGTTGATCCTCCACCTGTTGGTCCCATACTTGTAGTTCCATCTGCCATTAAAAATCCCGTTGCTCCTGGTACTACAAAACCAGTTGCATGTACTACTGGATATGGAACTATATACGAATATAAATTGTTACCTGATCCTACATTTATATACTGTCCTGATGAAGATATTGCAACAGATGTGAAATTAAAATTAGAAGGTGAACTACATGTTGACCAAGTTACTCCATAATTTGTTGAATAATAAATATTACTTGTTGATATTAATTTTACTACTGCAACTTGATATTGTCCTGAACTTGACATTGCATTTGATACGAAATTAATATTTTGGTTTAAAAATTGAGTACATGCTGTCCAAGTTACTCCATAATTTGTTGAATAGTAAATACTATTTGCACTGTTTAATTGATTTGGAAATACTACTGCTGTCTGATACTGCCCTGATGATGACACTGCTACACTATACCATCCGAGACTTGGACTTGTCGATTGTACCCAACTTACTCCATAATCACTAGAATAATAAATACTACCTGCTACTGCGGTTTGATATTGTCCTGATGCTGACATTGCTACAGCAACCCATACGAGACTTAGACTTGTCGATTGTACCCAACTTACTCCATAATTTGTTGAATATGATATGTAACCATTTAGAACTGCTGTTTGATATTTTCCTGATGCCGACATTGCGATTCCATTCCAACTAGCATTTGAATTTGATTGAGTCCATGTTATTCCATAATTTTTTGAATACCATATATATCCTGGATTTGCAGTAACTGTTTGATATTGCCCTGATGCTGATATTGCGATTTTTTGAATATTAGTGAACATTTGACCTTTTGTCCATAATACTCCATAATTTGTTGAATAGTAAATATAATTATCATATCCTATAACCAGTTGATATTGTCCAGATGCTGACATTGAAGTCGAATATATCTGACTTACAACATTATTAGAATTAAAATATATTTGATTTACACTTGCATTTGATGTATATATACTATTACCTCCAGCTGTCATGTATTGAGCTACATTTGATATTGCTATACTTTGAAATGATATACCAGTTGTAACTTGTGACCAATTTACACCATAATCGCTAGAATACCATAAATCTCCATTTAATATATTAGCTAATTGAATTTTACCAGATTCTGACATTCTAACATTGATCCAATTTAGAAGTGTTACTGGTGTTACTGATTGTGTCCATGTTGTTCCATAATCATTAGATGTATATATATATTCATTTTGTACAACTGCTGTTACATACTGGCCTGATGTTGCTATTCCCCGCCATGTATCTTTCGCAGGTGATCCTATTGCATTCCATGTTGCTCCATAATCAACAGATTTCATTATTTGTTTTTCAGTTCCATCATTAAGTGTAGCATATTGAATTTCCCCTGAAGGTGACATTGCAAAGCTATTCCATCCTAGCCCAGTATATGATAATGGTGTCCATGTTGCTCCATAATCAACAGATCTGTATATATTAACATCTCCCATTATTTGATACTGTCCTGATGCGGACATTGCTACACTTTGGTAATTTCCACTAACACTTAGGGTAAATGTACTCCATGAACCAATTCCATAATTTGTATTTCTATACACAACATTCGTATCTGAAACTACCGTTATGTACTGTCCAGATGCTGACATTGCTACTCCACCCCATATACCACTTACTGTTGTAGGAGGCCAGGTTTTACCATAATTATTTGATATATATATGTTACCTGGATTAACTATACCAACTTGATACTGTCCTGATGATGACATTGCAAAACCAACCCAATTTTGGGAAGTACTTACAACACTGGTAAATAATAATGGATTATCATAAAATTCTACATTAGGAGCATATGACAAATTCGGTGTATTAGATATACTTACAGATCCATCTGGAAATGTGGTGGATCCTGCCAGTGATAAATCATTTGAATTGAGTGTTTCGAATGTACCTGTTTTACCTGTAATAGAATCAACTTTTAGACTATTTGTCCAATTTTGTTTACCCGAAGAGATGGATAATATATAATTATCTTTTACTAAATTTCCATCTTTTTCAAATGCCGTTAAGTTTCGGAGAGATAAATATGTAAAATCAGCCGATGACATTTTTATATTGTATATATATTTTTTTTGTTAAATTATATCTACATTTAATATGAAGGATACCATCTGTTATTTGTAGCATTATACGTCATTATTAGGGCTTTTGATACAACTGCTGTAGTTCCTAATGCTATATTTCCTCCAACATTAGTTGTAGTCCATGTAGTAAGGGGGATAATTGTTATTTGGCCACTGTATCCAGATGAAAATGGGTTTATTATGTTATTAACTGGACCAGTACCTGTCACAAATACAATATTAGTAGGAAGAGTAATAGTATTAGCACTTATTGCAATTGTAGGAATTGTATAAGTTATTTGTTGTAATCCACTAGGATATGGAATGGTGTATGTATATATTCCTACATTAAAAATAGCTAATGTTACATACTGTCCTGAACTGGACATTGCTATTCCATATGCATTAGCGATTGTAAATACTGGAAACCAATCCATACCATAATTTGTAGAATAATATATATTACTTGGTCCAGATGTAATTACATATTGTCCTGATGAAGACATTGAGATAGCGCCTAATCCTGTTTGTATAAAATTAGATTGTAACCATGATTGACCATAATTTTTTGAAATATATATATAACTATCTGTAGTATTATAAGCACATTGATATTGTCCTGATGCTGACATATATACACCTCCCCAAATAGTTATTGCAGAATTAGATTGTTGAAATGATACCCCATAGTCTTTTGAAATGTATATATTTGTAGAAATAAAAGTAGTTACAGAAACATATTGTCCTGATGATGATATTGCTGCACCATTCCATGTTAAAGGACTATTTATCGCAATTACCCATGTTATTCCATAATTATTAGAAATCCATACACGTCCAACATTTGAATCGGTATCTACTGCAACTTGATACTGTCCTGATGATGATATTGCTACTGAATTCCATCTTCCAAAATTACTTGTAGACCATGATGGGAATGAGATAGATGATGACCTAGAAGATTTCCATGATACACCATAATTAGTAGAATAATATATATTGCCTCCTCCATAACCATTGCCAAAAACGGTAACTGTTTGGAATTGTCCTGAAGACGACATAGCCACTCTTGAAAGGTTTAAATTAAGAGGAGGACTAACTGCAGTCCATGTTGTACCATAATTACTTGAATAATATACATTACCTGTACCTACTCCATTATATATAGCAGTTTGATATTGTCCATTAGATGACATTGTGAGTGAAACCCATGATTTATTAATAGGTGGACTAACTTGAATTACATTTGTAAATGCGTAATTTCCAGATGAATTTGGGTACAAAAGAGAAGGTGTATTTGATATACTCGCAGATCCATCTGGATACGTAGTTGCTCCTGCGACCAATAAATTATTTGTTATTCCTACATCTCCATTTTGTGTCGAATTATAAATAGAATATACTGCCCCTGTTCCTCCTTGAACCATTCCAGTTGGTCCTGTATTTGTTAAGAGTGAAATAGTATTTGTTGAAAATCCTGTTGGTCCTGTTTGTGTAAAATAAGGAGTTCCTTGTGCTCCTGTTGCTCCTGATGGCCCAGTTGGTCCTGTTACCCCTATTGCTCCTTGTGCTCCTGTTACCCCTTGTGCTCCTGTTGCTCCGTCTGCTCCTGGTACTCCGTCTGCTCCTGCTACTCCATCTATTCCAGGGGGTCCTGGTTGCCCAGGCTGTCCATTTATTCCATTTGTTCCATTTTTACCATCTTTTCCATCTACACCATTTTGAGCAAGTTGAGGTGCTACTAAAAAATTACTGGAGCCTCCAATATTTAGACTACCGCCACCGCCACCAGCTGCTACTATTGATTTTACGGCATTATTAAGATTTGAAATATTATTATTTATTGTACTAATTTGACTAGCTGATTTAGTAATATATTTTAATAAATTATCCTCGTTTGATGTATATTGATCATATGTTGTATAATTTACGGGTGAAGTCATTTGATAATCTTATTACTATTCATTTTCTTTATATTAAAGAGAATTTACTATAGAATGGATATGTATGAAAGTTATAGTTCTGATACTGATGAATCAGAAGGATACGAAGATGCACGATATGATATAATTGCTCCAGCAGGTCATAATTTAAATACGCAAACACCTATATATTTGGACAATTCACCTGGTGCAGAATATGATGAAAAAACAGATATAACATCATTTTCAAATGCAACGTATTTAAATCCACCTAAAACATCTGTAACAAGTCTTTACTGTGTTAAATCCGAAATTAGAGATAAAGTAATTTATCCGAGTCCTTTTAATTTTCATCTTAAACTTCCTCGAGTTTATAAAAATGTTACTAGATTCCAAATCGTGCAATTATCATTCCCAAATAACATACAAGAAATAAAAAGCAAAGTATCACTTGTAAGCTCCTTTTCTACATTTATTGGATTAGAAGGATATTCATCTGAATGTATATCATCGTGTTTAAATATCTTTACAAATAGTAGTACAAAAGCAAATTCATTGGGTATTCTCGAACAAGGTCGTCTGACAACTTATGGAAGCCAAATGCTTACTGCAATAGAAATTCCAGAAGGAAAATTCAATAATAGTCAAATAGCTGAAAGGCTTACATTAGAATCAAATAATACACCACCATTTAATATGATATCATATGCTGATTTTAAAAGTGCTTTTAAGATAACAAAAGATATTACATTACTTTTTAATGAACCTGGTGATAATTATCAATCGAAATTATTATCAAATACTTATAAAAACCATACAAAAGAAACAATTATGAATACATATTATTCGCAACACGATATTGACAAACATCCCATTATTACTGATATTATTGCATTTAATGCATATTACTACCCCGTTCTAAAAGAGCTTCTCATTACAGAATTTGGAGCACATTTTATGAATACTGAATTATCAAAAGATCAATTAAAATATTATGTTCTAAATACATTTTTAGGTCTAGATAGTACTATATATTACGAAATATGTTTAAATAATATCGGTGTACTTGATGAATTCCGAAAAAATTTTACATTTGAACATAGAAATATTAATAATTATAACTGGACATATGATAATCGCTTTATATGTAATCATGATACTCTACATACATCTCTTAAAAGTGACATTGCTAATTCACTCGATAAATATATATCTGATGAATTGTACCATAATTCATTAAATAGTGCTACATTTAATACACTTAAAACAAAGAATGCTAACAATAATACAATTCTTGACGATTTACAAACGAATTTAAGTACAGTATTTGGATCGTATTTTATGGAAAGTGGTTATGAATATAACGGAGACTACATAACAGATAGTGCGGTTCGATCCGTTTCAGAATTAAATAGTGATCCATTATTTACGAATATGTTTCAGTATTCAAGAATATTTGGAAATCAATATGGTACATTCTCTGGAATCAATTTAACTTTTACGAACTTCTTAGATTATCATAGCACTATATCAAGTTATTATAATAATGTACAAAGTACTAGTAATACGATATCAACCATTTATGGAAATATTTATCATAAACATCACACATATATTTCATATAAATATAATAATGTGTTACCTAGTGACATGATTGAAAATAAATCATATACATCCTATAAATCATTGCCTGTTGCATTTGTAAGTAATACATTAAATGTTCCTGGAATGTCCTATATTTTATCAGAGCAAGACCCATGTGTAAGTACATGCTATAATCTTGTGAATCAAAAACTTACTCAATACTATTCATGTCTTCCTGTTAACACTATTATTAATACATTACAATACAAATTAGGAATACCTAATACCGAGATTAACTTTAATAGTATAACTACATATTTAAATATTGTTTCTAATAATCATTTTGATTTGTTTCTTCAAATTAATCCAGAACTATCTTTTAATAACATGGATGTAGCAATGCCTGAAAATTATAGCATTACAACTGAAACAACAGGCCAATATAAATTAATGTATGCTAAAATACTAACAAGTGGTATTGGATCAGGTGAAACAACTCAGACATGTATTCAAAATCCAATTGTATTTGCAAATACACTTGGAAAACTTGATAAAATAAGTTTTAAACTATATTTGGATGATGCAAATCTTACACCTATGTGGTTGTTTTATCCTTTTGCAGAACAATATAATGAATGGTCCGCTACTTTCCAAATTGATGAAGAAATTGGTTATGCAGATAGAACGAAAGGATGGGCAAGTACTCCTACACTACCTATTCCTGCAGATCCTGATCAATCCAATTCAGGATTACAATATACATCTTGAAAAATTAAATATTTTAATTAAGTAATGAGTCAGACACCATCTCCTTATATTAGTAATTTTCCATTTGAAAATGTGGAAGGTAATCTTTTTACACCTGTTTGTCTAAAAACACATTGGGACCCTACACAAATGTTACGACATATTCTCCCCCAACAAAAAGTGGGTCTTCCTCAGGATTTTCGTCCTTGGGTGAAAGTATGCAAAAATTACGTAACAAGTGGACCCGTTGTTGCTTCACCTATGCCACCCAATAATATGGTTTTTCCAATGGGTGGTGAATTTTATCCACCCGGTCGTTATGCAGAAAATATAGACGAAGAATCTATCTTAAGAATACTTGATCGACCTCTTGATAAATGGTGTCCTACCCAATATATTCCTAAAAGAACAAGCAATATGTATATGTCTGGTTCAACCGTTCCTGATAGAACATCTACATCAGAATTTGTAAGTGAACTATCTATGCCTCAGGCTCTTCTTAGACCAGATATGAATACATGTCGTTCTAAAAATGATACTAAAAATTTTGATAGAAGTGCCCGACTTTTTAATAATCCGACAAAACAAGATCGGTATGGTGCAGAAAAGTTTTATGCATTGCCTGGTACGGTGAGAGGAGAGCCTATGCCACATGGAGGTGTCAATGAAGTACCGCCTACAAAACAAGCGAAAACGTCTGAGGTGACTATTCAACAGCCTTTGGGATTCAGCTATGGTGCATTTCAACCACCAGGATTCTATAATCGTGGGGCATTTAAACAGCCTGGTGCATTGCAGGCTTTGTTACCGCAAAAAGTAAAAGCATTTGGTGCAACCACATCACCTGGAAATGAAACACCCAGTCAACAACAAGGAATTCAACCTCCTGGCAAGGGTCCTACTTCTTTTGTGGGTACGACCACGGCTGGTTTAGCTGCACCGATATGGTAAAAAAATATATACATAAGGAGTATGTCAGCAAGAATCTCAGCGAGATCTGGAAGGCAAATACCTGTATATGATAAACATAAAGCATATGAAGAAAAAGAACATAAGGCCGAAGTTATTGCCACGGGAATAAAAGCAGCACGTGCATTAGTAAAAAATACTAAGAAAAAAGAAAGAGAAAACAAGCGTAAAAATAATGCAATAAATACTCTTACGAAAAAAAGAAAAAATGCTAGACAAGAACTCATTCAAAAAGGTCGAAAAATTCCAGAAGAAAATTTTAAATGGTCCATTGGAGATAGATATCATGATTGGTGGCCATCAAATCGTGGTGATATACAATCATATAAGAAATGCGGTGATTTTAAATTTTTACCCCATATGATACATTATATTATTATTTGCGAATCTATAAGTGCATTTCAAAAACATTATCCTCAGTTAATTCATTTAACTTTACAATATAATCATGTAGACCAACCAGCACAAGATGTAAAAATTCTTTCTAAACTTGCAAGTAAAACATTAATTAATATTGGTGTATCTGATATTGAAAAAAATATATTACAGGAATACACTAAAGGAAAAAAAAAGAAAGAATTTTCTATATTAAAATCATTATTTGGTGAAACTTTTACATCTAGAAATAATGCAATAATAACATATATAAATATATGTAAATATATATTTGGAGATACATTTGTTACTGCCCCTTCTGTAAGACCATGTGCATATTTTGGAGTAGTATGTGATGCTGGAATTAGCCCATTTTGTAAATTATTTATGCATATTATTGAAAAAAATGGATATCAAGGTACACCTACAACAGAGGGTGAAATAGAGAATCTATGTGTTTCACTTGGAATTCCACTTATGTATATGATACAGACACCTCAAACAATAGCTGATTCAGCATTTACACAAGCATTTATAAAGTGTTTAACTATTTATGAATTCCCAGAAAATAATGATGATACATTTGAGTGCAAATTTAATTATTTTGCAGATGAATATAAAATAGTATTTAAAAAAAGTGGGGAATTTAATAAAGAATGTAAGTTTGATTATATACTTCAGAAGGGTACTAATGATGTATACACGATTCCATATGGATTACGTGACGTTTCTTCATCATCTTCATCTTCTTTAATTAGAATAAATAGAAATGTAGGTCCATCTTTATATGATTTGATGTTATATTATATATATTTAAATTCACGTGCTACTCATAGTATATTTAATTACAGTATATATGAAGGTCTTAATCATGTACTGTCATTTAATCAATTACAATTTCCTGAATTTACATATGATGATGAATCAAAAGATGAATCAAAAGATGAATCAAAAGATGAAATGAAAAATGAAAATACTTATAATCCAGTTATAGATAATGTTAACATTGTTGATAGATTACCTAATATTCATAATTTGGTCAATCTTGCACTAGGAATCAAAGATCAACAGGCAAATCAGAGATCTTTAATGACGTATAAACCTACCCATCCAAATAGTTTGTATAACATCTATGGATTTAAGGAGTTACCTCCAAAAATAATGATTGATATAAAACATGAAGGTGATGCATCTCAAGTAGTAGCTGCACAAATAATAAATGCGAAAGGGCGCTTTAAAGATCGTATTGTATTTGTATCACAAGATAGACCATGTGTTGCACATAGTGTAACTAAAGGTTTACGTACAATACAGTATGGTTCAAATTATATAAATGTATACAATAGTAGGGGTATAAATGGGAACATAAATACAGATAATCAAAATATGGACGGAGGAAATAGAAAAATGAAAGGAGGAAATATAGAATGTGAACTAGATGTAAAAGAATTAATGCTTAGTATTGGAATGTATGCAGACAGATATTTGGAAACATATATAACTCAAAAGAATAAAACAATAGATGATGTTCTTCACAGGCGTGTATTACATGATTTCTATGATTATACATGCAATATGTACGATAAATATAATAGAGATTTAGAAGATGATATAAATGGCACACAGGATGATACGAAAAAGTTTATGAATATTTTAAGTAAAATACATTACAAAGAAAAATTAAATAGTCTTCAAGAATTAATTAATTTATCTAATATATATAATAGTAATTTTAAACAACCTACAACAACCTTTGAGGAATATACATCACAAATTTCACAGTCACAATCATTAAATGAAAAAAATAAAAAGAATTTAAAACATACTCAAAATGTGCTAAATAAAATGATACAAGAACAACAAAATGAATTAAACTATTATAAAAATCTAAAAACTAAAAAAAATAAAAATAAATATAACGAAATAATACAACAAATAAAAAAACACATAAGAAATACAACACAAAAAAGAAATACTATGCCAAAAATGAATCTAAATCAGAGACAACTTGTAGAATCATAAATTATATTTTGTCTGTATATATTCCCACATATTACTTAGCTGTTTCCTTATAATCGGTGTTATTTCATATTGAATTACCATTCCAGTTGCAACATTTATAAATCCAATCGATTCCAAACGACCATACTCTTCATATAAATACTGTTTTAATAAAAGAAGTATTTTATCTTCCGAATTTGGTACAAACAATGGATCGAAAAATATATAATAACTGCACTTTTCGGTTATTATATCAAAATGAATCGGACGAATTCCTTCTACTTCAAATATAAAATTAAAACTCGGTTCCTTTGATACGATCCATAATGGAACTGCAATTTCGATTGCTTTTACCAAGTCTTGTTGTTCTTCTTTAAATAAATGCGGAAATATAGCTTTATGCTGATATAAAGGAATATTTCTACCTTCTACAACGGATTTTATAGCTGCAATTCTCCAAATATCTCCCAAAATATCATGCGTCTTTTCATTTTTATCAATTATCTTATGCCAACTAGCCAATACTTCTGGGCGTAACTCGGTTGGAACAGAATTTCTTACAATACCAAACTTAAATTCATTTAAATCAAATCCATTATGCCTTAACGGTCTCAACTGACCTCTTATTTTTGATAGTATCATTAGTGCATGTGTCATGTCCTGTGTTGTCCAATGTAAATGCCTTAACTTAGTATTGACATATTCATCCAATTGATAATATTCGATCGATGGCATATTTATACTGTGTTTTAGAAATTTATGTATCAGATGTTCCAATTCGGCTTCATATTTCTCCCAAAATTCAATGTCCTCTTTATATATTCGTATCGTGAGAAGTGCATCATTCACATTTGAAGTAACCAATTCGTCTATTTTGTTTTGATGAATGGCACACTCTCTTAATGAGATCCAGCGTATCATTTCTAGCCATGTTTCTCTTACATCATATCGCTTGACCCATTCAGGCATTGCAAAACTTTTTCCAAATTGATAGATCGATTCGGTTTTTGTATTCTTTATAGCTGGAACATTATTTGTCTCTCTCAATATATTCCAATCGGCCCCATCAAACCCATGGATCATATCATCAATACTCATTTTTCTGGTTTCTAGTTCATTTGTACTAAGTTTGAATGATGCGACATTGTGAAACTTTAAAAATATACGCGGAATTTCTCTAACGAATCTCGACAATGATCTTTCGTGTCTCGAATATGTCATATACAATCCCTTTTTTGCACGAGTAATTGCTACATAAAACAGACGACGTTCACATATGATTTCCTCGTCTGATTTACGCGATGGAAACACATCGTCGTGCAAATTCATAAAAAATACAACATCCCATTCTAACCCTTTTGATGCATGAATTGTAGTAAGTGTTACATTTTTATTGTCTTTTGGGCGATCAGGATTATAACTTGTACAAAGATTATATGGAATTCCCTTTACATGAAGACGCTCCTCTATTTTAAATAGATCGTGATTGTATCGCGAAATGACCGCAATGGTACAGTTACATTCTTGGATTTTTTGCAATGAATTTACAATCCATTCGTATTCATCCGATGCCCTAAAAAAGAAATGCACTTCTGGCGTAGCTCCTCCTCGTTCCACCGCTATCATTTTTTCTTTGAAGTCTAGTGTTGGAATAAAACGCATAATCGAATTTGCAATAGTAACAATTGCTTCTGTGGATCGATAATTCCTACATAGCTGATAATCTTTTACATTCGGAATATTATTGTGAAAAGTAAGAATAAAATCTACAGACGAACCGCGCCATGTGTAAATATTTTGAGCATCATCTCCCACGATCGACATTGTCGCATTTTTAAAACACCTCAACAGTTGCCATTGAATATCATTTATATCCTGAAATTCATCGACAATAATTGTTCTAAAACGCTGTGCCCATTTTGATCCGTCTGTTTCGAGCCATTTCACTAAACGATATGGTAATTCATCGATAAAAGGCTGATCTGTGACCATTTTTGGGGCCATATCTCTAAGAATTTGTGCAGAGATGGCGTGGAATGTCCCCGCATATATATTTGCATTTCCTATAAGATTATTTACTCTATGAATCATTTCCTGTGATGCAGTACGACTAAATGTCACAAGTAAGATTTTAGATGGGTCCATATCATAATGTTCTATCAAGTATGCAATACGTGCAGTAATTGTTGTTGTTTTTCCTGAACCAGCTGATGCTAAAATCCTTTGGTTTTCCGATACAGGGCTCGATACTACTTTGTATTGTTCCTCGTTTAGAGTTACCTGTCCTTTTGAAAATTCTAATATGTGTGACATTCTTATTAATTATAATGAGATCATGTTTTAAATCCGTTTCCATACTTCATAAAAATTATTTGTACATGGACCCCATCCTCCACTTTCCGAATAATCCACATAAAACTTTTTACTTAATATGTCATCTATGTACTGTTTATGTGATATATCCCAATAATCATTTTCCATAATAATTAAATTAATATTATCTAGTATTTCAGGCATATCTATTAAAATATAATAAAAAGCTCCTTCGCAATCTAATACGAGAGTATCAAACATTATATTATATTTTGCATTTAACTCTTCCCATGTTATTGTATTTATCCAATTATATCCTTCATGCAATGTATCACTTGGAACAGTTGACCAACCATTTTGAATTAATTTTCTTTTAGATAATGCTGAATTTTCAATATGAAATTTTAAATCATTTAGATCCCTGTTTTCCTGTAACTGATTTGCTATATTTGCATCACTTTCTAATGTGACAAAGTTACAATTTGATCTAAGAATTGATCCAATAATTAATGAATTTCTTCCTATATTTCCTCCAATTTCTAATACCTTTTCATTTCCTGTTAAATATCGCACTGCCATTTTTTGTTCAGGAAGCTCTTCTACAAAACTTCCATGATTGAGTTTTAATATGGAATGCATATTATTTATTTTATCATTTATATTATTTTCACTTATATGACTTACTTTATTATTTTCAATATGAATTGTATATGTATGATCATACGATGTAGTAACATCATCTACTATAAATATTTGTTTTAACACACCGTGCAATGGATCTGTAAAATACTTAGCTCTATTACCATCTCCAGATGGAATTATAATTATATTATTATGTAATAATGTAGTGAAGCAAATATCAGTAACATCAATATTATTATCCTCTATACCGTATAGTATTTTCATTCTTATTATATAATATAATTTATATCTTTAAGTGTTATTTGCGCTTAATTTAACATACTTCTATATTTTATATATTAGAATGGATATGCAATCCGCTATTACATCCGCTGTTACTGATCAATTGGAAAATGTACATGGACTATACTCGTTAATGTTACAAAATCATATATACGGGTGTTTTATACTTATGGAGGATATTGCTCAAAATAAATTCGAATTAAATGGGACGGTTATATCTACATCTACATTCAAGTTTGATATAGATAAGCAATTTGCAGAAATTGGTATTCGGTACGGTTTTGCAATGGATACAAAACTAATACTTGATAGTTGTAAACCAGAATACAAAACTGCTTGGCTTGCAGTATTTCATGATATATATGCATCTAAGAATATTGAAGAGGCAGATAAAATAGAAGATGCTATTATTGAAGTTGTTCGATCGATTGATAAAGAAGAGGCGTTCTTTTTTAACGCATTGGAAACTGGCTCTTTGTCACAGGAATGGATTGATAAAGTGTTAAATCTACTAAATCAGGATGTGGAAGTTGAAAAAACTGCGATCAGTAAAGCAATCACGGAAAAGCCCATTCAGCGTATGAAAACACGACGGGTTGTAAAAAATACTTCCAAAAATCCTTTGGCAAAAACGCGTCGTAATCGATAATGTGACTTTTTTTAGGATTTTATGTTACGATTGACAATTAGTTATGCTCGAAATATTTTTAATATTTGGTATAGTAATTATTATTTTAACCTTTTTTTATAAACAAGCTGTATGCGAATTTAGAATCAATCAGATTGAATGGAGCCAACATGATAATCTTGCAAATCTTCTAACGGAAAAAGTTCCTATTGTTATACGATCTATCCCCTCCGCTACATTTTGGACACGCGACGATGTCCTTAATCGTGCATGCTTTAATGACATCCCGATATTCCAAGAAACTACTTTAACGGAGTGGATATCAGCCTCTACGCCTGATAGTGTATGTCCGTGGGCATATGTGCAAGCTGAAAATATAGCAAATGTTTCTGGCATTGATATATGGGCTGATAAATGGGTAAATTCGATTGTGATCAATCCCTTTTTTAAATGGTGGATGTTTCCCAAATATCATTGTTGGGCGGGGAATATAGGCTTGCGGAAAACATTTGCGTGGACATGTTTTTTCCCTGTAGATGGTGAAATTATTTTTACGATTATGCCTGAAAATGTGAAGTCGTTTTTGCCTTCAAACTGGCTAGGGTGCTTTCCTGCAAATCTTACAACGAAAGATACGCCGTTTGTTTCCGATCTGAAATTTATTGATATTATACTACGACCTGGAAATTGTGTTTTTATGCCTGCACACTGGTTTGTTTCGTGGACTACAACGGAAAAGGCTATAAAAACTCCGATGGTCTGTACGATATCTTATCATACTCCTGTTAGTTTATGTAATTCGATGTGATAATTTGATGTGATAATTTTATATATTTTTTAATTAGATAATTAGGGGGATGGCTACATTTGATGAGTCAATTAAGAAATTTACACCACTTTTTATTCTACCAGACACTAATGAAAAACTGGATGAATTTCACGATAGAATATATAGTTTTCTATGGTTTATGAAAAATTATATGGAAGGTAAAAATATTGATGGCACCTATATTGATCCAGCACAGACTGGCATAAAACCTATTGACGCTTACTATAATTTGGTATCTGAAGATGGTAAAAATGATACTCCATCAACTACTACATTTTTTTTTCAAAAATTTTATAACAATAAATATAAAGATGGTCATCTTATGAATATACCAACAGATGATCAAAAGAAAGAAATAGGTAGTTGGATTATTAATAGTATAGGAGATAATGGTAAGATAAATACTACAAAATTATTTAAACTTATACATATAGATGATACATATTATGGTTTGTTTGTAACAAATGGAGATGTTATAGATATAAAAGTTAGAAATACAAAAAGTATAGTATATGAAAATGGTAGAAACTTAGATGATACAGGCGATATTGGAAGAGCCGCATCAGATATGATGTTATATTCTAAGAAATACATTTCTAATAATTATGATGGATACAATAAATCAGATATTTTTGCTCCTCCATCTGGTGATACAATTATATTAGAAACATCAATATATAAATTAAAAAGCTTATATACATATTTTAATGAACAAGCAGTCAAGACTAATTCTTATACGAGTGATAGTTATAATAATGGTAACCATAATTTAAATGTATATTCAATTATAACAAGTTATCCTGTAAATAATATGGGTGAATTTACTATAAATAGATATACTAATCCATATGGTTCATATGACCATCTAAAAAATAATTTAGTATTTCCTATAAATGCCTTACCTTATATTTTAGGGATAAGTGATTCATTTAAGGCTGGAGCTATTTATGTATTTGATCCAAAATTGGCATTATTGATGCAAGAATCGCCATTAAAATTTATCGGAGATTCTGATAATATGTGGAAAGCACCATATTATACTACAATTGATGGCAAAAATCTTAACAAATTTTCCAACGGAATAAGAATTACCATTTTAACATTGCAGAAATATGCAGCAATAAGAAGATACATGTGGAGTAAAGATCCTGATTATGCATCAGAAGTATACAAAAAAGATCCTAAAGACATTATAAATGAATTGAGAGATCCTTATTCATTGTTGCCATATGAATATAAACATATCCGTGAGTTTACTAAATATCAAAGTATACAAAAAGATCGTAGATATGTCCCTAAAGATATAGATTTAACTCTAATTCCTTATTCTATATTTGCAGATTACCCTTCGTTGTATTTAAATAGGTTTAACGAGATTTACAAATATGATGAATTTAAACATGGTTTAGAAAATATAATAGAAGAAAGAACATTCGAAAAACAACTAAATAAATTAAATGATGATATAGTAAAATTAAGGGAAGAAATACAACATTTAGAAGAAAAAAAACCATCATTGGAAGAAAACAAACAAAAATTAAAGGAAGACATAGAAAAAATAAAAAAAAGGAAAGAATTGGACCAAATGAAAGAATTAGAAAAAGCTATAGAAAGTACAAAAGAACAAATAGAAAAAAATAAAGAGGAAATAGAAAAAATTGAAAAAATGGAAAGTGTAACACCAGACAAAGCAAAAGAAAAGCTCGAGATAATAAAAGATAATGATAAATTAATTAATGTTACATTAGAAGGCGCACAAATTCGCTTCGATGATTATATAAATAACCCTACAAAATACATGCCGTCCTCCATAAAGAATAAAACAGTTAAATTTTTATTTAGCAAGACAAGAGGATTTAAAACCCACGTAACAAATACACACGTAAAGAATATAATAGATACATTACGTAAAAAGATACAAGAATTAAAAGATTTAGAAGCAATAGAAGAAATAATAGAAACAAAGACAGAAGAATTAGAATTAAAAACTACAGAATATTATACGTTATACTCTACATTAAATAAAAACAAACAATCAGAAAAATATGTAGAAGAATTAGATAATATAAATAAATTATACAACATTCTATTGCAAAATAAAGGATCGAAGAGAAATGAAAAAATAAAAGAAGAATTAAGAAAAGAAATGTTAAGACAAATAAATGAAAAATTAAATAAACAAATAGATGAAGAAATTATAGCTAATTGGAAATGGGCTACTGATATAAAGCAACATTTAGAAGGTGAAGAAATGAAAATTACTGAAGAAATAAAAGAAATTAAAAAAAGAAGAGAACAAATTGCTCAACAAAGACAATTAATTGCTCAACAAAGAAAAGAAATTGCTCAACAAAGACAATTAACTCCTAAAGATAAAAATTTAATTGCTGAAGATAAAAATTTAATTGCGGAAAATAACAAATTAATTGCTGAAGATAAAACATTAATTGCTCAACAAAGACAATTAATTGCAAACATATATAAAACATTAAATAACTTATTTGAAAATAAATCTGAATGGACTCTTGACAGACCCTATCAAGATATAGAACAAATAGAAATTAAACGTATACCAGAAGTGACAAAAATATTTGCTCCACTTATTGATAGAAAATATATTCAAAATGATACAATGGGTCAAGAAATATTACCTAATAATCCCATTGTTTTTAAAACTAAAACCCAGAATAATTTAAATCAAAGTATAACACAACAAATATATGATCAACAAGAAAAAATAAAAAACCTTAAGAATCAACCTCTACAATCATTTATAGGATACAAATTCGAAGATACAGAAAAGGAGAAATTAAATACACTTAGAGACACATTTTGTAAAACACAATCTGGTATGATGGATGAAAAGAATTGTGGTAGTATTTTTAATAAATTAAATAGATTATATCTTAGTATAATAGAATTAAATAAAAATAAAAATAAGACTAAAGCCGATATAGAAATGATAAAAGAATATATAAACCTATACAATTCTAATGTATGGATCCAAAATGTGCCAAATTCTAGTCGTTTTTCAACAGTTTCAGTCGATACTACCCGGTCTTTTGTAGAGATATCATGGAATGATACATTAAATACACTTGAAGATAATGAACAAAACATTCGTCTTAGTATATATTATGGACAATATAAATATGTGAACCCATTTATATTTAATAAACGACAATATACTAAACCACCATTAACTAAACAAGTAACTCAAAAATTAGGTAAAGGAGTAGGTAAAGTTGCAAAACTATTTACAGTGAAAAAACCTACATCACAAAACAGATAATCCAGTTTAAACCCTGTTAAAATATAATAATACTATGTCAGACGAATTAACAGAATTAATCAACGGTTCTCAGCAAATATGCGATAACATTGATAACTCTTTAAACACACTTAATCATATATTAAAAATGTACAATGAATTAGATAAATTAAACGAATTTCACCAAAATGCTCTTGAGAACATTAAAAAAACAGGTAAAAGCAATTTTGGAGAGCAAATAATAAACTCAATAAAAAATTGAATGTATAAAAATTGTGTTTTTTTGGAAAATGGAATTAACAACTGAACAACAATCCGTAATAAATGCCCTATTATTAGGACATAACATTGCGCTTTTAGGTGCAGCAGGATGTGGTAAAAGCTACTTATTATCCGTGATCTATGAACTTCCTAAAATACGTATTCAAATGTGTGCACTAACAGGATGTGCCGCACTATTACTAGTTAAAGCAAAAACATTACACTCATGGGCTGGAATTGGACTCGGTAAAGGAACCGTTTCCGAACTCTATGTAAAAATTCGTAGAAATCAGAAATCCATGCGTCACTGGCTGTGCACTGATTTGCTTATTATCGATGAAATTTCTATGATGACCGCAGAACTTCTTGACAAACTCGATGCACTCGGTAAAAAAATTCGTGCAAACCAAAAACCTTTTGGCGGAATTCAACTACTCTTGGTAGGTGATTTCTTTCAATTACCTCCTGTTAATACAAGTGAAGAAACAAAATTTGCCTTTGAATCAAATCTATGGCAAACAATGAAAACAATCGAACTAACACAAATATTCAGACAAAAAGATGAAATTTTCCATAAAATATTAAAGGAGGCTCGTATTGGTGTGTTAACAAAAGAATCGTGTGACATTCTATCCAGTAAACAAGGACTTGACTGGAAAAATAATAAAATTAAGCCGACTCTTCTATTTCCTAAAAAAGCAGAAGTGGATATGATCAATGAGACTAATTTACGGGCTCTCAAAGGGCATGTATACAAATATAATGCACGTTTAGTATATGACGGAAAAACACCTGATGGTTTTACAGAAGATGAAAATTTTCAAAGAGCTCTTCAATTATTCGACTCAAATGCCTCTTATTTGAAAGAGTTAGAACTTGTAATAAATGCACAAGTAATGCTCATTGCAAATATAGATACTGAATCAGGTCTTGTCAATGGATCGCGCGGTGTTATTACTGGGTTTTCACTAGACCTTCCTATTGTTGAATTCATAAATGGCTCCAAAAAAGTAATTGGAACTCATACATGGCCTGTGGAAGATTATGAATTTGTTTCACGATCTCAGATTCCATTGAAACTAGCTTATGCCGTCACAATACACAAAATCCAAGGATCTACATTAGATTCTGCACTTATTGATATTGGTTCAGGTGTTTTTGAATATGGCCAAGCATATGTCGCTTTGTCACGCGTTCGTAGTCTGGATGCATTATATGTGTATGACTTTGATCCGACTGCATTTAAAGCACATCCGAAAGTAAAAGAATTTTATAAAAATATTAAACCTTATGTAAGCGATATAATCCCAGAAGAAAAAGACATAAAAAATTATAATATTCATCAAATTATAAATGTTATAAAAGAACCAGAAGATGCAGAAGGACCAGAAGGACCTGAAGTAAAAGAAGAAGCAGAAGCAGAAGAAGCAGAAGGACCAGAAGAAAACTGGTTATACGATTCTATTCCTAACGGATGGAAAGAGCATTTATGCAAAGAGAAACTACTCGACATATCCAACATCTTATCCGATAAAGAATTCTTACCCTCTAAAGAAAATATATGGAATGCACTCATTCCTCTTGAATCCATTAACGTTGTCATATTAGGCCAAGATCCTTATCCAAATAAAGAACATGCACATGGTCTTGCATTTTCCGTCTTACCTCACGTAAAATTACCAGCTTCTCTTAAAAATATATATAAAGAGCTTATATCTGATGGATTTACACCACCTACAAATGGTAATTTAGAAGGATGGGCCGAACAAGGAATAATGCTTCTCAATACGGTTTTAACATACGAAGGATCTAACATCGGCTGGGAACAAATCACAGATCAAATCATTCGAACCATTTCTAAAAAATCCCAAGTGATCTTTGTTCTCTGGGGTAAACTGGCACAAACCAAGAAAAAAATAATTGACTTGGAGAAAAATAAAGTATTAGAATCGGCACATCCTTCTCCTTTAAGTGCATCTAAAGGGTTCTTTGGATCAAAACCATTTTCAACCATAAATCGTTTATTAATCGAAATGGGTAAAGAGCCTATTATATGGAGCAAGTCTAAAGAAATTTCGAGATAATATGATAAAAATGAATGATAATCTAACAACAATCATTCTTATAATAATATTAGTAGATATACTTTTATTCTCGTTTGATCTAGGATTTTAATTCAAATTACATATTAATGGATAAAGCAAAAGGCGGATCATTAACCCTCATAGATCTTATTCTATTTGGGTTAGGTAATGTGGTTGGTGCTGGTATTTTTATAATTATTAGTAAATCCATCCTATACGGTGGAAATAAAACAGTACATGCTCTCATGACAATTGCAGTTGTAAGTATGATTATGGGATTTTGTTACATTGAAATTTACAGCAGGTATAGTTCAAGTATTACAGAATATTTGGCTGTAAAAAATACAATGGGTGAAAATGTAGGGCAAGTAACCCTTTATACGATTTATATGTTTGCACTTTTATCTGGTGTAACCATTGTCACTGCGATGGCCAAATATATATGTAAATGCGACCTTGTAGATTCATTTAAAAAGAGTATATCTTTTACAACTAGTTCTCACCACTCTGCATTAGAAACATCCTTTTCGATTGGGATTCTTGGCATTATTGCGATTATAAATTTTCTCGGTATTGAAACCTCTAAAATTGTAGCAAATACAATATCGGTTGTCATGTTAATCGTTCTTGTTGGAATCACTGGATTAAGTATACCATACATCGATATGAATAAAATAACAGTTAAAACGCCGCAAACAAACGGAGAAAAGCCATGGGACAATTTTGTATTATCTGCCATTTTGTCATTATTTTTATATAACGGATACGACTTTTTAGTTAAAATTAGTGATGAGTCCAAAGATCCTGAGAATAATAAAATTGCACTCATTTCAACCATCGGTATAACTACTATTTTGTATCTATCTATTATTGTTGCTGGAATTTGTGTTCTTGGTTACAAATCAGCTGGATCATCACATAATATTATTACACAATTATACGAAGTGTTAGCAAATAGCAAAGTGGCATCAGTTGTCTATGTCGCTGGTATATTTATCATGTTTAATACTGGGTTTTTATCGATCATGTCTGCCACAAAGTTCATGGAAGGATTAGGGAAAAATAAAAAGATTTTTATGTCTGAATTCTGGGCAAAAACAAACAAGTTTGATGCACCTTCGAATGCAATCTGGATATCTCTCGCCATTTGCGTATTTTTCGCATGTTTTAACAATGAAACACTATTGGCCATTTTTTCCAATTTCACTTGTATTGCGATTTTAATATTAATATCGATTGCTCTTATTGTCTTACGATGGCGTGAAAAAGATGACGTGGATGCTCAAAAGAAACACAACTATATACGAGGCAATGTCCATAATATACCTGTCCCAGTTGTAGCAAATTTATCGATTTTGTTTTATATTATGTATGAAATGTTCAAAAATAGATTTTGGATCCATGTCATATAATTGATACATCATCATTGGAATTATTATAGGGTATGCATAATATCCTGCCAATATTCCAGAAAATAATCCGATGCAATTGTAAAATGTTGTTTCAGGCATTGTGTTAGCATTGAAATTTGGATTTATATATAAATCATCGTATTTTTTAAAAAATTCATTTGATGATAAATTATTTTTATAAATAAATCCATGTTTATAACCAATATATGCCCCTGAAAATAATCCAATTGTTTTTAAACTAGATAGAATAAACGACATTACTTATATTATCGTATGCTTCTTTAAATTATGGGTTTGATTGCATGATTAGTGTATTCTTGTATATCTGCTGTAAATATTCTATTCCTGTGTTAATAACTTCTTTTGGACATGTATACTCTATCGTAATATTATATCCATTCTCGTTTACAATATATGTAGAATCGCTTAATTTGTATCCAATCATTTTTATATACTTTTCATCTATCGTAAAACTGTTATTGAATTGTAAATCTAATATAATATCTAATCCATCATAAAATTGCAATGAATATAAATTACATGGTTTTACAGCTGGATACATTCTTCTGTATTTATTATTTTTTTTTCTTTATATTGAATATAATGACAACAAAAGGTTTGAAAAAAGCATTGCTTATTGGAATTAATTATATAGAAGATCCAAATAATAGACTTAATGGGTGTATCAACGATATTAAAAATATTGAGAAAAAACTGCGTAAAACAAACCCCGAATGTAAAGAATTTGTATTACTTTCAGATGATTCTGCAAACCCTGGTTTAAAACCGACTCGTAAGAATATAATAAACGGTATACATTGGCTAGTAAATGGATTAAAAGCGGGAGAATCCGTTTTTGTACATTATAGTGGACATGGTGGTCTTACTGTGGATACATCTGGAGATGAAGAATATGATAGTTGCATTTATCCTATATGTAATAAAAGCATCGAAATCATTACAGACGATGAACTAAGAACTCTATTAGTTGATAAAATACCTTTAGGGTCAAAATGTTTTGCTGTATTTGATTGCTGTCATAGCGGTTCTGCATTAGATCTAAGATATACATTTAGTGCTCCTTCATATGGTAAAATAATATTATCTCAAAATAATTATCCAAAATCTACAGGGTCTGTTATATTTTTAAGTGGGTGCCAAGATAATCAGACATCTGCTGACACAGTTGACAATAAAAACATACCAAGTGGAGCATTAACAAACGCACTTATTCAGACATGGGATAAATATGGAATGAAAATTAAATTTAAATATTTGTTATGGGATATACGTGAATCTCTTAAAAATAATAAATATGAACAGATTCCTCAATTGTCGTGTAGCAATAATATTAGTTTAAGCGATGAATTTGTTTTGTAAAAATAAAAATTGATAATAAAATTGGATTATATTGATAATAAAAATGGAGTCATATATTTTCTCCGGTTTAAATATGACCATGGAAGTTTCAAATCGGTCTCCGTTTAATTCTCCTTATATTACATCAAAATTGGGAAAATTAGATGACATTGAAACAATTGACTTGCAGGATGAATTTACTGAACCCATACTCCAAGAAAATCCTACGCGTTTTACCCTGTTTCCTATCATGAAGCCTAAACTATTCCAAAAATATAAGAACCATGTTTCTGTCTTCTGGACACCCGAAGAGATTGACCTGTCAAAAGATATGAAAGACTGGGTGAAACTGAGCCAAAATGAGCAAATGTTCATTAAAAATATTTTAGGATTCTTTGCAGGATCTGATGGGATTATTCAGGAAAATCTGGTAGCTCGGTTTATGAATGAAATCCAATTGGCAGAAGCTCGGCAATTCTATTCTGTTCAGTTAATGATGGAGGCAATTCATTCAGAAACGTACTCCCTGCTCATTGATACCTACATTGATGATAAAGATGAGAAATCGAAACTCTTTAGAGCGATTGAAACGATTCCATGTGTAAAACAAAAAGCAGAATGGGCTCAGAAATGGATATCCTCTAAAGATGAGAACTTTGCCACACGTTTAGTCGCATTTGCAGTGGTTGAAGGAATATTCTTCTCTGGATCTTTCTGCGCGATTTATTGGATTAAAGAACGCGGATTAATGCCTGGTTTGACGACTTCAAATGAATTTATTGCACGCGATGAAGGACTTCATACTGATTTTGCGTGTGCTTTGTACGAAGAGATTCAAAGGAAACTACCCAAAACAAAAGTTCACAAAATCATTCGTGAAGCTGTTAAAATCGAGAAAAACTTTATTACGAAATCGTTGCCTTGCCACCTTGTCGGCATGAATGATAAATTAATGGCTGAATATATTGAATTTGTAGCGGATCGTTTATCTATGCAACTGGGATATGGAAAAATATATTCTACTTCGAATCCGTTTGATTTTATGGAGCGTATTTCATTGGAAGGAAAAGATAATTTCTTTGAAAAACGTGTGACAAGTTATGCGAAATCGGGTGTTGGCAAAAATCAAGAAGAGATGAGCTTTTCACTAGATACTGAATTTTAAAAAAAAAATATAAGTAGATGAATATTTTTTTGTGTATACTATACGGTACTGCGTTTATTCTTTTTATTTATATAATGTATGGTTATTTTAATAAAAAAACGTTTGTTATACCTGAAAAAGTAGATTATAAACCTCCTGTTTATGTATGGCCTTGGAAAGTTAGTTATAATCATTGGCCCGAATGGAGCCAATGAGGCATTTCACGACCCGTATATTTTATTAAATCTTTTTTTCCTTCCCTATAATAATTCCTATAACATACAATCGGATCATTTGATATTTTATACGCATTATCCATTGCAATAGGAAATCCACGGCGAGGCCACATTTTCATATTTGGAAAATTATCATACAGCCAATCAATATGTTTTTTGCATGAATGTTCTTTTTTAAAACGGAATCTGAATTCTTTTGCCAATTCTATCCCTAATTTTGCAAGCCACAAATAATTTCCTAAACACATACGAGCCCATTTTTGACACGGATGTGACACATGGCATGGGCGATATCCTGTTTCACCTGATTTACGAACTGGAGCGGACCACATATATTCTGGAACGTCCAATATTTTTTGAGCCTTGGATAATGCAATCGGTGATTTACAATCTTGCAAGAACGGATAAAATATAACCCAGTGAACTGTATATAACAGTTGACATGTTTCTAATAGCATCTTGACGACATGTTTATCCACATGCCATCTAGCTGCTTTTCGTTGTTTCCAATGCAATACAAAGATGTTCATTTTTTAGTCAAAACAATTTTGTTTTTTATTTCAATTTTTTATATGTATCGGATCCAATTTTATCTAATTCGTCAAATGTCCTAACGAGTGCTCTTACATTTATGTTAATTTTATTTTTAAAATGCTTCTTGTGCAAGTGGTTCGATATAATATTCATAACATAATAAGCTACTTCTAATTCATCTTTATTTAATTCATTGTAAAATTCTGTAACTTTATCTATAAGTAAAAGATCTTTTGAGGATTCTGATTCGATTTTTTGCTCTTCTATTTTGTATATTTCAAAAAATGCAT
>Ga0247722_10000134_pt1 | contig 45277 bp, 41 predicted proteins | sample MSEWelMarce3H_FC_FD_189094 | JGI IMG/M metagenome (GOLD analysis project Ga0247722, IMG submission 189094) | Subsurface sediment microbial communities from gas well in West Virginia, United States - MSEEL Well Study Marcellus 3H_FC | ecosystem: Environmental > Terrestrial > Deep subsurface >... | reverse complement strand
AGTTCCTGTTGGCGATGGAGTCACTGTTGCTGATGGAGTGACTGCCGATGATGGAGTACTTGTCTTCGATGCTGTCCCAGTCTTTGATGGAGTGCCTGACTTCGATGGTGTCCCAGACTTTGAGGGAGTGCCTGTTGCTGATGGAGTGGCAGAATTCGAAGGTGTAGGCGTGGCTGTAAGAGTGGGTGTTTGTGAGTATATACCAGAAGCGCTAGAACTAACTGAAAGAGACTTATTTGACGATAAAGAAGCACTATTCGTCTGTATCAAAGATTCAGATATAACTGAACTGATTGTAGCTGAAACACTTGGTAATACAGTGCTCGTATATAATTCAGAAGAAGTAGATAATCTGCTTGGAGAATTTATTCCTGATAAACTGACTGAGCTCGAAATTGAGTCGCTTACAAGAGAACTCATACTGGGGCTCATGCTCGATGATACTGATGGTGTACTTGAAATAGTTGGGTAAGGAGAGATTGATGGGATAGATGACCCAGAATCACTTACAGATCTAGTAATTATGGGAGAAGTAGATATTTCCCCTGTACCAGAGTTGCTTTGAGATGCTGATAAGCTTCCAATAGACGCACTCGCTGTCTCTGAGACAGATGAACTAAATGAATTATAGGAAGTAGCAGATACTGACTCCTTTGCTGTCTCTGATACACTTGGAACTCCAGATTCAGTAACATATGCGCTTCTATCCGCAGACCAGCTTCCAATAGATGCGCTAGCAGATACAGAAGCACTCGCAGATTCACTGTTTGACACAGTTACAGAAGGTGTTAGAGAACTAGCAGCAGTAGAAGATATAGATCTCTTTGGAGAGGCTGATACACTTGAGCTTCCAGAATGAGTGACAGAACGCCTTGTAGAGGCGGTCCATGATTTCTCGGCGCTAGGGGATGCCGATTTCTTAGGAGAAGCGGAGGATGTAACAGTGCGTGTAATTGGAGAATTCGAGGCACTTGTTGTTACTGATACAGACACCTTAGGCGATCTAGAATTACTTGGTGATACTGTTCCTGATCTCGTAAACAAAGAGCTTCCTGATATTGTAACACTTCCATATGGTGTCACTGATGGAGAACTTGTACTACTCTCTGACATGCGGGCAGATTCTGATGCTGAAATACTTGACGACTCAAGGGCTGTAATAGATGGTGAAGCTGATACACTTGAAGATTCATAATTTGAATATGATTCAGCCGCAGACTCAGAATTAGAGGCAGTTCTTGAAACTAACCCTGTAAATGAAAAACACCCACTTATTGTCTGTGTAACTGTAAGGATTTCTGAACGAGTGCCTGTGGAAGTAACAGATGGGGTTGCCGTATTTGTTCTAAGTCCAGATAAACTAATCTTAGGACTTCTAGATACTGTAGCCGATGTTGAAGATGTCTTTGACACACTTGATGAGGCAGTAATAGTACTTGTCCTGTACATGCTAATAGAAGTTACTGGACTGCGTGATATAGTTGATCTGCTGGTAGATGTCTTACTTGGTAGAGCTGATCGTGTTATTGTGGTTGAACTAGAAGAAGTCTTAGAAGGTTGGGGTGACAATGTTTCTGAAGAAGAACGAAGTGGTGATTGTGATGAGCGACCTGATATACTAAAAGAGTGAGATAGAGAATTAGAGGCAGACTTTGTTATATAGGCAGTCGTAGAAGGACTTATTGTAATTGTATAAGGACTTGACGCAGAACCTGTGGGAGATACTATATATGTAGGATTTGTACTACCTGTGGCACTTACAGTTTGACTAACTGTTCTTCTGGAACTAGCCGTGCTTGAAGGTGAAATAGTGGGTGTTCTAGTTACAAGTGAACAACGAGAGGCAGTAGCTGAAACAGTGGATGTGCGGCTTACTGTAATAGAACGAGTATTAGTAGGAGATCCTGTAGATGTTTTTGATTGTGGTGGCGTAAGTGTTGGTGATCTGCTTATTAATGGGGTTGTTGTCCTAAATGGAGAAAAAGTTCCTGTGGAACTTCTCCTTGAACTAGCAGAACTTGTAGTAGAAGCCGTGTTAGTCTTTGACGGAGCAATGCTTCGTGTGCTGCTTACACTTGCGGTTCCTGTCTTAGAACTTGTAGAACTAGATGTTGTAGTTATCGTATATACAGGCGTAACAGTGCCCTTAGGAGTTCTTGATATACTTGATGAGCCAGAAGATGTTTTTGATGGACGGATACTAGCAGATCCAGTTGGTGAGCCAGTAGATGTTTTTGATGGATGTATCGATCTACTCATTGTAGGAGATGAGCTTGAAGTTTTAGAAGACTTAACACTTACAGTTGTTGTTTTTGATCCAGCCATAGTCTTAGAAATATGGGGACTAGATGTTGTTGTTTTGGAGGGCGCAGGTGAAGTTGTTAATAAAGGACTTGAACTTGATGTCTTAGATTGTATAGCGCTTCTAGTATTTATAAGAGTTCCTGGGATTGTATATGTAAATATAGGTGTAAATGTTCTTATATTACTAGGACGAGCACTTACACTGCGAGCCGATGTGCGTGTAGATGTTTTACTAGCAGATGCTGATAAGGTAGGCAGCACAAAAGAATCGACTAATAATCTTCCATGTGAATTATTCACACAATGTGAATTGCTTAGTTCACAACTAAGTGCTTGCGTTAAAAGAATAAAAAGAAGAGTTCTCTTCATTCTCTCATATACCATGGCATTTTGTCCATAAGCCTCACTTGACGCTCTTTAGAGTTTACCTCCAGCCAGCGAGCTCCATCAGTATCTTACCCACCTTGTTCTCGCCGTCGATGTAGCCCTCAGGTGTTCTCTTACCTCCTAAATCACTACCTGATCCAGTGCCCGTGTAGTATAGAAGAACAAGCCCCTTTGCCTTAACTGCCTCAACAACTCTTCTTAGACGAACATCAGTATCCCAGCGCTGCCTTAACGCATCACGAAGAACGCCATCCTTTACTGCGAACCACTTGCCCTCATCAAATGTCGCACGATACTTCTTCATACCCTTAGTCACATCAGATTCCTCAATAACCTTCTTTCTCTCAGACTTTAGGAAATCATGCTCCTTCTCTGCGGTGAGAGCACGAGCACCCTGTGCGGATTCCGTAGCCCTCTCACGGAGAGATGACTGATGAACCTCACCCTCTCTCGAAAAGAGCTTAGGGCCTAGATCTGGCTTGTTTGTTGCGAGTTTATACTTCATTCCTGCGAGATAATGCTCGACACTCGGGTATTCTACATCGCCGTCCTTGATTGGATAGTGGGCAGATGGAGAAAGCCAGCGAGCGGCGTCGGGATCACCGAGTTTTAACTTATCTCCAGTGCTCGCATCAATATAGAATTGAAAGAGTTCAGCTAGAGCATACTTGCGCTTTCCTCCTGGTGCTGGAGCTGGAGCTCCAGGAATTGTTCTCATAGGGGCACCAGCTGCTCCAGCTCCAGCTGCTCCATTCACAGGAGCACCGCCAGCTGCTCCAGACGCAGCAGCTCCATTCACAGAAGCAGCAGCTGCAGAAGCAGCAGCTCCAGACGCCGCAGCTCCAGAAGCAGAAGGCTTAATAGTTAGATTCTTAACACCATCTGCTTCTGCCCCTGTCCCTGCAACTGCGGTAAGTGTTACAGGAGGATGTTCTGGTGGGCCCTCTTCCAGAGAAACCTCTCCTAAAGCTTCACCTAAAGCTTCCTCCATCATCCCACCACGCCGTCTCTTAAAGATGAACCATCTGTTCAAGAATGAATATTGACGAATCGTCGCTGACATAGGGAACCTCTGACCACGGCGAGCCGCCGCATCATGCGTATTCTCAAATAGCTCTGTGCTGTTCGTCAGATTTAAGGCTCTACATTCATCACTCGTAAGTAAGTCACACCCAATCTCACCCATCTTGGCCTTGAGTAACTCAAAGGGCACCAAATACTCCCTCTGCGTGGTTCCAATACTGATGAAATCAACATCGATCGGCATACCAATGCTCTCAGGACCCGTCGTCAAATCAGTAGCTGAATAACGCTTGGTAATCTTCCAAATCTCAGAACCTTTCTCCTGACCAACCAGTGCGCCATCCTGAGGAATGGCCCGCAGCGAATCAAAGACACGCTGGCCGTCAAAGCAGCAACCGATGAATAGACCATTCATAGCCAAGGTGTCGCTCACATTTCTCATAAAGCCAGTCAAGCTGACCTCATTCTCAAAGAAGTAGTGAATGGCAAACATAATCGCCACGCAATCCGCACCATTTCGCAGGCGGCCCTTCGCATTCTTCTCCACAAAGGGAGGAATTGGCCCCTCCACACCCACCTTGCCCAGTACAGCCCGCATCATATTTGCCTCCTCGGGTGTAGCACCCGCCTCGCCCGTCGCCAAGTTACGAGCCGAGCTGCCGATAGTGAAGAGCATCTTAGGAACCTTGTCATAGCCGCCGAACTTGATTACTGCGTTGATGTAACGACGATAGGCGCCATCCTGTGGGTCACGAATGCCGTTTCCAGCAATATCCGTGCCATAGACGAAATCCACCTTCCACTTGATCCAACTCCATAAATCACCACCCTGGCCACATGCCAAGTCAACAAATGACTTGCCACCACCGCTCAGACCACAGCGGAGAAGCAAATCCTCCTTAACATAGCGACGGTGGAAATCACGCAGACCACGCACCGCCTGAAGATCCTCCTTCGGCCCCTTCCGCTCATAATACACCTTTGACACCTGACCCGAAGCAACGCCAGCAACTGCGCCGCTCATCTCAGAAAGTTCCTTGGGAGAAGGCTGATCTGAGCCAGTGCGAATCATGTAAGGAGTGATAGGATCGTGGATACTATTCCATACACCTTCGGCCGCCTCATCCTTATTCAAGGTGCGTCCGATAATACCCTTCTGATACCGCTCAGTCTTGTCATAACGAACACGCATAGGAATCCAGCGCCAGCCAGGCTCATGTCCAGGCTCATAGCGCATCTCAACAATGCTCTTAGACTCAATGGGATCGCCATTCTCACATATCACATAATCCTCGCCCGTCGCAGAAGTTGTGATCTCCGCATAACAAACGCTCGCCATCGTATCAGGAAGCTCACTCGGATTAAATAATACTGGCTTATACTCTCTCTTCCACTTACGCTGTGGGCCTGCGGCGCCAGGCAGTGGCTGCTCATACAAGACCGTGCCACGAGGGTCCTCGTAGGCAGGGTCCAAGTCAGAACCAACATATAGACGCATAGTCTTGTGTTGGACGGTCTCACCAGACCCAGGCTTTACACCTGTGCTGACAATATCCATACCACCGTCCTTGTCGAAGTCGACTAGGAAATCCACACTGTTGTCTTCTGCCGGCTTCCACTTGAGCTGTTCGGCAAATTTGACACCAGGCTTCTGTGGCAAAGGCAATAAATTCGGAGTGAGAATCAGGCCATCCGTATTGTAAAAGGCCGCCGACGCTGAGTCTAAGACCTTGCTACAGAGTTGGAAGATACTCACATCGCCGGCATTTCCGAACTTGAATTGCTTAACTGAAACAAGGATCTTGGTCGCATCAGTTACACCAGCACCCTTTAACACAGTCGGCCCATCACCCTCATTCCATTTCTCACCCCAGCTAACAAGCTCTCCGTAACGGTCAACCACCTTTGAGCCGTCAGCAGCATCAGGGCTCTTAAAAGGCAGCTGCGTCACATCACGCTTCTCTGGGGCAATATAGCAGTCGAAAAGCATGAATTGGTAAATACCGTTGCCCTCCTTATCCTTTGTGACATACTCGCCATCAACTAGCGAGTGAGCGCAGCTGGTGCGAACGAGTCCAGTCTTATAAACATACATCGACATGTCAATCATAAAGAGCTCACCACGACCATCGACATACCCCATCATGCGAAGACCATCCGCCTTGTCAGTAACATTGTATCCGTCACGAACATTTGCCTCCTTCTCCACGCGCTCCTTCCGCATGTTCTGAACAACCATCGTGATGGGCGCCACGCCACGGAAACGGTCTGTCTTGACAAGATCCTTGTAGCCTTCAAGCACCTTACTAGTTACTTGGTTGCGAATGAGGATGTGGTGCTTCTGGATTCCACGAAGCACTTCACCCACACCACGAATCAAGTCTTTGACACAGGCCTTTACGACCTCAGCGCGCGCAGCTGGGTCGGCAGGCGTGGTCTCAGGTCGCAAAAGCTCAACCTCAATCTCATAAAAGGCCGGCTGCTTAGTAATGTCCTTCCCACCCTTATCGGGCTGAAAACGGCTTTGCCAGATGAAGTCGCCCTTGCTTGTATGCCCCGTAGAACGAACCATACTCAAGTCAAAACGAACTCCCTTTCCTACAAAGGTCCAGCGGCGCAAGATACGGAAAGCCTTTCGCTGTCCGAGCCAGTTATTCAACATATCACGAACAGTGGGGTCGTCCTTCGCTAAAGGATTTTCACGCCGCACCTTCATACGAACACCGTAGCTGGCAATATCCAGATTGCTCTCTACGCCGGCGCGCTGCTTCGTCATCGCCTCAAACGCCTTTCCCTCAAGAGTATCATCACGACAGTATGCCTCAATGGCCCCCATTCCAGTGAGTGTGAAACGAACTTGCTGGGGTGTAATAATATTCATCTTATCCTCCTGAGGTAAGGCCGTGTAGCCTTTGGCCCTCAAGCGCTGGGCCACGCCTAAGAAGGTCGTTGTATCAGAGGCATTCTTAAATGTCGCTTCTAATTCACGATCATCGTGTAAGGACCACTCTTCTACGAGCCGACCTAGTGTATCTACCTCGGCCGGATAGAGTTCCATCTAATTGGGACTATGTAGAAAAGCTTTAATGGAAAGCAATTTTTAACCGTGTTCTAAATAAATGTGTTTATGGAGATGGCTCAAATGTCGAAAGCCACCCATACGCCCTTTAAGACAAGAACACTTTTCCGCTGTATGTAAGATTTATGAAGAATGTTTTGATGTAGAAAAGTATCCTTTGAAAGATTTTGAAAATGTCTGGCATAAACGAGTTGAAGAAACATGTGGCTATTTCATTGATTCTAAACTAGTGGCTTTTGCCATTGTAATTGAAAAACAAGAGATTAAATATCTATATTTCTTCGGTGTTACATCTGAACTCAGAGGTAAAGGTATAGGTACAAAAGTTCTGAAACATATTCTTGAAAAAGTTTCAAGTATATATTTATGGCCTATTAGCACCCGTCTTACACAATGGTATGAAGCACATGGATTTCATCACAGCAGTTCTGGATACTATAATTTTCATAAATATGGGACTAGACTAAATTTAAACAGTCTTAGAAACTCTAGCCGTTCGTCTTTTAGATCTGAGCGACTTTCTGACTAAGACCATATTATCGTATAAAAATGGATTACTGAATTCTGGATTTTTATCTATAAATTTAAATAAGTCATTGAGGTCGGCCCAATAATGACCTGAATCGGGGCCGGCAGATTCTCCTTTTATAGAAGAAAAGTCAAAGCTCATATCAACTTCGTCCACAAATTTTTTATCCAAGGGTCCAGCTACCAAAGGTTTCTTGGCTAAGACACGCATATACATGACAGATTCTGCCCGCTCATTACTAACCTTATTTAACACCTTGAACCCGGACTTGCTTAACTTAAGACCTGCCTCCTCATTTAATTCTCTCAAGGCGGCAGTCAAGAAATCTTCACCTGGATCAACCTTTCCTCCAGGTGCGCCAAAGGTATGGACTGTATGCTTATTGGTTAATTTTCCTCTTTTATGAATGAGAAGCTTATTGTCCCATACAATATAAGTTCCTGCGATTTTCATCTTAGCATCCATTCTAATATCTCGAAATCTTTTAGGAAGAATGAACAAGATATATATTCGTTGTGAAATAGCTAATGAGTTTCGCACTCCCTTAGTACCATCCGATGTAAAAATTCTTATTGAAAACGGGTTTCAAGTCTATATTCAAAGATCACAGAATCGCATCTACAAAGATTCTGAGTATTCAAATGTGGGCGCAGTTTTAACAGATGATACATGGTTTCATAGCAATTATAAAGATTTCTTAATTATTGGATTGAAAGAATTACATGATTTATCATATTTAAATAATCATACCCACATATATTTTTCTCATAGCTTCAAGAGTCAGACAAATAGTCTAGAAATTTTAAATGCCTTTAAGAAATCAAATAGTAAATTATATGATTTTGAATATTTCTTACACAACAATAAAAGGATTATTGCCTTTGGTATATACGCAGGCCAAGTTGGATGTGCCTTAGGTTTATTACAGTATTATAATAAAGTAAATGGTAAGAATATGGGTAAATTAACACCATGGTCCTCTTACACAGAAATGATTTCTTTATTAAAATCTAATAATCTAAAAATAGCCATTATTGGTACTGGCAGATGCGGCAAAGGTGTTAAAAAGGTTCTTCAGGATATATCTACTCCATTTCTTGAATTTGGGCATAATTCTGATTATACAAGTCTAAGAGACTATGATATAATTTTCAACTGTATATTACTTGATGAGGCGTATAATAAGATATGGTTTGATAGTAAGACAATCTTCAGAAAACCAACGATCATAGTCGATATTAGTTGCGATTACACAAAACTAAATAACCCAATTCAATTATATAAAGAAGCAACAACATGGGAGAATCCAGTCTTTCATTACAATGATAATGTTGATATAATTGCGATAGAGAATTTACCTTCATTATTACCTAAAGAAAGTTCTGACGAATTTTCACATACTTTTAGAAAACTATTATTAACACAAGATATGGTTTGGTCTAAAACATTAGATATTTTTTATGAGAAAATATTAGAATGATCTATTTGAATTTAATGGGTGGTCTAGGGAACCAATTGTTCCAGTATGCGGCAGGCTTGACCTTTTCTGAATGCGAAAACAAAGGACCTCTATACATATACAAGGCCCATTCAAATTCTCATAGTAAGGCTGATTATCGTTACTTATTCAAGAGAGGTATTCCATTGGATTCGAAAACACCCTCTTACACACTTCAACTGGGAGCCTTTGCTCCCTGGAATCCTAGCGACTATCCCCGTCCTATTACACTAAATGGATATTTTCAGAATCTTCCCTCGTTGACAAGTATACCACTTGTCATACAGGATTTAAGAGAAAGTCTTGACCGTGGCCTTGGTCCTACAGGGAAAACATTCATACATGTTCGCCGTGGAGATTATTTGACCTACAGTCATCTTTATGGTGGCGTTGGCGAGAATTATTACAAAAAAGCCATGGCCTTATTCACTAATAACTTTATAGTTCTCTCAGACGATCCAGCTTGGTGTAGAACGCAAACGTGGCTCATAGGCTGTGAAATAATAGATGAGCCAGATGAGCTCAAAACTCTTGCGATAATGGGGTCCTGTGAAGGGGCCATCATAGCCAATAGCACTTTCAGTTGGTGGGGGGCTATGATCTCGGCCAAGAAGGTCGTGTACCCATCGAAGTGGTTTTCCAATGTAAAGCCTGACTTATTCCCCGAGACTTGGATTTGTATATGAGCATATATCATAAGTTTTCTAAAAAGACTCCTATGCTCAGTTTTAGTATAGCCCTAAGGTATAATATGCCAGGACAACCCCAAAATGCGGTTGTTGGTACACCAACCTTTTTTAAAACCAGAACATACCTTGGTGTAGATTATACAAATATATTTTTTACTTCTGTTTCTTTCACTAATCCTCCACAAAATGCCCAGGTGTATGGAATTCTAAGAAATCCTGGTAATTATACAGATTATGGTGATGGTACAACAAGATCATTTAATAATGTAGGACCTTTAAATCCAAACAGCACTTACACTCTTACATTATTTGCTGACAGTAATATACCAGAGAATTCTGTAACATTAAGTGTAACAACAGGTGAAATGCCAGTGCTGGCTCCTGACGCACCAACGAATATTACAGCCGTTGCTGGCAATGCGTCAGCAACAGTCTCTTGGACTGCGCCAGCCTTAGACCGTGGATCAGCAATCACTGGATATAGAATTACACCTTCTATAGGCACGATCGCCGCCGTAACTGTTGGCAATGTTCTAACAACTACATTTACAGGTTTAACTAATAATACACCAATATCATTTTATGTACAAGCTATAAATTCAATTGGAAATGGTGATATGTCAGCTATTTCAAATTCTGTTACGCCTTCTATTCCCTCAGTCACAACCCCTGGTGCGCCAACAAATGTAGTAGCAGTTGCTGGGAATGGAACAGTAACAGTCTCTTGGTCAGCCCCAGCTTCAAACGGTGGCTCAGCAATTACATCGTATATTGTAGTGCCTTCTGTTGGAAGCTCACAGGATGTTGGAACTTCTTTAACAGCAACCTTCAGTATAGAAAATGGATTAGCCGTAACATTTACAGTCAAGGCTGTAAATAGTGCTGGAAGCTCACTATCATCTACCGCCTCAGCATCTGTTACGCCAACCGCGCCCCCCACAGTCCCTGGCGCCCCCAGAAATGTAACAGTTGTTGCTGGGGCGAACTCTGCTACAGTCTCATGGGTGGCACCTCTGGCAGATGGTGGGTCCCCAATTACAGGTTACATTATAACACCATCTATTGGAAACCCAGTAACAGTGGGCAATGTTTTATCAGCTACGATTACTGGATTAGCCAGCGGAACAGCTGTAACATTTACTGTTACAGCGATTAATGCCATAGGCGCAACACCTAACCCCCCTACAACAACACCTGTTACACCTACATCAACAATCACCGTGCCTGGGGCACCCAGAAATGTAACAGTGGTTGCTGGAGCGAACTCTGCTACAGTTTCTTGGGATGCGCCACTCTCAAATGGTGGCTCAGCAATCACAGGATATACGGTTACTCCTTCTGTGGGAAACCCAGTAACGGTTGGCAATGTGTTGACAGCTACACTTACGGGATTAGCAGCTGGAACATCTGTAACATTTACAGTTGTCGCTATAAATGCGGTAGGTGGAACTCCAAACCCTCCTACAACAACCCCTGTTACACCTACTGCGCCAGGTGCGGGTCCTCCATCATCTGTTCTAGGTGTGACTGGTATTCCAGGTGTCGGTTCAGCTATAATTAGCTGGAGCCCCCCTATTTCAAATGGAGGATCGCCTATAACAGGATACAAGGTCATCTGTATCCCAGATAATAAAAGACCCAATTTAGCTGGGCCTAACGATAGATCATTAGAGGTAAGAGGTTTAAAAAATGGCATTCCTGTTTCCTTTACTGTTGTCGCATTAAATGCCTATGGTCAAAGTGATTCTATTGTGCTTACACCAAATACTCTGCCAAGTATGCCAGTCGTAACAGCAGTGCGTGGGGGTTCTGGAACTATTAATCTGAACTGGAAGGCGAAACAGAATCCCACAAATCCAATCACATCATATCTTGTAACACTAGTATCTCCTCTTCCTGCCCCGCAATCGATGGTCTTACCAACTCCATTAGTTACAGCGACAGGTGGCTCAGTAAGTATTTCTGGCCTAACAAACGGAAATCCATATATATTCTTGGTTCAATCCGTTGCCAGTATAGGCAGAAGTGTTGGCGGGCTTTCTAAAGCTGTAATTCCAGCTTCCCTTCCAGGCCAACCAACATCATTTTCTGGAATAACTGCAGTTTCAAGTGCTTGGCTCACCTGGGCGCCTCCTGTAAATACAGGAGGCCTTCCAATTACTGGTTACACAATTATATATTCAGTTTTTGGAGTAATAAAGATATTAAATGTAAAGGTTGTAACAGCGGCAATTATAAAGGGATTAACGAATGGGACATCTTATAGTTTCACAATCCAAACGAATACTTTAGCTGGTGCTTCAACACCAAGTGCGCCAGTTGTAGTTACACCTGACACTGGTTTCTAAAGGTCTAAATATAAGACTTCTTATATAATAAGTATGTTATATATTGATAGAGAATTCTTAATGAATAATATACCACATATGATTTTTTATGTGGTATATAATACATATACAGGATTCCTCTTTTACACAAACACATTTTCTCAAAACGATTACTTTGTAACATCTTTAATCGCAACCTATGAGTTCTTGAATACCTTTTACGAGTTTAGAAATACACCACTAAAAAAGGAGATGGTTGTTCATCACGCATTAACAGCCGCAAACAGTTTCTTTTTATTATATTACTATAACACATATCCAGAAATTGTAAGAGATGTTATGCTTGGACAAGTATTGGTAATGTCTTCTACATTATATTTGAATATACGATATATCTTTCCACAAGCATTGGCACCACGACTTGTTTTCTTTATTAGTTTCTTTTATTACAGATTTTATTTAATGTATCCTTACATTTATAAGGCGCTTACATGGGGGTATGGTGACAACACTGTTGTAAGAATTATATATGTAAATGTTGGATTACTCTATTGTCTAACTATTTTCTGGGGCTGCTTAATCCTTAGAATTGCTTATAAGGCAATTTTTGTTCAAAGCAAAAAGTTGAAGGATTTGGACGCTTAGGAGGCTTAGCCAAGTGTAACCATGCAGAAGATCACACTCACTTTAACACAAAGGACTGCGCAGCTTTTACAAACAAAACAAGACAAGCTTGCAAAAATCGTATGGAAAATTAGTGAGGCAAATACAGACCAAGGATTTTCACAATTGGCCTCTGAATGTTGTTTAGAGGCTTGGTCAAAAATTCAGAAGGATTATCCTGAATATACTAACACCACACTAAATGTATCTATACCAGATATAAATTTAGTGTTTAATCACCAGGGTGAGGAAATTCATGGGAAGATTGAATTAAAATCAGGCATATCTCCACAAATACCTGGTTCTACAATCATGGATCTGGATATAAATCAGCCTACTATATTCTGTCTAAGACCCAAGAAGAGTTCAGGTGAATATAAAATTCGATACAGTCAGTATTATTCTTCTATGGTTCTTACTGATAAGGATTGTTTTCAGGATAGAAGCCCTAGGCCAAAAATCACTTTTGACCAAATGGTAGACTGTCATACAGAGGTAGAGTATGTAAGTAAACAAAAAATGGATTGGAATCCGTATTATGCAAAATGTGCTGTTACCAGAGCTCATAATAATCTAAAATCTTGGCAAGATACACTTACAAGAGCAATAATTGATTATTTTCTCGAAACAACTTCACTAGAAGATATCATTGCGAGGCGTTCAAAGCTTCTAGAATCTGCTGAACCTTCCTCGCAATGATATAGCCTAGTAGCGGCGGAACAGCGTTACCTATAGGCTTGTAGGCCTTACTACTTTTTTTTACATCCGTTAGAATACACTGAGGTGGAAAGGTCTGAATGAGCGCAGCCTCTCTCACCGTCAAGCGTCGCTGAGGAAGGCCCGCTTCATTCTTGCCACCATCGATGCGACGAAACTCAATATTCCCATGATGTTCGGCACGCATGGTAGGTCCGAATTCATTCATGCCAACCTCCTTCTGTCCTTGACCCTTGGCGAGAAGTGCGGCCTTAGAATAGACTTGTTGAGCTGGATCGGCTGAATCGTCAGGCTCAGCAAGATGTCTGAAATAATGGCCAATGTGACAGGCCCGTTTGTTCTCAGTAATAAGGTTCCAGTCATCGGGCAAAGTGCCCTTCTTATCCAAACGAATGCCCATGATAATTACACGCCATCTAGTCTGTGGAATTCCGAATTCCTCACACTTAATCAGCTGATACTTTACTTCATAACCTACTGCCGAGAAATCTTCAATGATCTTCTTGATGGGTTCCCCAGGCATGGTGAGAAGGCCATTCACATTCTCGGCGACAAACATAATAGGCCGAATTCGCCGCACTAGTTCAACATAAGACTGATATAGATTTCCACGATTTGAATCAAATCCCTGTCTCTTACCGGCGTGGCTGAAATCTTGACAGGGAAAGCCGCCAGTAATGACATCGGCAGCAGGGAAGGCGAAATTATCTTTGAGTAAGTCACGGACATCTTTGAGTTGATAGGAAGAGGCCCAGCCATTAAGCTCGCAAATACGCTTGGCCTCAGGCAGAATATCGTTTTGAAAGACGGTTTCAAATGGAAGCCGCTTCAAATTCACAAAACCTGGAATCACATTCTCACTACGAATATAATTCAACTGTACACTATTCTTATGGACGATGACCTGTTCTGCGAAACCGACATCCATCCCACCCATCCCCGAGAATAAAGAGAGGACCTTATATGTTGGCTTTTGCTTTGGCTGCGCCTGAGGCTTTGGCTGTGCCTCAGGCTGTTCCAATAATCCAAGAATAATCTCCTTCCTCTTTCCACTATATCCTTTTACACCACGAGCCTTACAAATAGCAATAAGTTCTTCTACCGATTTCTTTGTCAGGTCCTCTTTTGTCTCTACAAGTAAACAAGGATTCTTACGAGCCATATGGACATTGAGATGGGCCTTTTGTTTAAAGACCTTCTTACATCTTTCACATACCGGCATCTTGCTACATTATAAATAAATAATTTAGAAAATCACTTTTTAGTTAAAAAATCGGGGCGATGTTAGATGGAGATAAGCGATATAACTCTCGTAGCTATGTCATCAGTCTTAGTTCTAGGAAGTTCAGCACTTATAATTTATGTAAATTTATATCGTTGTAGGAGGCGAGAGCCAGAAGTACAGGCAGTTGAAACGGTTATAGCGTGGAAGTAACTATTCTACAGGAGCATCGTCCTTCTTGATAATATAGATTACTACGAACTGAATGACTCCGCCCTGTAGAACTGGCATTATCCGTGCGCTAGTATTGGCACCCTGACCAAAGTCATCACCCTTCTCTTTGAGCTGGGCATAAGTAAGAATTGGAGTAAATTCCCCACGGTATCTGATTTGTGTAATTCCAGGAGTGCCTTCAACTACAGCGTCATTTACCCCTTCTGCTGCGGCAGTATATAAACCATAGGAGCTAGAATCATAATCCTCTTTCATTCCCTTAGCAATTTTCTCAGCCAAGAACCACTCCCTGGCAGCAGCTCTTGTTGGGAAAGATTCTGAAATCAGATACTTAGGAGTCTTCTTTAGAAGTACTGTAATCTTCTTAGCATAACTGAGTCGATCTGCGAATGAAATGAACCCCTGGTAATTTTCATGGAGTGATTTAATGATGCCGTTCTCATTGCGAACAGTTAATTCTGTCCGCTCATCTGTCCAGAAATGAATCTCGTTTGGGTAATCATCACACTGACCAATAACGCCATGGAGTCGTGAAACCTTTTGAACTCTGCTAGCATCACCAGCAATTAATCCCATGATCTCATCGTTCCAGATTAGACCAGGGCCACCGCCTGGTGGCGCATAATGGTAACCTAGACCACGATCTAGCTTCCTGTTGCCAATTAAAGCAACAGGCGCATCCCAAAGATTAGACTCGTTAAATATCTTGTAGAGCTCATCTCGCACAACCTTTTTACGGATTGACCAAGGGGTAAATACATTGGATTCCTTGCGCATAACCTTCAAGTTATTCTCATTCTGTAGAATGATATGAAATCCAATAGCTTTTAGCTGCTGCGCAAGTGTCTTCTGTCCCGAAATTTTCACATCGGCTAGAATTAGAACTTTAGGGAAATAAGCCTTTCCGTTCTTAGGATTAATCCTCGGCTGAGTGAACCATAGACGGTTCTCGTTAATTACAGTTAAGGCATACATGTTATTTGATTCTTCTGCCTTTTGCTTGTATCTGTGAATTACTGCCTCAGGATGATGAATACCACGATGGTTCTTTTCCTTGTCGGCATCGAGTTCTACACGAACAAGATTTGAAGTAGCCCACTCAGGGAATTCTTCACAGATTCCATCTTCGGAACCAGTCACACCTAATATTGTCAATACTCCAAGGGGATTATCAACGAGTATAGGTTTGAAAGTGGGTCTAAGAGATCTATATACCTTGTCAAACTCGTCAAATACAAAGCCTGAGCGTAAAGGACAATTGGGGTTGCGTTGAATCCTGGAAACCACGCTATTCTGATGTATTTCAATGACCTTCTTAATCTGAACCTTATTGTTCAGAGCAAGAATTACTGGAACTGAGAGCTTCTTGGGGGCATCTTCCATGTAGGAAAGAAGGTAGTTGCCAATATAATTCTCAATAGAACCTTGCGTGGTTTTCTCATCGCCCTTCAAACACATAAGCCCCTCATATTTGTCAGAATCAAGATTGAGTTCCTTACAAAGAAGCTTGTGAAAGCCATCCATTGTCTGGTCCATGAGGCTTGATAGATTATCACCAATGACAAAGATCACAGGTAGATATTTGGTTCCTCCATTTAATGCGTTCTTAATAGCATTTGCAATAAAGATTCCCTGCTGATTAGACTTGTCGAACTGGCAGTACAGGATGATAGAGTTGAAGATACTCTTATGAAGTTTCAGGCAACCTAACATACTCTTTTGCAGCTGATTATTTTCAAGCTGTTCTTTGGAAATGTCGACAAAGTCTTCAATCTCAGCAAGTGTCCCGCCTGAAGGAGTAATAAGCTCGTCTTCATTAACATCGACCGTTCGAATGACCAAGTCTTCCTCAATTAGCCCCTCAAGTGCGATTTCAAACTTAATCTCACATTCTTCCTGCTGATCTGGTGTTAGTTTGTCAAAGCCAGGAAAGCACTTGTCAAAGAGATCATCTTTGCTGTAGCTATGGAACTCAGGTCTGTTCATTTGATTGTATTTTTATAATGATACAAAAATGCAATCAATTTTTTAGCCTCCTTTCAGCCCAAATGCTCTATAGCATATGAACGCCCCAAGACACGAGCATAATCATCCTTCTTTGCCTTGGTTCCCTCCAAAGGACGCACCGTGATCACACGCTCACCCGCAATCCGCTTCATATCCTCATAAGACTCCTCTGACACAGGCCACTCAATCTTCCAGCCCTCCATCTCACGATCGGCAAGCCACCGCCCCAGATGAAGAGGCGCACCTTCTGAAAAATCGAGCATGCGTTCGCAGCGTCCATCCAGCCAAATGGTGCGTAGAGAGGTGGACCACGCCCGCAAATCCTCAGGCATCGTCCAAACAGTCTTTTTCACTTCATCGAAACATACCGTCTGAATATGCTTCAAAGCCAGCAAGATACGAGCAATCACCTTCGTCTGATCCTCATTCGTCTTTAATGAACTCAAAGCATCACTCATCTTCGCCTTCGTTAGCTTGCGGTTGCCACGCAGATTCGCCAGAGCCTCCTCCTGAAGCGCAAAACTCTTGTCACGCACCTCCGTCGCACGATATCCATCGCCTGCTATCGTCATTAGCGGATCCTCTGTCATCAGCCACGCAGTCGTGAGACGAGGTGGTGATACAACACGGACCACAGACCCAAACAAGGTGTCCTTGGCCGTCATACGGCGCTTTTCAGCGTCCTGTTTAGTAAAGGGAGTTACACACTCTTTACTAAAAGCATTTTTGTCGATCGCGGCAAATAAAGCGTCCATCCTTAGATTATCTACGCCTGAAATTCTTAAGCCCAAATAGATGTCAGCATTACATATTTCCCTTTTAGCACATATCTTCAGCGGTCTTTTTATGTTTATAGCCTTTGTTTTTGTCCTCATGAACTATTCCAAGCTGCGTTCAAATGTCTATGTTTTTGCCTTACTACTACTATTACTAGCAATCACCATGACCTTACACGGTCTATCACACCTGGGTCTTGAGGTAGTTTATGGTTACAATCCTATTGATTTTGTGCTGGCTCAATAAGCTGGCTCATTGCCTTCTCTCTAACCTCAAAGTTCGCACGATTCTCGATACAGAATTGTATTAACTCCTTAATCTTTATAACAGTCTCGTCCTTGACGGAAAGTAAATCAAAAAGCATACCGTTGCGATTCTCACTAACTTCTTCGCCGGCCCGCCGAAGAACCTTGTAAAGTTCCTCCAATTCGGTCCGGTTAAATCTTTTTACTTCTTCAAATACGGATTTGCGCGTTTCAAAATCTGTATCCTTACTCATTCTACTCGGCCGCCTCCTCTTCTTCCTCCTCTTCTTCCGCATCCTTTACCTCTAGCCCCTCAGGGGCGGCGACCTCTTCAGCTTCAGCAGCCGCTTCTTCTGCCTCTACCTCCAAAGGAGCTCCACTTCCTGCGGTACCTGTTCCTACGGCACCTGTTCCTGCGGTTCCTACGGCACCTGTTCCTGCGGTTCCTACGGTACCAAGATACTGTCCAATGCTCAAGATATGCGTATCATTTACCTGGAAGCGAGACTTCTTGATCTCAATACGAATCCGGTCACCCAACTCAATCGCATCAAACTCCTCATTTCCAATGTGTAGATCACGGGGGACCATGATACGAATGGCATCCTCAATAATCACATACAAACCCATCTTATTCTTGCGAACCACCTCACCCTCAACCTCAAGGCCATCAGGAGGATTATAGACCTTGCCCTGAACCTTCATGTAATAGAGGAAATCAGAAGTGAAATGGCCCTTCTCAGCTGCGCCCATCGAACGGCTGAGAAGCTCAAGTGACTTGGGAATAACATAACCGTGCTTAGAACACTTCCCCTCAAGAGTCGTCTTGAGCTTGGCTAGAAGAATCTCATCAAAACTCTCAATCTCAGGGCGAAGGTCGCTGGGCGTAAGAATCACCTTCTCTTCAAATATGGCTAGTTGTTCCATTTGGGACTGCCTTCTACTTAGACTTATGATTTCACTTTTTAGCCCCTTCCAAATATTCCACAACGATAGACCCCTTGATACTGTGTTCCAAACAAAGCATCTATCCAGTAATTACCATAATTATATCCCTGGTGCTTATGATGAAGCAAATGATGATTCCCTACTATCCAGATAAACCGCCCATCGTGTCTCATCATTCCACGAATATTTAAGAAGGCAAGTATGGCAAAAGTATCTAACCAAGTATACTTACAAAGTAAGTATGGAAAAAACATTCCCACTCCTTGAAAAGGGCCCTCCATCCAATGAGCTACATATGTATCAGGCCATCTTAGTTCTTCACTTACTAGGTAATGATGAATCTTGTGGAATTTATATAAATACTTATGAAGTAAAACATGTGATATATAAAACCATATATCATATGATATAACTGATACAACTAAATGGATCATCTAGAGGCACAAAGTGCCTAGGCTCTAAGTGTAAAAGGCACGGCAGCAGGGTTGAAAAAGATAAGACCCGTTCCAGACCAGTGGCCGAACTTTGTAATGTCGAGCTTGTGCTCAGGCGCAACCTTGTCCCAGAAATTATCACGCATCTCCTTGAAATGGACAATATCATCGCATACCACAATTCCCTGGTAGTTATTCTCACGCAGCCATAGGTAGAAGTCATACTCACGAGTTCCCTCGTGCGGGTCAATATCTAGCATAATGAGAGGAGATGCGAGTAGCCGCTTCTTCCAAAGCTGTTGTCCAGAGGATTCCATCAAATTATCGAAATAATACATGATATTTGGCACAACTGGAGGAGAACCCTTTACCTCCAGGTCAAAACTTAGAACACTGTTTGTCTTATTACCAGCAAGAGCAAGAGCTGAATAACCATAATATGTGCCAATATCAAAGATATCAACATTATTGTATAGACTCGCTAGATAGGCAAGAAGCTTATAGTGCTCCTGCCCTGGTTCTCCCTTGAAAAAAGGCACTGAATCAGGCATTGGCATAGATCGAATCGCTTCCATTCTTGTTATATACAAAGGGGTATTTTTAACCCTTGGCTTTAACGTAAAGGATGGCCATAGAGTTTCGCCTCCAGAGGACGGTAAAACCAGCGCTTACCTCCAATACGAGCCTTGTCCATAAAGCGCTGAACTAAATCACATACAGTACAAATGCGCACAGAATTCTGAATGCGGCGTTGAGCCAGGCCTTCCGCTGAAAGTCCCAGATCTGGCTGTGGAGGAGTTGCCGAAGTTAAGCTTGTTCCAAATTTCTCCAATAGTTTGAGTTCATAGGCAATCTTGGAATTAATAGAACATTCTGATCCACGACCCACCTTGCCCTTCGGCATCGGCGGCTTACCCTTCTTGTAAATGAACTTTGTTTTTTTAGGATTATATAATATAAAACCATATTCATATCCTGTTGTTCGAACATCCAGTGGTCTCTTTAACACAGGATCCTCATCAACCTCTCGTTGTAGAACTTCAGAAACCGCACGAGAGCATGGGCTCGTTGTTCCATCTGCCGCGACACAGATATATTCAATCTTATTATCGTGCGCAAGAAATCTTATATAGGTATTCCCCTGTAATGTCCAGTACATATCCTTCGCAACAGCCTTGATGATAGGGTCCTGGGGACGAAGACTGAGAAGTTCTCGTTTTGTTCCATGAGTAATAAACTCATCCCAGAAGAAATCTATAACACAATCTGCGAATATTGTCAAAGCAGCAGGCTTATCCTTAATAGTGGAATATACCCATAAAATCATTTCCAAACGCTCTTTCTGCGCCTTCATGATTCCTGATGACTCTCTCAGATTACTTACTTCAGTGATTAAGCTGTCTGGAAGACTATCAGCGGTTCCGTTCCTTATTGAGGTAGACCACTCTAACACCTCCTCCCACAAGGCCTCACTGTCCTCGCTGCCGATTGCGATTTTCTTAGAAACTTCTTCGCCGACTACAAGTTCCTCCTTCTTAGCTACGATGGCCTTTGGGGCATAATGGTCTCTTGATATAGGTATAGCGGCAACACGAATAGCGATTGGGATAGAAGTATCCTTAATCTTATCTGGCTGGAATAGATAAAACCCATTCTTATATATAACACGACCATCTTGTAAGCTTCCTTCCCTTTCTATACGAATTTTCATCTCCTTCTTTTGAATCATCTCAGCCATTAACGAGGCAAGGAGTGGTCTAGGAATTGTATTAAAATGGCTCTGGACATCTTCAAAAGTTATATATGATTGATTAGCCTTGCCAAATAATTCTTGAATATATTTTCTAAGTGTGTTCAAGTGATATCTCGCAGTATATTCATCATATGTGGACGAATCTTGTAATTCTAAGGCAACAGCTTCTGGCATTTTCTCTTCTCCTTCAGAAGAAAAGGCATCCTGTGTCCACGATCCCTCTGATATTCCAACTTTATCTGTTACTAGACAGTCATATTGGCATTTATCTAACCAATCACACATAGATGTCAATGGTGTATCATTTCTACTTACATTTTCTCTTAGAAGTCCTTGACTATCATATAGTCTAGGCAAGGGATCTAGGCCCTCGACAACAATAGCATCCTTGTTCAGCGTACAATCCATGGCATATTCCTTGAGAACTCGAGTGACATTTCCAACTGTCACAGCCTTTTTCAAGGCATTGCGATATGAATACATATCAATTGTTTCAAGATCTGGCTCAGAGGCATATTCATTCACTAATAAAGACACTGTACAGTTGCGCTTTTCTTCATCAAGAGCAGCATGAGAACAATTACGAATACCACGACCGATAATTTGTTCTAATTTATTCAAGTGATACCAGCTGTCAAAAACAATGACTTCACGAACATAGCGCAAATCTAAACCTTCACCTGCTATCTGAGAACCTATGACAACCTTCACATCCTCGCCATTCTTATTACTGGCAGCACGAGCAGCATTGATAGAGGCAGCGTTATTTGGAGATATTTCTTCAGAACCCGTAAGCAAGACATACTTAGATGGCTTGAATGCGTGGTCCTTTGGATGCCCTTTTTCTTTCTTTTCACACAAGGCACATTGACGCCCATCAGGATGTTGATTTCCATCTGCCAATAATGCTGCTCCTACAGCTGGAGTATAACCATTTGCCTCCAAGGCCAGTGCTATTGAAAGAGCACCACTAGCTACAAAACGACTATACACAAACATCACACCTTTAGAATTATTTAAACGATTTATCAGCAACGCACATTTTCCACTTGCCGAAGGTAAATTATCTTCCAAAAGCCATTCAGCTCCTATATCTTCTTGGCATCTGAACTGGACACTGGATCCACGCTTTTCCTTTGCGAATACATTATCAAAACCACCTTGACGAATTCTATCTAGAATGTCGCCTTCTCCTTCTCCTTCTGTCGAAGGGAAGATCCAGTTTCCTGCTTGAATTAACAAATCCATATTGGTGATACCTAGACCCTCTGCGGAAGTAATGACAGACTCGGCGGTTGCCTTATATAAAGTCTCAACCTCAGGTGAAAAGGAAGCTGCTATACAAGGAAGCTTGGCAACACGCTCTCTTTCGGCTGGCGTTAAAGCTACTCGTTTGGGACTTAGACCACACCATTCTGTCACCTTGGCTTCATCGACAGGTTCTAGACGCAAAGGAAAGGTCAAAGGATTTTCACCACGCATGAAAGATACATAGCAAGAGGCAATTTTACCCAAGAGCTTACGACCACCTTTCGCATCATTAAATGTCTCTCTCTTCAAATCAAAAACATCTTCTAATGCGAGACGAGGGAATTTGTCATTTGTTAAAAGGAGGTTTAATAAGAATACGATTTCTGCGTAAGAGTTATACATTGGCGTAGCTGTCATTAATACAAGTGTGATACCTTCTGAGACTTCCAATACTTCTTGTAAAAAGGGTGTAAGCTTTTTGCCACCCTTAGAATCCTCAATGGGGCCCATATCATCCTTAGAATCATCATCTGCCTCAGTAAGCACATCACGCAAATTGTGAGCTTCGTCGATAATAATGACACGGTTTGAAAACTCATTGCGTAGAATCGTGCGCTTCAAAGTCTCTGATTCAACTGCGCCGATTCCTGCTGGAATCTTCGACATGGTTCTGCGGATATGATTATAGAAAGATGTATAGCCAAAAAATTCATAGCGAGTCTTAATCGCCTTCGCAACCTTTTGCTCAATAACCTTAGGATCTCTCTCTGTCAAAGTATTCGTCAAGGCCAAATATATGTCACCTGTACACCCACGGTGCGAATTGTGCGCTGTACCTTTCCCTAACCTGAGTCCTTCTCTGTCAAAAATAGTTCTACGAAAACCCTCCTGAATATTGGGAGGAGCTACGATATAGACCTTTCTACCAGGATAAGCCTCCAAATATGACTCACATACCGTAATTGCCGCACAAGTCTTACCCACTCCAACGCCGTGATAGAACAAAGAAGAATTATAGGGAGTTCTTGGCGACATAACACGAGATACAAAGCGTTGGACAGAACTCAGTTCAAAATCTTCAGACGAGCGACACTTGTCAACACCTTCGGCCAAGCTTTCCGCAATAGTTTTTTGCTTAGATTCTTGGAATTCTCGCTTTCTGAGAAGTTTGGGCAAGAACTGCGGGTCATTAAGGTCCGGATATAGACCACTTTCTAATTCAAGACTATCCTCATACTCACTAGGAAAGATTCCTGAAGCCTGTAGTTGTCTTAGAAGTTCATCTCTTTCATCAAAATCTTCTTCAGATCGCCATCTTTCTAAGAGGGCCTGTCCTTCTGGGGTTGCGGCAGCCATTCTAATGAATGGTAAACAAAGTTATGACCGCCCCAAGCGCACAGGGAAGGGGCATAGATTTCTAAATATTGACGCAGCTCGTAGTAAAACCTCGCGTTTTTCCATATTTTGGGGGCGAATCAAACCCAGCCCCTCTTCCACAGAAACCCAACGAAGATCGCCAATTTCCTTGCGCATATGATCATTCTCTCTATCAAACTTGATTTCTAGCGTAGTTGGCACCCAGACCAAGAAGTATTTGTGGCAATAATGAACATGATTGCTTCCAAAGAATGACTCGACAAGTGGCTCCAAGTTCTGGATTGGAATCACATCGGTCTCACGAACACCGGTCTCCTCAAACATTTCACGCATGGCGCAGATATAATCTGACTCCTGAGAATCACGACGGCCTTTTGGGAATCCCCATTCTGGTGTAAGATGCGCAGTTTCACAGGTCTCGGCAATAGAAGTAGAATTCCATACTTTGCCTGTAGAATCTGTGACTCCTCTGTGAATTTGCTCCCACTTCCCCTTGGCCGTCTCATATTCATTTTTGTATAAGTGTGAATGATCTAGACCCCACATGCCAGTCCATAGAGTCTCAAACGGTCCCTGGCAATACTTATCACGTTCTGCCTGAGTGATGCCATTCATATGTAGACGAATATAATCTATATCATTAACCTTATAACGACCGCGCATGAGCTCAATAAATCCTAGGCTGTCCCGCCGCTGAATAAGAAGGAACTCTAACTTCTGATTCTCCATGCCTGTAACTAGGCCAGGGTTCGTTGATAAGGCAGTGGCAATATCAAATCCTGACTCGGGCCGAACCATTATGACTCCATAACTTGTTACAGGGGCAATACATTGACGAAATGTATGACCCTGTCCTCCGCAGTTTGTACAAATGCTTTGATTATTATAACGCACACCGTACATTTTCCCTGGATATAACTCACTTATATTGTTTTAGCCCTAAGGGCTAAAATAAATACTCAAATCTTTCTCTCTGTGTGGATAGAATGCACATACCTCCCGAAGTATGGGGCCCCTTCTTTTGGCACACCATCCATATAACAGCACTAGGATATCCATCAGAACCTTCCTATGCGCATAAAAAGGCGGCCAAGGAGTTTTTTGAATCACTCAAGGTGCTTATACCTTGCCCTATATGTAAGGATCATTACGTAGAACACTTGGAAAAATATCCAATTGGTCCACATTTAGACAGAAGATCCGATTTATTCAGATGGACTATTCTTTTACACAATGAAGTGAATAAGAGCCTTGGTAAGCCTGCTTATACAGAGGCTCAGGTCCTCAAGGGTTATTCTCGTCTCGGCCAAATCAATCGCTCACCAATCTGGACACCTGACGACTTTGCCGAGGCAGATTGGAAGGCCAGAGTCCAAGGTATTGGCATAGGAATCGGTGTAACAGCCGTGGCTGCTGGAATTATCTGGGCTGTCAATTAATATCACATTGTATATATCCATGTAACTTTTCCTTCAAAACCTTTACATCGTCAAGAGTTGGTTCATCTGGGCATTCCAACTTAGCATTAGAATGAATATCTGTATGAATTGCCTCATATGAACTATAGCCTCCCTTTCTGTCAGGAGATACACCTGTAACTAGATAAATAATCCCCTCTAGTCCCCTCCAGAAACCGATTGTATCTAGAATACTGTTAGAATACACAGATATAACACAATAACGAGAATCAGGAATCTGATGATGTCTGCTGTGATAGTTATGATGCGCAAATATACCAAGCTTTTGCATAAATTTCACTATCGCATTATTCTCGCAATCTCTCATGTGTGAGAATCTGTGAATTACATTGGAAATGCTGGAAAATATTAGAAATGTAATTATGAGATATGGATTATTTAATACAAATTTTTTATTAAAAAAATATACCAAGAGAACAACTAATAAGGTAAGTGGTAGAGAGTATGTCATATGATCTGTATAAGTATATGCCAACATAGCACGCGGAAAATAATGATGTAATTCATTATCTTTCGATATTTCTGAGAATATAGGGCTGTTAATACAATAGTGTAAATATGAATCTTCAAACCAGTGGAAGGCACCAGTTAATATATCTGCCAGAAAGAAGCCTATTATAATCTGAAGTAAAATATTCATTCTACATTGTACTAAGAAGTCTCGGAAGGGTTAAAGCATGAATCTTTAATTTGAGATTACACAGTAGATGAGTTCCGTCAAGGTTCAAGAGGGAGAACTCACCAATTTTCCTGAAGAAATATATGTAGGGCTCCAAGTGCCTAAGAAACAACATACTCTTAAAAAGACCGCCAAGGAAGTCATCGTTAAAAAGAAAATGACCGACGAGGAAATCGCATCAAAGGAGGGAAAATACTTTGACGAGGATGGTATGAAGATTTACGACGAGGATATAGATATTTATACAGAGGACGAAGGGAAGAAAATCCTATTGGCTAAGCTACGAAAGCAGGTCCTAGATCCAGAAGTCGTCAAGACAGGATGGGAAGGTTTCTGGATCACTGCGGCCCCTTCAAGAAATCGTGGCGCCGCCGCTGGTCCTATCGCCGTCAACGGAAAGTATTGGCAAAAGCGTAATCCCATGAAGATCCAAGGTCACTCAGCATATGACGGCAAGATGCGTGTAAATAATAATGTATTCAGCTCAGTTCTAGGATATTTCGATGCCACGCCCTTCATGAAACTCCCATGTCGCCTAACAACCTATACGATGCGATACTGGAAGTATTACAACCACGGTCTACCTTTCATAAGGGCAATAGATAAGTGCTTCGCTGCGCTAGTCCCCGATAGATACAAGCTACAGAGGGACGCAGCTGAACAGAAACCCCTTTTACACATTTCTGACACAGCCTTTTCATCGGTCACCATTAATCGCAACTTCAGAACTGCTCTTCACAGAGACGCAGGGGACTTCCGAGAGGGTTATGGAAATCTTTCCGTCATTGAAAGAGGAGAGTATCACGGTGGCTATACCTTGTTCCCCCAGTATGGCATTGGCTTCAATATCAGAACAGGTGATTTCTTAGCCATGGATGTCCACCAGTGGCACTGTAATACTGAGCTTTACGAGACTGAGGCAGACAAAAAGGCAAATAAGGGGCTTCCAGATATTCACAAGGATAATCCTGAAACAGGAACTCTAGGATCTGAAAAAGCCTTTAGTCGTGTATCATTTGTTTGTTACCTCAGAGAGAAGCTAAGGCGCTGTAATAACAATGAAACAAGAAAATATTTTCACAGAATTGGATTTAATGCCAAGTCTGGCAAATTTACCAAACGCAAAAAGAGGGACACTCAAACAGAATGAGTGCTGTCCCTCAAACAAATTTAAGAGAATCTACAATTGCCAGCATTCTCGGCTCTGTAGGCCCACAGGCAGCGGCTTATGGAACACAGGCTGTTTCTTACGCATCAAGCTATGCCACGCCTGAGAATGGCAGCTATGCCTTGAATGTCTTTTTCTACCTATTCATGTATTTGTTCATCCTATTTGTTGTTATGTTAATTGTCCACTTCTCTATAACACCGGTCTTCAAATTCACCCCAGGGGCCAAGGGATATATCGGAGTAAATTCCTCATCAGATGATAAAGTATATTGGAATGATAAGAAACAGCCATTATCAGACCAAACAGCTCGTGTTCCAAAGGTAGGGGAGGATTTAGCTGCCTATCCCTTTATAACAGATTTTTCTTTTTCTGTTGATTTATTTGTAAGAAGAATTACTGATGCCGATAAATCTAACAGGCGTGTAATTCTATATAAGACATTTGAGTATGGCAATGATCTTGAACGAAAAAAGCAGGTCACAGGTACTGATGGAACAGGTGCGGCAGGTGAGATATATGCTCTGCCAACTCCTGAGACAGATGAGGGTTTAGAAGATTATATGAAGAAGCATTGTTCCATGTATATGTATCTCAGTGATACGAATAATCTGGGAGTTACATTTTTCTCGTCGCAAAATGGCGTTGCTGTCCCCTATAGTATTAAGGAGATTAAGAATGTCCCATTATATACACCATTCCGAGTGACAGTAGTGTGTGAAGGAAGAACATTCACAGTCTATGTGAATGGAAAACAGACATTCCAGAGAATGATTCCTACCGCTGTTACTTTGAATTCTGCTGTCCCTACGACAAATCAGCGTTTCTATGCCTCTCCTGAATGGGCTAAGGCACCTACGCAAACAATTTTCTTACAGAATTTACACTTGTGGCCACGAGCAATTACATACACCGAAGTCACAAATGCCCAACCTGCGTTGGCTCTCGCCTCAGATTTTGAAATGAAGTCAGAGGTTGGCACAGACAAATGTACTTAGTCAAATAGAATGCTTTCCCTAAGTGGAGCACTTTTTTTCATAGCAGCAGCACTTGTAATATCATATATTACATTACAAGTTCTAGGTAAGAAGCCCGCTTACCAAGGTTCAACGGCAATCTTTGATATGTCAAAGCCCAATCAAGTGGCATTGCTGAATTCTGATTTTCCTTGGACAAACGAGGCTTGTTCTATACGATTCGCAGTGAATATTAGTCAAGCTCCTAGAACTGTCGCAAAGGTCGATTGTATTAATACCCAGACATCATTTGGACCATCTTGCTCCGATTACTCATTCAAGCGATGTGAATGTAGTGGCGTCGACTGCACCCGGTGCTCATTAGATAATGGATATTTATCCAAAATCATGGGAGTTGGAGATAGTCTACAGCTCTGGGCTTCAGGATATACTTCTCAGAATGACAAGCCTTATATTCCGGCCATTCTAAAGGTGAGAACAGCTTCTGACTCAACACATCATTACATGGAAAGCATCGATCTTCCGGCAATTCCCTTACAGCGCTGGACTGTAATAACAATTGTGAAAGAAGGGCGCAGATTTGATGTGTATTATGGCGCAAAATCAGTGGCCAGTAAGCTCTGTGATAAGATGCCCTTCCCACCTGGTGGAGCGGCAAATTGGATGGTTGGAAATACAGGATGGAAGGGTCAGATTGGTCTATTTGCCGGTATAAAAAAGGTTCAGACAAGTCAAGATGTCTTGGCCGATGTGGAAAGCCTTGTGAATACAAGAGGCGTCCCTTTTTACTTAGAACAGATGAAGTTTGATCTAAACTTTACTGCTCCTGAATGCTTATTTGGTGGTTGTAATAAATTACCTGATGTAAAACCAGCAAACCCCTTTAACACATATGTAACAAGCGTGCAATAAATACTGGATCCTAACAGAATGAATAGAGCGAATAATTCTGCTCCTTCTGGAGGAGGCGTATTTAAGATGGGGATAGGCCTTATAATATTCATCGTAATCGTTATAGGTCTATATTATCTATACGACTTTCTCTACGGTTCAACATTGGCGAAGGCCAGTGTTTCAATCTTATCTGGAACTCCCAGCATGTCAAAGGCTTCGGTGAATGTATCAACAGCCACAGGCACAGGGCAGGCTGTTTCTAAGACAGATCTCACCGGCGTTCTTGATGGCGGCCAATACTCAACGAGCATGTGGATCTATGTCTCTGATACAAAGGGATTTAACAAGGCTGGTGGCGCAAATTTGGCGCACTTGCTAGAAATCTCAAATAACCGCTTCAGTACTACGGCAAAGGGCAACACACTTCTCTTTGTGGGACTCAACCCCACAAATGGCACCCTCGTTGTAAGACAGTCAACTAGTGAAACGAGCGGCTCAGCTGCCGAAGTCATTGATAATAATATGGCTTCTGGTGCTGCGACAACATCGACAAAGTATCCTCTAGAATCATTGATTAGCCAGTACAGCACAGACACGAAGTTCAGCAACTCAGATGACCGCTGCGATATTATCAACGGCATTGAATACCAGCGCTGGATCCTAGTGACGGTGGTCGGCAATGGCAGAACTCTTGATGTCTACATCGACGGCAAGTTGGCCCGCTCATGTATTTACAAGGCCAGCTTTGCCCTTGGTTCCACGGCTGGAACAGGTCAGGCCATTGTGGGATACAATAATGATGGAAAACTTAAGGGCTTCTTCTCAAGAGGCGACTTCTATAACTATGCGCTCACCCCCGACCAGATCTGGGCGAATTACCAGGCCGGCCCTGGTGGCACATTCAGCTTTAGCGACTTCTTCTCAACATTATTCAATCTAAATGTCTCATTCCAGTCATCTGCTGGTTTGAATGACGCTTAGAAAAATCCAAGGTTAAAAATCTCTAAATTGAGCAGCACATTGCCTCTTAATTTTTAGAATAGTCTAATGATAGAATGGATACATCCAGTACAGATATATTTCCACAGATTGTTATCTCGCTTGCTATTGCAGCCGCCATATTCTTTATATTCATGGTATTTGAGCAGCTATATAAGGCTTACATAAGCTATGGGGCGGCTCGTATCGCAGTATATCCCATGACCGGCTCGGCATCAAAGGTCATCACGCAGGACCCTGCGAATTCAAACAGCAAGACCTTGGTTTTGTCCGAAAATCAATTAACCGGCATTGAATTCTCATATTCAACCTTCCTATATATCTCTGAGGATACGGACGACAATACTGAGGGATGGAAGACGGTATTCTACAAAGGATACCAATCAGGTCCCTTCCCTCTTTGTGGCCCTGGAGTGTTCGTAAGTTCAAAGTCTCAGACAAGTGGTGGCCCTGTCCTTCGTATTGTCATGAATACTTATGATTCATGGTTTAATGCGATTGATGTTAAGCAGATCCCATTCAATAAGTGGTTCCACCTCGCATTAGTTCTACGCAACAATGCCATGGAGGTCTATGTGAATGGAAATCTTGCCACGAAGCGTGTATTCAACGGAACACTACCTTACCAGAATTACCAGCCTCTCAACTTATTTCCCTCTGTCACAACATCAGCGGGCGCCTTTACTTCTACAGCCTCAAACCCAATAAAGGGAATTCCAGCTGGAGACAACTTTATCATCCGTGGAAAGGCCACAGGCTATATCAGCAACCTCTACTATTTCAGCTATGCTATGAGTTATTCTGAGATTCAGTCTGCTCTCAATATCGGCCCCAGCTCCCAGTTTGACCAGGGCTCAATGGACAAGCCGCCATACCTAATCGACAGCTGGTGGACACAGAGAAGAGGTTAGAAGGCTTTGGTCTAAGGCTTTATATAAAGAACAAGAAGAATGCCTGGAGGCGGTTTGTTAAGCCTTGTGGCATATGGTTCACAAAATGTGATCCTATCTGGAAACCCAGATATGACCTATTTTTACAAAACATTCAAGAAGTATACTCACTTTGCGCTAGAAACTACTTCCAAGCTTATGGACGGTCCTACGGATTATCCATATGACAAGACGATTCAGCTAAAGGCTCGTATAGATCGTGTGGGTGATTTACTCAGTGATATGTATTTTTCCTTTCAGGTTCCGGCTATTTATAGCAAGTATCAGCCAATCAATATGACACAAGGCCCCACAACACAACAAGAATTTCAATGGGTTCGTAATCTAGGAGCTGCGGCAATACAATCGGTCTATGTGACAGTGGGTCCGAATAAGATCCAAGAATTTACTGGCGAATATTTGATGGCGAAGGCGTTGATCGATTACCCGAAGGATAAATACGAGAAGTGGCAGCAACTCGTGGGCGACATTCCAGAAATCAATGACCCTGCGAATGGTATCTATGGTAATCCCACCGCAACAAGAGGCGAATATCCGACTGTCTATCCTGATGTGAGAAACGCAACCCAGGCAAACACTCCATCTATCCCCTCATATACAGTCCATGTCCCCCTACCATTCTGGTTCACCGAAGAAGGTCAAGCACTCCCCTTAGTCGGTCTCCAGTATTACACAGTCGATGTGACCTTGAATCTAACACCTGCGAATCAACTATTTACAACACTAGACTTGTCTGGAAATCGCATGGCATCAGGGTTTCGTGTAGTATCACCATTATCAAATATACAAAATAATATTCCTGACTTCGTGGCGGCATCAGATGCGAATACACAGATCAAAAATTTCTTTACGGATATTGGCCAAGATATCCCTCAACTCAACACATGGACTTGTAATCCAACTATCCATAGCACATTTGTCTTTTTACCAGAAAAAGAACGTAGTCTATTCGCAACAGCCCCTCTGATTTATCTGACACGGCAGATTACTAAGATTCCACTAACAGAAATTATATCAAATGAAATCTTTCAACTTGATATTCACAACCCAATTACACGCCTCATTTTAATCCCCCGGCGTTCAGATTCTCTATTATACAAAAATAATATGACAAATTTCACAAATTGGTGTAATTATCCGATGCGACCAAAGACACATGTGGAACGGCCAGATAACAGTCAATTCATTGAAACAACCTCTGCCACAGGCCTCTTAGTTCCAAACGGTCAGATGGACATCATCAAATATATAAGAGTTCTCGCAGATGGAAATGAAATCCAGGAACTCAAGCCAACATCCTTTTACACAAATCTAACATCATTCAAATATCTTTCTGGAGGAGCTAACAGAAATATACCAGTCATAACATTTGAGCTACATAGCCCTACGCCTCAGCCTGCTGGTTCATTGAACAGTAGCAGAATTCGTAAATTCCAGCTTGATCTACAAGTATATCCTCTTCCTCAAAATTCCACATATATTTACAATGTAAATGTATATGTCGAAAATCTTAATTTTTTCCTTGTGGAGTCAGGTATGGGTGATAATAAGTATGCTCTCTAGTATCGATTCCGAATAATAGTAGCTATTTCATCCCATTTCTTTCTATACACTTCCCGCATATCTTTACAATACTTAATATAATTTTCACCATGATCATTCAAGTAAATAAGATAAGGACATTCCTGTAACATTCTATATCGATTATTATATGTATTATAAGAATCAATATACTCCTTTTTCTTTCGCAAAAGCATATACATTGGTAGGTTCATTTCTTTATCTTTCGTGTACCATCCTTAGGCTTCACCAGTAATATTTCAGGATATCCAGACTTTCTTCTAGGATTCATTTTGATATACTGGGGCCAGCGCTTTATCATCGCCTTCACTGTCTTTCGCTCTCTAGCCAAACGATTGCCTTCTTGTAGACCGCCAGGTGTGCCATATGTTGATGTCTGAACCGCAAAAAAATTTAGACGCACAACTATACCATCGGCTTCCCAGAATTGAATTGTTCTCTGATAATCCTCTTTTTCACCGATCCCTATATCAACATAAATCTCTTTTCCTGGATTCAGACACCCCCAGAAGCTTCCTATTATAAATCTTAAATCTGTAGTCACGGTGGGCTTCATAAAGAAACCATTCGCCGATGGATAGACACCCCAGAAACGCCCGCCAGCTTTTTTACACTCGGCAAAGCCACGGTCGAACATACCAGCTAAATCAACCAGTTTTTTCTCATGTCTCTTCTTTGTCTCATCATACTCGATAAATCCACGCACATCGTCGTCGAAAGAAACAATTTGTTGGCCCTTCGGAAAGTAATCAAAGATGAAGTTACGAACCTGGACGAGTCCTTTGATTCCGACAATAATGTGTCCCACATCCTCTCCAACACCAGCTTCATACAAGGCCTTCTGTTCTTCATTCGCTACGAAGACATAAATCTTAGATTTGGGAATTCCATATTCCTTTAAGAGAGCCAGTGTTTTTTTCTGTAATGTCTCAACCCGATTGTAAGATGGGATTGCGACGACCCAGCCCATTTTCTATTTAACTGCCAGATTAGAATGGAGGCTATAATAGGCAATGGTTTAGTTTTAAATGAACAAGAACTCATTGTTGTCACTGACCTACCAACTGCCAAGCAGAAATACAATATAACACCGATGAAGGATGCTAAGGAAGAAGCTTTAGCTGCGGGTGCTCAATTTAGAACAGAAGCGCTTGGAATTGTCAAGTCGAAGCAAGAGAGTCTACAAGATGAAGAGCATGAGAGAAAGATGTTCATTAAGAGAGTCTGGGAGACTGCCAAAGATCCTCAGAAACAAGAATTCTTGGATATGATGTCTAACTATAGATTACCAGAGTATAAGGCACTAATTGATTATATAAAAGCGGAGAGAGCATGGTGGAAGTCAGATTATAGCAAGGGGTTGGCCAAGTTCACACTACAGACTGTATTGGCAGATTTTAATGACGAACTATCTGACAAAACAAAGAAATATCATAAGGCATTGGACGAGAATAATATTAAGAATGAAGAAATGAAAAAGAAAAAGAAGGAGGCTTTCGTTGACTGGGGCAATATGGACGCAGAAGAAGCTAGTATTCAGGATGAGGCAAAAAAGGCGCCTATAGATCCATTCAAGCGCACAGTATGGGATGATATAAATGAGTCATGGCTAATTATTGGAGGGTTTCTCGGATCTTTGATATGGATTATCTTAGGTCTAAGATTTGGCTCGTCAATTGCGAATGAATATTTCTACTTACAGCCAGGCTATATAATTCTTATGTTTATTTATACTTTTATATTCACACCTGCGCTAATACCTTACTTTATTTACAAAACACTGAGAACCTTCTTCTTCCCTGTGGCATACCCCCCTATTACTTTCAGATGCTTCTTACCACTGATTCCAATTCAAGATGGTGAAAAGGCAGGTTGGTTTACTTATGTAATGGACCAGGCAACAATCGCAGAGAAGGAGAAGAAGGAAAAGGAAATTCTTGAGGCAAAACGCAAGGTTCTGGAAAAGTCTATTATGGAGCCCTTGAAGATAGATCTAGCAAAGTTCTCTTTCTTAGCTGCTCATCCCACTCCTAAGGGCTGTTAAAGCCACGAAGTGGGCATAAGCCATGTAATTGGCAAGGCTTATCCCTTTAAAGATTCATCACAACTATTCAGAAATGAACCCAGGGAAGCCATTTGTATCTGTTTTGACACCAACCTATAACAGGCGCAAGTTCTTGCCTGCTATGATAGAGTGTTACAAGGCTCAGACCTATCCTGCTAAAAATATGGAATGGATTATTCTCGATGACGGCACAGATTGTGTAAAGGATGTATTTGATAAGCTCGGCGCAACCATTCCTAATCTAAGATACATTCGCCTGGAAGAAAAGAAGCTTATTGGCGCAAAGCGGAATATCTTGAACGCTGAGGCGAAGGGTGATATTATGGTTGCGATGGACGACGATGATTACTATCACCCAGATCGAGTCCACCATGTAGTTCAGAAATTCATTCAGAATCCTAAGATTGATCTTGCCGGCTCATCAGAATTATACATGTTTTACACAGACATTAAAGAAATCTATAAGCTGGGTCCATATAATGAGAAGCATTGTACGAATGGAACAATGGCATACAGAAAGTCATATGGCAAGTCTCATCTATATGATGAAACTGTAACACACGCAGAAGAACGATCTTTCTTGGAAAATTACAGAAATCCAATGATTCAGCTGGATCCCTTCAAGGTTATGTTAGTCATTAGTCATTCAGAAAACACCTTTGATAAGAAGAAGATGCGAGAAAATCCGAATCCCTTTGTCAATAAGACAGGATTCAAAATGAATAATTTTATCAAGTCTGCGGCTCTAAGAAAATTTTACGCAGATGCCTAGGTACACAAAGTACCCAAGTGTCTAAGTTCCTACCTGCCTACCTGCCTAGCCACCTAAATACAGAGCCATCCTTTAAAATTAGATATGAATTCTGTACTTTCATTAAGAAATCATTTGGAAATGTTTCAACAAGCATTCTCAAATGCTCTCACAGAAGACTCGCCTATAGCCCCACAGCCACCACATATGAAAACAAATCTCAAGATCCATCAACTCGCTGCAATACACGCCATGCGTGAAAAGGAAATCGCACTTAGAACAGGTTTCAAGGTCCCTGGTACTGAAGAAACACTCTTTAGCCAATATGCCTTTCTGGGAGATAGAGTCGGTGTAGGAAAGACTTTTATGATCTTAGGTCACATCAGTCAGATGGCATTGGCACCCTTGGTACAAGCAAGCCCTCTCAGTAATCTCCACCCTCATAGCACATCTGCTTGTTTTTCTATTATACCTGAAACTGTATCGCCTAATTTATATGATTCTTTGGTTGTAGTCCCTCATACTATATATAGACAATGGCAAGATACTGCGAAAAAACACACCACCCTAAAGGTTTTGTATCTCAAAACACTAAGAGATTTAGAAAAAGATTCTATAATAACTAATTTGGAAGGGTCCCATTTAACACTAATATCCAATACACTTTTGTCAAGTTTCATGAATTCTTTACAGGCACGCAATATAGTTCCAAAGTGGCGGCGTATTATCTATGACGAAGCCGACACAATCACTATACGAAGCACGACGCCTAGCCCGAGTGCTATGATGACATGGTATGTGACTGCGAGTTATACAAATGTCCTATTATCTAATCAGTATTATCATTCTTACATTATCCGCCAGCTCCCCCCAGCCTTTATAAATAGCCTACATCCTATTTTGAAAGAATCTCTCCAACTACAAATTACCACTCACCCTAATGTCACAATGTTTAAAACACAGAGTCACACCTTCTTTAAAGAACGCATTCAATCTCATCACCCCCTCAGAGGGCATCTCGTAATTATGAATTCTGATGCCTTCTTGGATAGCTCAGTAAGTCTACCAGCGCTTAATACGGAAATAATAAGATGTGAAACCCCTATTACACAACAACTTGTAGAATCAGCCATATCTCCAGAGATTCAAGATATGTTACACGCAGGAGATATTCAAGGGGCTTTACAAGGACTTGGAATTAGTTCTCATAGTCCCGTATCTATTGTGGAGGCAGTGACTGCCTATAAGAAGAAGGAGCTAGAACGACTTGAACGACTGCTCGCCTTCAAGGCTCAGGAAGATTATGCGACTGAGCAAGCAAAGGAGGTAGCTCTGGCGGCCCTACAAGTAAAAATAGACACGGTTAAGCAACAGGTTGAGGCAATTAAGGTAAGAATTGAAGAGGCATCAAAAGACGGTTGTTCGATCTGTTTTGATTCGGCAGAAGGACCTGTTTTAACACCGTGTTGCTCAAAGGTTTTCTGCGCAAATTGTATTTTATCATGGATGCAAAGAACTCCAGCCTGCCCTCTCTGTAGAACCAAGTTCCATCCTTCACAACTATGCGCTATTGGTACATCAAGCACAGGGCAAGGGGAAGGCATAGGACAAAAGACAAGACTTCCTAAGAAAATGGATGCCTTGCTTAATCTAATAAGCAAAAATCCCAATGGTAAATTTCTCATATTCAGCCGCTATGAAAATCCTCTACAAGCGCTTCATGAGAATCTTGAGGCAACACACAAGGTTGGCACACTACAAGGAAACAAGGATGTGATCGCACATATGTTAGAAGCCTTTGCCAGTGGTAATATAAAAATTCTTCTATTGAATAGTCGTAACGCTGCGGCAGGTATAAATATACCAATGGCAACCCATGTTGTTCTTCTTCATAAAATGATTCACGAAGAGGAAAAACAGATTTTGGGTCGTGCCTATAGAATGGGTCGCACAGAACCCCTACATTTTATTAAGCTACTACACGACAGTGAATAACTTCATTAATGTCATCATAGAATATATGGTAAGATGGATAGATAAGCCGTAACTTGTCTAATACACCTTTTAGATCAAATATCTTTTCATATTCATTCATATAAAGTGTCTTCGCTGCGGGGCCTGTAAAGCGTGGATGATCCTTATAATACTTACCAAAGTAATATTTATAAGAGCCCATAAAAGGAACTGTTATATCGATTTCTCCACATATATACTTCACTAATTCCTTCTCGAAGGTTGAAAGAGGCTTACAGCCGACTTTCTCAGTATACATTCTCTTATACAGCAACCTTTTTTTCTAAATTAGTCCAACTCACTAACATACTTTCCACCTTCTTTTTCTTATCTTGCTTCTTACCACCACCCCCAGCGGCAGTCTCGGTATTCGACGCCATAATCAGTGCGGAGGGCGTGAGGCGAATAGGAACACCCTGCGTATCACTAATATCACAAAGCAGCTTCCAAGCATTGAAGAGAGCAGATTGCTTCGTGAGAACAGGAGTGTAACGAATGTCCCCCTTCGGTGGCTCACCAATATAGGGTGCGTATTTACTGAGAAACAAGTTCATGGTATTGAGTTTTACATCTTGAGACAAGCCCAAGAGACGCCATGTCTGATAGAAAAAGGCCCAGTAGTCGGCATAGTCAGATTCCTGGATACAGCGGAACATCTTCAGATACAAGTCCCAAGCCTCCTTAGTATCCCCTTTTACACATTCCAAACGATCTGGTATATTTTCTGCTATGACTAGACCTGCGAGATTACTATCATTATTTTCCATCTCGAGAGTCAAATAAGGATCCATTTCGGAATATAAACACCACTTTGCCAAGGGCACGACACTATCGGGTATATTCACAAATTCTTCATCTATGGCAGAATCTGCGAAATATTCACCTCTTAGAAGCGGCCGTAAATCACCTCCACCAAGAGAAGTCCATTGTTTAGGAACTTCCTTTCCTAAAAGCTCTTTTACTTGATTCTCATCAGCGTTCCCTACCTTAAATGTCAGGCAGTATCTGGAAATCATCTGTAGCATGCGTTGTTGAATTGTATTACTGATGAAAATTACAGGAACACCTGGATTGGTAGGCTTCCATTCTCTCAAATAGGCAAGCAAGCTTTGGAGACCTCCCTTCTCACCACTGCTCAAACCGTCAATCTCATCTAGAATTACACCAAGTCCCCCCTTTTGGACTGAGCCTGTCTCCATCATATGAATGACACCACCTCGTTGTAAAAGTGGGAGAATGATCTTTCTGAAGCATGCGCCTGAACGGGTATGAGAGGCATTGAATTCACTTACTCGCATATTCATTTGCTCCATTACACGGTAGGCTAGAGTAGTCTTTCCTACGCCAGGTGGGCCGACTAGGAAAACTGCCGGTGTAGTTCTGTTCTTAAACCATTCAAGAATACTATCTTCAATGGTTGGATGTAGGCATATTGTCTTCATACTATATGAGTATTTGGCATTGGTTTAGATGGAATGCCCTCTTAAATTGAGGGAATTCTAGCAGGTGTGGTTAGACGCCCATCCCACACACCTTCCCATCGTATTAAGGTTGTTCCTGAATCACTTGTTATAGCAGCAGGGTTTGTCTTTAGCTTATCCTGTAGAGGATTCTTGGTCGCTGCAGATGTACCTGATGGATTCTGTAGAAGAATGGCGGACTGTCCTGTTATACTATTAATTGTCTTCTGTGTCTCAAAGTTGGAATTTGTTGTAACCTTCAAATTGTAGAGATTTGCGGCATCGTAGCAATATACCTTTGAACTAACAGGATCCTTCCAAGAAACCATAAAGTCAGGGCACATATTCACTATCGGAGGCCAGGACCCAGCCTTAGGCTGTGAGCCATTTAGATTGCCACCAGGAAACCAGCGGAGACCGTATAGCATGAACACAAGTAGTAAAAGAACAAGGGTGATCATGGCGGCCATAGACTGGTTGCGCTTGTAGAGAAAACTTACGGCGCCGCCGCCAACAACTACACATATTAAACTGTAAAGGATGACCCAGAAGTCCATTCTACCGTATAGTGCATAATTTATGCACTATACTCTGACGGCTAGAGCGATAAGTTAAGAACACTCCCAATGTAATAAGCCGACAAGGTCGGCTTATACTTGGGGGTTCTTAACTTAAGCACTAGCTGTTACTTGAGATTTGTTATTTGTTTTGAACAAATTACAAATAGCGTTTTAGAAAACTAAGCCAATTAGAAGTAACGGGCGATGGGCGCAGGGAGTGTGCCGACAGTCTGGCCCTCGCGGCCGACATCTAGGTAGAATGTGGCATAGCCGGCAGAGCCACCCGCAACACCGAATGAGTTTAGGTACTTGGCGCTGCCCGTGCCCACGACCGCGAACTTGCGGAATGTGCGGCCATCCTTGTCAACGACCGTCTTGCCCATATCCTTGATGAGCTTGCCGGCAGCAAACTCATTGGCGGCATTCGCAGCTGTGACACCAGTAGTGCCAAAAACCTCTTGCGCACTTACACGCGCAAGCACCGCTGGCTCAAAGGCACCGCCTGACTTTGTGGCCGCCGTGCTCACCTTGAATAAGTGTGACGCTGTAGCGCCAATCGTACCTGATACTGGCGCCACTACGCCATCTCCGTTAGCACCTGAAAGCGCTGACACGCAGACGAAATACGCACCGCCTGATTGGTTGAATCCGCCACGAACTGAGTGAGCTCCATTGAAAGCAGACATTCTTATACATTATACGCAGAAAAAAAGCCGGAGTAGGAAGGGTATTTTCTAAAGAATGGATATTAGAATCCAAGATTTTAGAAAGCTTAGAAGCAGCGGAGGATGGGCGCAGGCGCAACTGTGGCTGACGCGAGCACTGAGCCAGAATCACGGGTCACATCAAGATAGAATGACGCATAGCCGGTATTGGGCGCAGCCGCCGCGCTGCCAGCAACGCCGAATGATTTCTCAAATTGGGTGCCGGTGGGCGCAAGCTGAAACTTGCGGTATGTGCGACCATTGGCAGCGACAACTGTCTTGCCTAAATCCTTGAGGAGGGCACCCTTATTGACGAAGGCCGCCGCCTCATCGTTGGCAAGCGTCGCATATGTGCCTCCAGACTTCATGATAGTTGCCATATTTGTTAGTGCAAATGTGGGCGCTTCAAAGGCACCGCCTGACTTTGAAGCGGCAGCGTTTATCACATATGTGTGAACCGCAACTCCTGAAACATCTTCAAGGTTTGATAGAACCATGAAATACGCGCCGCCTGACTGGTTGAATCCGCCCTTAACTCCGTGAGCTCCAGAATTAGCTGACATTCTTATACATTATACGCAGAAAAAAAGCCGGAGTAGGAAGATGATTTCTAAAGAATGGATATTAGAATCCAAGATTTTAGAACGCTTAGAAGTAACGGGCGATTTGCGCAGGGCCCGCGGGGTTGGCAGTGAGAGCTGTACCCTGCTGGCCCTCACGGCCGACCTCAAGGTAGAAGCTGAAGTACTCAGGTGATCTGCCTACCTGGCCACCCGCACCAGCTAGAGGAAGAACGGCCGCAGGTGTCTGAACCGCCTGGAACTTGCGGTATGTCACGCTCGCACCCGTGCTAGTGTCCTTAACAACGACGGACTTGCCCATGTCCTTGATGATCTCGCCGGCCGCAACCACCGCATTAGGTAACGTAAGGTTGCCCGCAAGCGTTGTAGGCGTAACAAGCGCAACTGAACCAGATGTCGCCGCACCGCCTGACGCCGTGCCAGGTGTGTAGGCATACATCTTACCCTCGAGATTCTGAAGAACGATGAAATGCGCACCGCCTGACTGGTTGAATCCACCACGAACTGAGTGAGCTGCAGAGTTCGCCATCTTATATTTATCTCTTAGAAAATAAACATATGGTATACTAAAATTAAGTGCGCAGCTAAAGCTTAGCACTTAATTTTAGTATTTCACGGTAGAGATGGACGGCAACGGTAGAATCAATTTATCAGCCCCAGCAAGTGCCGGTGGTCCAGGGTCAGCCTTAGGCGATGGGACCAAGGCAGACGGCTTTCCGGGTTTTGGATATCAACGCACCGCTGAAGAAAAATTCACCGGTGATATGTTGAGAGGAAACTGGGAACATTCACCCCTGAGTGATGCCTTTTTTTCAAAGCAGAACATTGAAGTTATCCAGAATAATATACGCAGAGATGTCTATAATAAGAGCCACCCCAAGGGCTATGTAATCGATGACCAGTCAGTGGATGAACTAAAAATAATTATGCGTGCGATGTATTATCAATTTGCGAGAAACATGCCGACGAATATAGCCGGTCAGGTAAAAGAGCTAAATGACAGAGTGAGCAGCTGGTCTGTTCCCCACATTCTTTCTGCCGTAGATCACTATGTGTATTACTTGAAGGATATTGAAACCTTACCAACACCCATGGCTCGGCCTGTGAATCTTACTCGCTCTGGGTCAAAGACATTACCATTCAACACATTTATGTAAACTATTACTTCTTGCTCTTCTTGGAAGGCAGGCGCTTGCCGGTAGAACAGGCAGCCGCCCGCACCTCTCCCATCTTTGCCAACGCAACCTCAAACTCCTCCAAGTCAGCCAGCCACATCTGCGCTGCCGTAGTTGCCTGAAGCCGCTCCACTGTCTCACGAGCGACCACAACAGCCTTCTCAGCATCCTCAACTGCCGATGCCTTCACACGGTCCATGCGTAGCCGTAGGAGATACTCCCAGCCATCGACCTCATCCTTAGCAGGTGATGAAAGCGCAGGCAGATCATGCATCTTCATCCCCTCAACGATTTCCGAGTCGGTACACTGCCGTAGGTCGAGAGTCCCATCTAGCACAGCCCGAATGAACCGTGCCTTGGCATCCGCCTCCACTGCTTCCTTCTGGCATCGATCAATCTCATTGAGACGACGCATCTCATAGGCAGCGAGGCGAGGCCCATAATAAGCCTCCAGCATCTGACCCACCGACCCATACTTCGTGATCTTAGAATCAGCGTCAAAGGCCACCATGTTCGTCGTGCGCCACAGAGAAGTGAGACGGAAACGCTTCTCAAAGTCCTCAGGATGCGCCTTCATATCCTCAAAGCCGTCCTGGTCAAAGTAAAGGACAAACTTCACATCCTCATCTGTGTATAGGTCATCGAATGACTTCAGCAGAGGCGTGTTATCATCGCCAAACGCATAGTCCATAGACTTGGTGCGCTCACCCTTGTCCACCGTACACATCTCATCGAGAAAGGCCTTGTAGTCCTTCGTCCAGACACCCACCGGCAACTCGGTGATTGTCATTGTCTTGGCCGCAGAATCCACGGTATACTTACCACGAGTAGTCCAGCAACCTGCTTCCGAAGCTTCTACCTCACCCTTGAACCCCTGCCACCAAGGCTTCAGGCTGATGATGCGTAGCGTGCTGAGACGACCGTGGAGTCGCTCACGCAGCACCCGCAGAATGTCCGTGGGATTGAAAGGAGGGATGTCCGTGCTGAAACCCGTGCCAATCCCCACGCAGCCATTGATAAGAAGCATCGGCATGATAGGAAGATAGTTCTCAGGCTCAACCACCATACCGTCATCATCGAGATGCTTTAGAATACCGGCATCCTCCTTACGGAAGAGCTTATCCGTGATGCCCTCCAGATAAGTGAAGATGTATCGAGGAGAAGCGGAATCCTTGCCACCCATCAGTCGAGAACCAAACTGCCCATTTGGCACAAGCAGATTGATGTTATTCGAACCGACAAAGTTCTGGGCCATGCCGACGATCGTGCCGCAGAGAGAAGCCTCACCGTGGTGGTAAGCGGCATGCTCTGACACATACCCCGCCAGCTGGGCAACCTTGACCTCTGAACGAAGTCCACGTTTCAGGCAGCCAAAGAGCACCTTGCGCTGAGAAGGCTTGAAGCCGTCAATGACGCTCGGCAAAGACCGAAGATTGTCGGCATTGCTGAAATGAATCAGCTCCTCATTGACGAAGCTCGTGTAGCTGACTCGACCACCGGCACCCACATCCAGAATGCGATGCGGGTCGTAGTCAGACAGCCACTCCTTGCGATCATCTGACCGCTTCTTGTTGAAGGCCAGCGACATAGACTCGTCAGTCTTCTCGTCCCAGTCGTAGTGAATCTCAGCCAGGCGCTCAAACCACTCACGAGCCTCCTGCTTCGTGCTGGTGCCCAGACCCTTATAATACTTAAGATGCCAGCCCACGCCGCCAGCACCAGGACCAGCCTTCCAACGGTCAAACTCGCCGGCGGAATAGAAGGACAGCACCTCGCTGCGACGAGTGGCCTTCAAGAGAGGAGTCGCCAGCGAGCAGAGGAAGCCCATCTGCATGAGACCCGGCCACTCAGTGTGAAAGAGGTTCATGAGAAGACCCTTGATATGGGAGCCGTCATGATCCTGATCCGCCATCACCATTACACGACCATAACGAAGGTCCTTCTTGTCCTTATACTTCTGACCCTGACGCAGGCCGAGAATGGCCTTGATGGCCGTCAGCTCCTCATTCTTGTTAAACTTCTCCTGTGAGATGTCCTTCACATTCAGGAGCTTACCACGAAGAGGAAAGACGCCGTAGCGCTCACGGCCGACGACATTGAGGCCGCAAATCGCCGAAGTGGCGGCTGAGTCTCCCTCAGTCAGGATGAGCGTACAATCTGTGGACTTCGCCGTGCCGGCCCACAGAGCATCCTCGAGCTTGGGAAAGCCACGCAGAGTCTTCTTCTTAGTGCCGTCGGTCTTCTTAGCATCCTTGGCCGACTTGGCATCCATGGCCGCCTGAGCCTCCTCGAGAAGGCCAATCTTCATCAAGCCATCGGCGGCCTTCTCTGACTTGAATGTGCTGCCGAACTTCGCAGATGGCGTAGTCAAGCACTCCTTCGTCTGAGAGTCAAACGAGGGATTGACGATAGTGGCATTCACAAAGAAGACCACTGCGTCACGAATCTGACCTGGCTTGACAGGCACCTTCTTCTTGGCCGCCGCCTCACAGAAGTCGCCGAGCACTTGGCGGACAACCGTATCCACATGCTTGCCGCCCTTGGCAGTATTGATGCCGTTGACGAAAGAGACGGCACGAGCACCATCGTCGGCGCTAGACCCCTCGTCTGAATACAGGTTGCGAGTGAGAACCGCCGCAACCTCCCAGCGAGGACCACAGGCCTCGTATGTCATGGCCGTGGATCCCTCAGCCAAGAACAACTTCACAAATTTCTCAAAAGTGTTCGATGCGACGACAACCCCGTTCCAGCTCACCTTTACATCCTTGCCGCAGACCGCCGCCAGCTCGTAGGTGCGAGTCTTGAGGACATTGATCATATCGGCTGCGCAAAATCCGATGAACCGTGAGAGATCAGGAGTGTAGCTGACCTTGACGAAGCCCTTGCCCTTGTCGGCACGGATGGAAGGCTTGCCGCAGACGGACATGTGCTCGGTCCACTGCTGAATATACTTCTGTGAAGAGGCGGGTGAGCGAACCTCGACGACAAACTTCTTGGAGAATACATTTACGAGCTTGGCACCGTAGCCATTCTTGCCGCCGACAATCTTCTCCTCGCCCTTGTCGTAATTGCCGCTCGTGAGGAGGTGACCGAAGATGAGCTCAGGCACCCAGACCTTGTGCTCTGGATGCTGCTCAATGGGAATCCCCTCACCGTCATTCTCCACGCTGATAGTCAGTCCTTCGGATCCCTCTTCCTTAACGCATACATCAATGTGCTTAATAGGCACTGCGGTAGTAGCAGAGCGAACACGAGCATCACGGGCATTTACAACGAGCTCATCAAAGAGCTTGTAAAAGCCAGGGTTGAATGCGATCTTCTTGTGGGCGAACCGACCCGCCTCGTCGAGAACCCAGCGCCACTCTTCGTGCGTCTCTACACTGCCGACATAGGTGTCAGGCAGCTCGAGAATGTGCTCACGGTGAGAAAGCTTCTTGTAGTTGGCGGCTGAAGGAGTAGTCATATTTGGACTTCCCAAGGGTGGACCCTTGGAAATCAACTTTTAGCCAGCCGCATATTTCCTTTAACACAAATAGATGGCGACGCCGCCAACAGAAAAACCTAAACTGAATAAGACACCTGATTCAGCAGATGAGGGTCCACCTCGGTTTGCTGTATCACCTACGGGATATACAACAGCAAGATCAGAGAATGGGAATTCAGGATTTATCCCCAATATGAGTCCTAATCAAATAAAGGTCTTAGAAAGATTGGCTAAAGAAACTGAAAAAATTAAAGAAGCAAACGGGACCCTAGGTCTTGTTAATGATACATGGAA